>MDTD01112855.1_pt1 | contig 20768 bp, 14 predicted proteins | sample 811221 | NCBI WGS metagenome assembly MDTD01 (sample SAMN05326646, study PRJNA326480) | marine metagenome | isolation source: seawater | place: Pacific Ocean: South West | collected 2011
CTTAAGAAATTATGTATATCTTTAAGATATGTTTTTTCTCCAGCAGCTTTACTTAAAGCAACTCCCCAAACCATAGCATATTCTTGATACCTTAATTCTTCTTCTTTGCTTCTAGCATTTCTTATTCCTTCTGAAATAGCAGCAGGAATAGCAACAAACCACGAGTAAGGATCCATTCTGTTGTAACTTACGAAACCTCCATCTGGAGTTCTAATAGAAAATTGCTCATTAGTTTCCCTCCAAACTTTGTTTTCTTCCCTGTTATTAGGGCCATATCCAGTAGCAAATCCTGATACACCTGCTGCGGTTCCTAATCCCCACATAGCTGTTCCTAACCAAAACTTTCCGTTTTGATCTGCAATTCGATCTGCTTCTCCAGACAATAGATTTGCAGTCATTCCTTGGTGAGCCTGACGGAGCAACGGATAATCTAAAGGAAACGTATGTTGACCTACAAATTTAGCAATATTAACAGGAGTTAAAATAAAGGGAGTCACAAACACTCCGAAAGCATTATGACCATATCCTATATTCTGTACGTTTTGAGTTAGTTTTCCATAAGCATATGGCCCTTGAGATACTAAAGAACTCGTATCTCCAGATTTTTGAATGTCTTCAATATTTTGAGTAGACCTTCTTTGCCAAGCTACTTCCTTTGCTCTCTGAAAAGCTCCTTTAGTTAGATCTTCTAGTTCTTCTAAAGAAAACCCAGTGTGTTCTTCAATTCGTTTTTGACGGATTCTTACATATTCGTGCTGAGATTTTGGATCATCAGGGTGTATCCTAGCAGCTTGCTGGTATAAACCCGCTATATTAAAATATTGTCCATTTTCTAATGACCCGTACTCGCCAATCCAATAAAGTTTTTTAGCAAGTTCTTCATTATTTGCAGGATTCATTTCACCTTTTGTGGTCATATCCGCAAATATAGAAGCTTTTAAATGAGATCTGTAGTAAGCCTGTTTAATGTATTCATCTATAGTTACCATTCCTCGCATTGCCCACCCTAGAGTTGCACCTACTATGTTATCAAACCCCAGTAAAACGTCATCCATTTTACCGCCTTTGCCGACACCCGCTGCATCCAAAACGGTTTTCATAGGTTTATACCTAGAATCCCCCGGAAATCCTCTAGCTATGTTTACTAAAGTTTCAGAATTTAATTTCGATTCATCCGCTGAATCAAACGTACCTACTCCTCTTCCTCCTTCGTTAAGGTTTGTATTATCAGAACCCGTCTCTAAGACTGAAGAACGATCTTTTCCGGAAATAAAAGAATGTTCTTGAGATTCTATTACATCTCTTTCAGAGACTCCCCCTTGATTTATAGGAAGTTTTCCAGCACGTTGTCCGGCCCTTCCTAAATTTTCAGGAACGCCATAGTTAACCATCATTTTTAAACCTGAAAGATACATTTCATTTAAGTTGGCAAACATAGCTGCTGAATAAGCGTTGCCGTAATCCACCATCTCTTCCTTAGTTTCTATATCAGAATATTTTTTATAACGGTTAAAGTTAGTATTTCCAATAAGAGGCCAATCCCGTGTTCCTATGTACTTTGAAAGTATGCTTTGATACGTCCGTAATGACGTACCAGCAATGTTAACACCTTGAGTTTTAAAACTTCCTAGCATGGTGTTAACTCTCCAATCGACTAAAGCACCGAATATCATATTAGATAAACCGGCTTTATTTACTGAGTCTAAGATTGCTAGTCCGTCATCTAAGGTTCCATCTAATTCATTTTTTACATGAACTGTTTCAGCTTGTTCAAAAACTTTCTTAACACCTCCTTCAGCATTTTCTAGAATTTCTAAGTTCATCCGAAGAAGATCCTCTTCTTTGAACATAGGAGTTCCGTCCATCTTTGTTAGTTTTCCTAAATCTCTTTGCAAAGACTGTCCCGCAAGACCCCAAGAACGCCTTGTTTTTTGAACTGCCGTCATGTCCTCTCTAAGAGCATTTTTTAATGCAACGTACTCATTAGCTAATTCAATTCCTTCAGGACTTCCATAAGCTGCTTCTTTGTTAGAAGCGTGTAGCTTACGCATTTTTTTAGCTACTTCAGCTATTTTAGCCGCATTCTCTTCAATTACTAATCGGTATGCTCCTAACCTAAGATGCAATGTTTCTACATCTCCGTTTAACAAGGGGTGCGTTGAAGTGTTACTTCCTTTTTCAAAAGTGCCGTCAAATACTCCCCGACCTTCTAAAAGCTGATTTTTAAGAACATCTGGCTCTACTCTTAGAGCTGCGCTTAATTCTTCTATAGCTATTTCGTTCTGTTTTGCTAAAGCCGAATTAACGTCTCCTCCTTCTTGGATAAGGTTTTTTAAACCTAAAATTTTTATTAACTCTTCTTTTTTTGTAGTTTTGCCTACTTGAGCTGCAAAGTGGTCTTCCCACAGTTTGTAAACTGTAGCTATAGATTTGTTAGTACTGTGGTTAGAATTGAAAAGAGTATCAGGATTAAATAATCCTTTTTTACGCATATCAGCAATAGCTTCCTTCATAGTGAAGTTACGCATTTTGCCATCTGCGCCTCGTATTTTCTTTTCTCCAGTAACGTATTTACCAAATTCTTTTGGCCCTGTTACCGGATCTTTGTAGACTTCTTCAGTTTTAAACGGAACATTTGAAATATCAAACGAATCATTTAGTTTGTTATTTAAAGTTTGGCTGATGCTTCTTTCGTTTAATCCTAATCCTTTGTTCTTATCTAAAAGAGCTTCTTTAGTAGCCTTCATCATTATTCCCATACCTTCTTGAGTAGCTAGGCTAGGAATATCTCCTCCACGAGCATCAACAGCTTCAGCTAAAAGTTTAGCTCTAGCTCCTAAGAACCGAACGTAAGCATCAGCTCCTCCTACTTTATCTAGAGCGTGCTTCAAACCAAGAGTGCTTACTCCTAGTTTATCAAAAACAGCAGCTTCATTATAAGAACCATCTAAAGTAGATGTGCCTCGAATAAATTTTAAATCTTCGTAATCTGCTTTTATAGCAGCTTCATCGAGAATGATTTCTCCATTTTGAACTTTGTATAAAGTCCCATGATCTGAAGCAATTTCTACGTTATGGACTTTACGACCTTCAGTTAAAGCTTCTAAAGATTTTCCACTTCTTCTTTCTAAGAAGTTCATCAACGCTTCCATATTGGTTGCGTTTTCTTTAGTGTGCTGATTTTTAAATTTAGTTCCCCGTTTGTTTGCCCTGTGATGGGAGAGTTCGTGTTCTACTAAAAACTCTGTCCAATCTTCTTTGTGTTTAAAAATTGGTTGCTCGCCTTTAATAATAGAATTAGCTAAATCTGATTTTAATTTTCCATCTTCAACTAGAAGTTTTAAAACAGTAGACAAAGGGAATACTCCGTCTACTTTAGGTTTTTCCCAAGCTGTGTTTTTAAACGAAGCGTCAATTTGATTAGGATCTAAGACAATCCTATTTGTGCCGTCAGGTAAGTATTGGATAAAAGCAGGAACTCTTCGAATAGGCTTTCCGTCAGCTTTTTGTTTAGCTCCTTTTTCGGCTAGAATTTGAGCAGATTCATCGTCATCTCCTAATACTTTGTAAGTAGCTCCTTCGTTTTCAATTTTAGAAGTAATAAATTCAAAAGACTCTTGAACTGAATTATCTTTTCTTACAGCAGATAATGGCCCTGAAAATAAAGTATCGTCTCCTGTTGCAATTACCGGACTTAAAATATTAGAAACAGCATGATTAGAATGTCCTTCAGTTAAGTGGCGAGTGTTTTCTACGACAGACACTCCTGAATTAAAGGCTCTTTCTTCTAGATCAAAAACTTTTGCTAAGGTTTTGGCGTATTGAGTTTTTTGTTTTTCTGTCCAAGCGTTTGGATTTTCTTTCCAAACATTTTGATATTCTTGTAATTTTTTACCGTAGTAGTGGGCAGCGACTTTGAACCTTCCCATCTGCACAATTTGAAATACAGTTCCAAGAGTGCCACCCAACAAGGCCCCTTCAACTCCCATCTTTCCTCTAGCTGATATTTGATCTTCTAAACTATCGGGATCAAAATTTTCTATATCAATTTTTAAAGCGTCCGAAAGAAGTTGCAGTTTAGTAGCATCTTCAAGTCTATTTTGAAGATTAGCTTGCCGTTGAAGATCGCTAATAAAATTACTTAAATTTCCATAAGCAGGATCAAAAGCAGTCATATCGACTATACCTGATCGAATAGTAAACTCCGCACCTCTAGAGAGAGTCGCCCCCGCTTCATAAGCTAGTCCTGCTCCTCTATTTTTTAGAATACGATCTTTCTGGGTTTTTGACATTTTTCTTCCCGCAAAAGAAAGAACTTGGTCAAAAGCATCTGCTCCTGAAAGAGCAGCTTTTCCTCTTACGGCTGAACCTACTTTTCCAATTCCGAGAAAAGGAACTAGAAACTGAGTAGCCATTTCTATTACGTCTCCATAAACTGTTTTACGAGGAGCAGTAGAAGGATACCAAGGCTGTTCTGTAATTCTAGGGACATTTCCTGCTCCCATTTGCCTACCTAAAGCTGATCCTAAATCAAGAGTACTTCCAATAGCTTTGTTCACTCCTGAAGGAGCTGCAACAGCGGCGTCTTTAAGATTAAAATTCCAATAATTAGCGTTCTCTTGAGCTAATTTTGCTTCTAATTTATTTTGTTTTGCAGGATCTAATTTGACAGATCCAGAAGCTTTGTCAGGATTATTTCTCTGCCAATCTTCTAACGCCCTAGCTTTAGTAAAAGTTCTATTAGCAGATTCTAGCAAACTTTTAGGAGTTCTTCCGGTGTCCACTCGAACTTGTTTAGGCTTCGGAGTAGTCTCAGAAGTTTTAGGCTTCGGAGTAGTCTCAGAAGTAACAGGAGATTGCTCCTGTTCTTCTTCTTTTTGATTGTTTAAAATTTCGTCGGCCATGTTGTATTATCTTTCTTCAGCTATTCCATAACGATCAATACTTCTATGCTTTCTAAGCTGAATACGAGCGTCTGCTGCACTTTGATTAAATTTTGCTTTAATTTTTTCCGCTTGTTCTACATCTGTACCGTGGGTATCTGCAACAGATTTTTGAGCAGTTTTAGATGTATCTGTTTTTATTGATAAATCTTTTGTTTTAATTTCTACGTCAGGACTTTTTACTTTTAATTTATCTGCCGCAGTTGTAACGGGCATTCCTAATGATTCAGCAAGGGTATATTCGTAATTTTGAGGAGCCCTGTTAGAAAACATTGCAGTTGATTTTCCTGTTCCCGTTTGAATCTGACCCAAAGGATTAGCTTTTACAGATTGAAAAACAAAATTATCTATTTTGTTGATGTAATCTACAGCATCGTTAACGTGATCGTTGTACCCTGAACCCATGAAATTGTAAGTTAAAGTACGGGCTTTAGTTTTATCTTCTACTCTAGGAGATTTATAGACGTTTTGTTTAATTTGTCGGTTTTCTGCCCACACTTCAGCAGCACTTTTTTTACCTGATTGGTATTCTCCTGCTAACATATGAACTTTTGATCCCGTTAATTTTCTAAAATGATCTATCCAATCAGAATTAGTTTCTTCGTATCCAGAATAGTTACGCATAAACTGAGCATCTGGATAAGAAATTATATCAGCAGTAGGAATAGCATTACTAGGTTTAGCGGCTTGTTCTAAATTTGTAAGATTTTCTTTTAAAGTTCTTTCCCAACCTTGACCTAAAAAAAGATTTCCTAAATCTCTAGAATTTCCATAATCAGACATAATTTGAAGCAGATTAGCTTCTTCCTGAAAATGTTGTTCTTTCATCAAATCAATAGCTGATCCCATATCTTGAGTAGTTTCGCCTGTATTGGGATTTGTTACAGTTATAGGAGATCTTAAAAGAATATTATTTCTAGTGTTATTTAGAAATGTTTCGTTATTTTTGATTGTATCTAAATTTACATTTAAAGCTTTTTCAAATTGTTTTACTTGATCAGCTTTAACTCTTAAATCTCCTTGCGCTCCTGTTACAATCTCTTCGTAAAGACCTTGGTTTAATCGAGCAAAAACTCCCTGAATAACAGGTTGCAGTGTTTCAAGGTTTTCTTCTGGTAGAAATAATTCTGCATTAGGAGTAGTAAACCACTTAGCTAAGTCTGCGGTAGATACTCCTTCAGGCAATTCAAACTCAGCCTTTTTTAAACTTTCGAAAATATTATTTAAATAAGGCTCTACTTTAGTAGCCAGCTCTTTATCTTCAGACAACTTTAGTAGTTGCCCGTATTCTTCTTTTATTGTTGTAAGGTTTTTTTGTGGATTAAATCCTTCTGAAATAGGATTAAATCTAACAGCCATAAAATCGTTGTAGTCCTCAATAGAATCAAAATAACTATTGTTAGGTTCGAATTTAAAATCGGAAGGAATTACAATAAATTCATCTCCCACTGAAACAGAACCTCTAATTACTTCTGTCCAGTGTATTCCTGAAATTTTATTTTTAAAACTAAGTAACCTGTGTGCTAATTCTTTTGAACCATTAGCATACGCAGGATTTTTTAAAGACTCTAAATAAGCGTTCTCTAAGTTAGAAAGAACGGCATTAACTTTATTATTGTAGGATTGGAACTTTGCAGTTTGATCCGAATCAAAAAGATGTAAATTAGTTAAAGCCCCCAATGTTTCTCGATTTAACAAACTTCTTTGAAGTTTAACTCGGTCTGCTAAAAGATTGTTATAATCGTCTGTAAACGTACCTTTTAATTCATAGTCATCTTTTATATCGTCTAACTCTGAAGGGTAAGAACGGTACAAAAGACTAGCAACAAACTCTCCGCTTAAAGTTTCTAACTCATTTGGAGAGCTTTCTGTGCCTTTATCTAATTTTTGAGACTGTTGGGCCATTATTTGCCTTGGTTAAAAAGTGAAATATACAATCTTTCTATTGGAGAAATACCTGTTTTTAACATTTCTTTGTAACGATCTTCTCCCGCAGCTTTTTTAAGAAACTGTTTATCTCTTTCGTCCATATCTTGAATACGGATCTTTGTATTTAACTCATTGCTTATATCTTGAGCAATGCCGTTAATTTTAAAAGACTTACCATCGGCTCCTTCTAATTCTATCGTATCTTCCGATAAAATAATTTCCCTCCAAATCCTAGTATCTACGGCGTCTTGCATAGAAATGCCTTTGCTGTTAAGCATTCTAGCTCTCTCTACCATTAATTTTCTAATCTGAGGATTTATTACAGTTCTTAAACTAGCGTTAGCTAGATTTAATTTATTTTTTTGAGCTTCGTTTCCTTCTAATTCTATAGATTGAAACAGAGCAGGTATGGAAGGATTTAAAGACACAACGCTGTCCATTATTCCTAGTACATAATCCCTGCCTTCAGGTTTAGACAAATCCGTAGCAGTACGGAACACATCTCCCATCTCGTCTAAATCGTTTAAGAACTCTTTCTTTTGAGTTAAAGTTAAATTAGGAGAATTTGTGATTCTGTTTCTTAATTCTCTCAGTTTATTAGGAGAAGTTGCATCTACGATTTCAATATCTTCCATGAGTGCTGCTGCGACATCGTTGGAATCAATAGGATCGTACCCTAAATTTTCTAATTGATTTAGAGTATTCTTAAGAACTGAATCAAGAGAGAAATTGTATCGCTGTCCTGAAGAAACTCCGTCTATATCTCCTAATTCTCTAGAAAGAAATTGTTTCTTATCTAATTCTTTTTCAAAATCTTGCGCCCACTTAAGAACTGAATCTCTTGTAATTGGCTGTCCTGATTTAATTGATTGTTGTTTAATTAAATTTTTTAAACCGGATTCAATAAAAGTTTTTTCATACTCAGTAGCTTCTGCTTTAACTTTATTAAAGTTAGTAGTTTTAAAAGAACTTCTTTGAGTTAAATTACTAAGAACCGACTGAATTATTTTCGGTCTGTTTCTAAATTTAAAACCCTCAGTAAGCTGTTCAGCTACAATTTTAGTAGGTGGGCCATACGGGTTGTCATCTTCAAAATTAAAACCAAAAACAATAGTTCCCTCTGGATTTTCTTCTGATTTTTCCCATGCATTAGGCCAAGAAGGGCCGTTCAATGTTAATTCATTCTTAGAAGCTAACTCCATAAACCAATCAACATGAGCTGGATTAGTCATTGTAAATGCTTTTCCATCAGGAGCCCTAACTCCGTTTTCAATCCAGCGAGGAACCACAGTTTTCATCATGGATTCCATGTAGCTAGTAGCGTCTGTAGCAGCTTTAGATACAACCCCTTCATAAGCTTTTTCTGCTGCTAATTTTTTCTTAGTTAATTGCATCCGATACAGATCTAAATCATCTACCTGATCTGTACGTTTCATAGGAGTTCCAGTTCCATACATTTGATGGTCGTAGAAAGTATTCACAGCTTTAAGAGCATCTGTTACTGACTGTAAATGCCTTGGATGTTCTTCCGGTAGGATTTTATTATTTAACCATTTTTGATAAGTTTGGAAATAAAACTGAGGTCGGTTTATTTCTACAGGAAGCGTATCTTTAGGAGCATCTTTAACATCAGGAAATTGTTTTTCTAATTCAGCTTCTCCCGCTGTAGGAGCATATATGGTTCCTTTAGGATAAGGAGCATTAGTATCAAATCGACCTGTTGAAAAAAACTTACTAGCTACATTTAAATTAGTTTTTAATTTACCTACATTTAATCCTGAAATGTTGTCCCAAGCATTTCCATAATGAGTAGTTTCAAATGCATTATACAATGCCATTTCAGTAGATTCTACATAGCGTTGGCTTGTTAGTTTAGCAAAGTCAGCTTGAGCTTTAACCATTGCAGCGTTTACTTTTTGTTCTGCAATAGGAATAAAACCTCGATCTCTAGCATAGACGTTATCGGGAACACTCTCTAGCATTTCAGCCACTCGTCCTCCCATAAAATCTCTGGCTATCTGTTGAAATTCTTCGGCTGTCTTTTGATCATCTACGGCTTGGCTCAGAACTTGATTAAAATCTTTAGCTAAATTTGCATCAAAAGTTTCTTCTTTAGCTAAATTAGCTCCGTAGTGTGCGGCAAAACTGTTTCTTACGTCAGGTCGTAAACCATTAAATAGCCCTGCTTTTTCTGCTTCGACTAAAGCTTTCTTAGCGTGTTTCCTATATTTTAATCCTTCTTTAAAAGCTAAAGCCCTGCCTTGAACTACATCTTCTTCAGTTTGTTCTTCTAAATAAGACTCAAGAAGTTTACCAGTACCTTGGCTTATTTTCTCTAATCCAGCAGCTAGTTGCCGCCATTCTCCAGCATCTTGAAGATTGCCTGAAGCAGTTCCGCTAGATTGCAGAATTTTTTCTACAGGTTGACTCACGATTGAGCCATGCCCTCTTGATATTCTAGATGTAATAGGGCCGTTACTCATTGTTTACTCTCCCTTCCACATATTGTGTTTCTTACCGAACTCCCAAGTACTTTCAGCATTATCTCCTATAAATCCTAAAACTGCTCCTGCTGCACTTGGCTCTTGAATAGGAGTATTAATAGCAAGATTGCCTTGTTCTGTACGTTTATACAAATGATCTAAGTAACGATTATGTGCGCCTGAAGCACGTTCTTGTTCTTGTCTTAGTGTGTGTATTAAAGAAGTTTCTTCTGCATCAAAATTACGCATAGCTTGAGCAAACGTAAGTCCAGTTGCACCTGATTCTGACATAGCTAATTGAGCCCGTGAACGAGCATCAGTAGCTTCTCTTCGAATAGCTTCCTGTTTTTGACCCCTAGCTTCTGCTTCTTGAGCAGCTTTAATGTTAGCTGATCGAGCCTCCATTAACATAGCTTCATTGTTAGCACGAGTCCTTGCTTTTTGCTGTTCTCTTGCTGCTTTAGCGTGTTGTTTTTGCCCCTGATAAGAAATAGCAGTAGCAGCAGCACTAGCCGCTAGAGAAATAGCCATCATAACAGGGGGAGGACAGGCTAACATAGGTTCAATCATTGTCTAAATCTCCTTTGTGCATATAAAACTGATAAAAAGGTCTTTTTTCTACACCAAATTTTCCTAACGGAGCTTCTGCAAAAGTAAACCCTATCCATTTTAACCAACGAATATGTTTTTTATTTCTGCAATCTACTACGTTGAAGAGAATCTCATAGTTTTCCATGAGTTTGTCCACCCAAAACTTCGAGTTCCGAATGAAAGACACTCTTGCTGCTTTAAACATAGCTTCAGATCCTAGTAACCAAATCATACCTGACGTTGCGTTAGCTGTAGCTACCCCAAAAGTAGCGTATATTTCTTTTTCATCTAAACTCGTTACAGAATACGTTTTAGCCGAGTCCCTAATGGAAGCTTCCAAAACAATTTCTGGAGACAATCCTAAGAGAGCTTTAATTTCTGCTTTATCCGCTTTCCTCAAATGAGGTGCTAAAATTTTTGCATCAGAAACTCTGGCTTTCCTTATTAGGACATTCTCGTAAATCCATTTATCCCGCTCTTTGCGAACGTGCGTAGTACAAGGCTTCATATTCTACAGTTAAAAAACTACTCGGAAACGGCGTGTCGTTTATTAATTTAATCGAAGTTGTTTCTCCCTTCGATTGTACTGGAAATTTAAAAGTCCCGTCTGCAACTGTAGGTGCTGCACCCACTACAAATGATCCTGATTTTCTGGAATCAAATACATGAGTACGGGTACTTCTTCCTTCTGGGGTTACTTCTATTTTAAAAGACACCGAGTTATCGAAAGTAAGAGTACCGTTTCTTATCTGGTATCTACCAGAAGCTACTGAACCTGATCCTCCTCCTTCGGATTGCTCTTTAAGTGTAGGTTTACTAAGGGTAAAACTTGAGGTGTACTTCTCACCTATAAAAAACTTACGAGTTTGAAGGTCTCCCTCAACAACTAGAGTAGATCCCGATTGCTGATGTACTTTGAATACAACTCCTCCGTTTTCAACTCCGCTAACCGCTCGGCTGACGACTTGCATTGTACCGGACGCAGAAAATGGTAACGTAATCGTTGTCCTTCCAGTGTCAGAGTCAAAGGAAAGTGCCACTCCGCTGGTTGCCTCTGTAATTCTTCGGTCAAGACGCACGGTAAAATCAGAGTCACTGTCGGATTCTCCAAGTCTGAACGACACTCTTTCCACAAATAATCCATCGTTTCTTTTGACAGAAACGTAGAGGTCTTTCCCGATAAAGTCTGCTGACCGAACAGTGGCGTCTGATCCGAAATCAAACTTTGACCACGAGGCTTGTACTTTTTTATTTCCACTGGAGTAGTAGGCGTAAACATATACGCCTGTTGTATAACTACTAGAAGTTACTACTAAAAGTGGATCATTGGAATTAGAAGATATTCTAGTGATATTGCCGTCAATATATTTAGGCACATGGGCTGTAACATCTGAGCCTTCCATTTGCTCAGTTTCAGGGGAGATATAATACTCCATTATTCCGCTGTAGCTCCCCCTAGCAAAAGGAAAATAAACATTTTTACCTGATACTACAGGTACAGTGTTTGTATCTGAATCGTACTCTGTTTCTTGGCTAATACTAATAGTGTCAGGACTAAGAACGTCACCTCCAGTAAGCATAAACTGGGTTCGATCGCTAAACAGAATTAGATTTCTGTTAAAAGGTACTGCTGAATGTAAGTTCGATACTTGATTGTGGCTTGCTCGCACATCTAAAGGATCTGCCCCTAGAATTGAAGTTAAAGTAGTACGGTAAAAATTAAAGTATTCCCCTGCTTCGGATAGACTTACGTTTTCTCCGCTTAGAAACCCAAGCCGATCTCTAAATAAAACAATGCCTTTAATTTTTGCTCCAACAAATGACGGAGCTGGGGCTGATAAAGAATCTCCAGCATCTCGGTCTGCCCAAGTAGCTCTATCTAAAGTAAAAGAACCGTCAGCATTTCTTACTAATGTATGAGGCATTGTAGAAGAATCTAAACTATAGGGAACTCCGGTTCCTACAGATTCTGCCCAAGTGCCTCCTCCAAAAGGAGCGTTAGAAATATCTTTCGCAGTAAATTTTACATAGTAATCATCAGCATTAGAATCTACATCGCCAATTACTTTAACTATCCTGCCATGACGGCAGAAAGCAGGTAAAGAAGTGAACCCATCGGCTTCTTCTTTTACAACTCCCATAGCTGTATTGCCGAGTCCGTCTTTAACGGATACTGCAAAAGCTGTGGAGTTAGATAACTCTAAAGTAGAGCCTACTCTAGTAACTGTAAGACCTGTTTCTGATCCATTGTCTATTTCAGTTTTTAACCGATTAGCAATATATTCTGTATCTATTTGAGGGCGTTCAGTAGCATCGTCACCATCATTAGTAGTATGAGTATATTCTGTTCCGTTATAAATAACAGTATATTTAGTTCCATAGTCTCCCTGTTTTATGTAAACGTAAGCTCGATGATCTGGGTTAGTGTATGTAGCAGAATCTTCTGCCACAGTTACAGTATTATTAACAATAAAAGTATAGTCAGCTATTGTTGTAGTTTCAAATACAGTACTAGGGGTAGCGTTGATTAAATAATCACACCCATTTGTAGTAGTAACTGTGGCTGAAGTTCCGTTTAATAGATCAATTACAGAAATAGGATCAAGACTGACGTTCTGAGTTCCCGTTCCAGCGTCACTTATGGTAACAGCAGAGCCTCCGCTAGTCGTAGCTACTTGAAAGGTGTTTGTAGCAGGGTTTATAACATAATACCGATCAGTCTGATTTAAACTGCCGAGGTCAGACCCGTGGAATCTAACCTCATCCCCCGCTACAAACGGATGGGAAGTGCAGTTAATCAGATCACCCGAGGTATCCAAAGTAACCGTTTTCTTTTCGGAAGAACGCACGGATACAGAATAGTTTTCCGTAGAATCTCTATTTATAACGTGTGAGTAAGTGTCCGATGTACCTGAATTGGTATCAAACTGCTTGGCAATATGGACAGAAGGGTTCCTTTTAAGCAGTCCATCAACAGGAGATGAATGCATATTGATTTGCTCATCTCCCTGACTAGGGTAACGCTGAGTATCTGCTTGCTGGGATACTCCGTTAAGTAGGTTCTGTATTTTAGAAGTTATTAAAGGCATTAGGTGTATCTCCGATAGGACATTACGGTAGCCGCTGGAAGATAAGAGTCAAATACTGAGGCATCCTCAGTGTTAGAATCAAATTCTCTTAAGGAAGCTAGTGCTGCCATCTCTTCTCTAATGCCTATCTGAGTTAAACCTTCAGCCCCTACTTGCCTATCTTGGAGGACTCTAGCTGCTCGTAAGTTAATGTATCTTCGGGCAGGTTCGGGTAAAGTATCCCAATCTAAAAGAGTTACAGTTTCCCCTTTTAATTCTTCATCAAATTCGTAGGTGTGGTCAGACCTGTTGTAGAGTTTCTGTCCCTTAAGAACCACATCAACATTTGGATAACGAGATACGCTAACATCGACACGCACAACGGTATCAGAAAAAACAATATTATTGCTACCGTCAGGAGTAAAAGTGACATCATATTCTGTGTTAAAGTGCCAGCCTTGGGATTGTACTTCTCGGCTTATTTCATCCAAAACTTTCTCAGCCATCGGAGCATCTCCGACACCAGTAGCTTCTTCCAAGGAAGCTAAGGGAGCTTCGCCGATAAACCCCAGCATTGTGTTAACTGCTTCTAGTTTTGTAGTTTTACCAAGAGCCATAATTTATACTGCATATAACCAGACGGATCAAATTACAACAAAAAAAGAGAGGAGTCCACTAGGGACTCCCCTCATTGATTTTTATGAACAATTTTTAGTCGTTCATCAGTACCACGCCGCACTCAGGACGCAGACCGCCGTGGCCCATAGCGTACTTAGCGACCATCAACGTACCTTGACGTTGGATCTGGTACTCACTCTCGGTAGCGAGGTCTTGCAATTTCACCGTACCGACTGCGGATTTATGGAACACAAGGCCCATAATATTAGAACCGAAGTCAGCCGAGTAGGTGTTAGCCTGACCCGTCTCAGCACTGATGTCATCTTCAGGCAAATGGTTGGTTTTAATAACCGTAATACCTGCGACCTTCAGCACGGAACCTTCAGCGTACGAACCACGACCATCCCAATCACGATTGATTGCGAGGGCAGCACCGCCACTGGTCTCGGCTTGCACCAAGTTGTAGTAGCGTTGCGGGTTCACCAGCACACAACGATCCGAAGCGGGAACATCCTTCTCATCGAGAAGTTGAGCCGCAGCATAGATCGCTTTAGCTAGGCGAGTACCGTTGGTGTCCATGTCAGCGGAGCCGTTACCAAGATAACGTACATCGGCTGTATCAGTACCAGCAGTAGCGCTAACCACGCTGCCGTTTTTGTTACCAGTAATGGTAGCAGGAGCAGCGGTAGCAGCACCGGAGCTGAAGCTAGCAGTATTAAGCAGAGCCGTCTGGATAACCTGACGGTCAAACTTGTTAGCCAACGCACGGCCCAGTTCACCGGAGTAAATCGAACGAACATCGTAGTGATTACGAAGCTCATCGAGGTTAGCGATGAACGTCGAAGCTACTAGCAGCTCGTCGATGTTGATAATTTTCTCAGCGTGTTTGATCTGCTGAACACCGCCGCTATTGGAGGAGTTAATTAGATCTTGCCCAACAACGTGGTAGCCAGCGGTTGCTGTACCAGTGACGGGGAACTGAGCGGATTTACCATTGTTAATGGTACGAATAGTGTGGAGGGGTTTCATCACATTCGTTTCTTCGAATGTCGTGAGAACCTCCCCAGCGAATTTCTTAAGGAAGATAGCCTTAACATCACCAGAGGCGTTGATTTGGCCCAACCTTGACGGAGTAACATCTGCCATCGTTAGAACTTTCTTCTAAGGGTTATTAATATAATTAGGTTTCACACAACCTCGTCGTATTCGATTGCAATTAGTTGTCCCGCCGTAGCTAGGGCTAACTCCTATCGCCATACCACACAGTTGGCTTAATCAAAATAAAGTCCATGTTATGTAAATCGTCAACATAAAAAAGAAGGGCTCAGTATAGACTGAACCCTCCTTAGTACTATGAACGACTAACTATTATGACTATCTGTCAGGCTACACTGACAAGCCATTAGATAACACCTTCACGAGTATTGGCAAGCTTCCTTTCAACTCGCTCTCTAAAAGCAGGGTCTTCCTTGTACTCAGGTTTTCTCATGTCAGCAATCATTTCTGCTTTAGAAGAGTAACCTCCTACAGTTGCTTTGCCAGTGCCGCTTACTAACGTAGGATTGTTCTGACTGTACTTAGCTTGCAGTCCCATTAAAGCCAGCTTAATAGATTGAGTGCTGCCTTCTTTAATGACGTTGTTGTAGGCATTCATGTCCTCGTCATTAAGATGTTCTCCAGCCCATTCCATTATGGCTCTATAATTTTCTTCTCCTCCTACGGAATTAAAAACATCTAAAGCTTGGGCATCGGCTTTAGCTGCCTGACCTTCAATAAATAAATCAACGAGTTCTTTAGAGAAGTTAAACTTTTCGCTTAACTCTTTGTAACTTTCTTCAGTTAAGCTGCCATTTTCAGCGTACTCTCCTGAGTATTTTTCAAATGCATCTGAACCGATGATGTTCTTAACATTCTCTCCTTGGTCATCGGCATTTGTTTCGGCTGATGTTTCCTCTGATTCGGAAGGTGTTTCCTCGGCAGAGCCGCTTCCCATTTTCTTCTGCAACTCATTGTAAGCTTGTTGCAAAGCTTCTGGTGACTCGAACTTTTCGTCAAGCCATTCGGGTCGAGAAGAATCAGGTTGTTGTTGGGGTTCTGGAGCGTCGGCTCCTGCGGTGTCGCCAGCAAAGGCGAATGTAGTTTGTTCTGATGCCATATAGTTTTACTGTGGTGGTTGAGGCATAGCTTCAGGATTTTTCATTGCTTCTTTAGCAATGCCTCCAGCAGCAGTAATTCCCGAAGGAAGTCCTTGCTGAATCATAGCCTGTTGCTGTGCCATTTGTTGTTCTTCTTGGATTTGTTCTTCGGTTCTAATCAAACCTTCAGTATCAATTCCAATAGAAGTAGCTCGTCGTTGTAAGTACTCAGACATATCTACATACGTTGGGAACTCCTGACCTAGTAGTTCAGAAGCACCAGCAATAAACATATCCAGTTTGTTTAAATCATGTCCTCTTCCTAAAGCTTCGAGTCCTGTTACAATAGCAGGTTTAACAATCTTCTTAGGAAGCTTTGGAAGTCGCCGTTGTTTAGTCATTTTGTCCATGACACGGTTGACTAAAGGCAACTGAAACTCTTGAGAAAGAATAGAATAAACACCGCCAAGAACATCTTCTAGTTCTTGAGCCATGAATCTAATCTCTTCCGCTGTGACTCGTTCAGCGTTCCGTTGAATCGAGGTGTTCATTAGGAATGCAAAGCCGAGCCTTTCTTTAATCATCCCGATGACATCGTAGGCTACTTTAAAGTCAGCAAACTTTTGCACTTGAAGGGCTTGAACATCTTCAGCATTACCCTGAACGATAGCACCGTTACTTGATTTAGCTATAGTGTTGATGCGGGTTGACCCATTAGGGTTAACTAAGAACAACACTTTAGCAGCAGCAGCAGAACCCTCTACGATAGCACGGGTTAAACTTTCTAAGCTCCGAAGGTCGCCTAAGTATTCTTCAATGAATCCTCGGCCATAGTGTTCGCCATCAATACGACTAAATCTCAGAGGTATAAATGGGTTTTTGTTTTTAGAATATACTCCCTTAGAGGAGGGAATTTCTACGCTGTTGATCTCTTGGCAAACGTGCCATTTGTTTTCATTAAGGTAGACACAAGTATAGAGATCTAAAGCTTCGGTTTGATTCTTAGTGTAACCTTCAGAATCTTCGTTACCTACAACCAGTTCTTTGGTAGCGGGATCAAGTACATCAGGGGTTACGCTCTCTTTGGTAGCAAGTGCTACTAAGTTTCCAGATGGATCACGTTTACAAACAAAAGAATCTAAAGAAAAGACACGGGCTTCTCCTTTGTCTGGCACATAAAGCAAAGCGTTGCCGCTTACAATCAGATGCTTTAAGGCTTCGAACACAGTTACCCGTAGGTTTCCTGTCTCAAACTCAGCCTGAACAGCACGTTCTACTTGACCAAGAGACTGCTCAATGTCTGCCTGTATCTCCTCGATAGGTACACCTTGATTCTTGATCGAGAAGTAATCGACTTTGAATCTAAAGAACGGAGCATTAGGAGGCAGCAAAGCAAGCAACAGTTTGCTTGAAAGATTGTTTACACCCCTAGCACCCATTCCCTGAAAGGGGGTAGGGTAAGTAGTAGAAGAAGTATTACCTTCAGGCGGAACTAGGTAAGGCAAGGTAAGTTCAGCAGCTTCCCTTGCTCTATCTAAAAACAATCTTCGATCGTCGCTACACTGATCGTAGAAACCTCTGATGTTATCTATGTACATCGTTAATAATTAACTCCAGTTCCAGAAGATTGAGTAGACACTCCTGATGTACGGCGGATTACCATGCCTTGACGGGCGGAACCTCGTCGCCGCTTTCGGCCTTCCCGATCTTTAGGACGAGCCTTTGTCTCAAGGCGAGACACAGTTACCGGAGTAGGCGCAGGGGGTGGGGGCGGGGGTGCTGTTGTATTATTAGATCCTCCTCCTCCTCCGATACACATAGCTATTCCTTTACGTTAAAAATGTTGTTGTTTTGTTCTTCACGAACGTCTTTTAACAGTCTTACTACCGAAACTTGTCCTTGTAAACGACAAATATCACTCAAAGTCTCCTTATCAAGGGGCATTTTGTCAGGAAACCGTAGTTCTAGTGCGTTTATTAGCTCCTCACTTACCAAAGGAAAGTCCTGAAACTCATGCGTCATCTTTAATTTCTCCTATAATTAAAGGCCATTGTATTTCCAGAGACTTTTCCCCATCGTTAGTTAGCAGGTAGTCTGGAAGGATGTCATCGAGTTCTGTTTCAGACTCATGCATATGGTGTTTGCCTATTCTGAATGTTTTAGGCGGCTTCACTTTAACAATTTTACCCTTTAGATTCCTGACATACTCTGCCTCATTGTGGAATCTTACATCAGTAAACACTATTACATCAGCCTGTTCTGACAGGAACTTAACTTGAAGTTCAATTTTTTTAATCCAGTAATCAGGATCTACACTTCTACGATATTCTGTTCCCCACCTTTGAAGCTCCTCTCTAAAAGAACTCTTCTTAGATTCAAGTTCTTCAACGTCGATGTTAGATGCTTCGGCGTATTCTTTTTTAACTTCATCTCCGAAGGCAACTCGCACTACTACTTCAGGTTTAAGCAAGTCTTTGAGTACTTCAAATGCTGTGTCTTTACCTGACCCTGCTTTACCTACCAAACCTACTACTTTTGTGGTGGATTCCATAGCTTTACCTCCTTGGTTTGAAAGTCATAGTCATCGCTTCTAAGTATGTATGCCATACGAGCTTGAGTAAGGATGGCTTTAGACGATGTGACCCCTGACTTGTTAAAGGTTTCTTTGACTGCATCCCAAGTGTGACCAAAGGACTGCCTGTTGACTAGCTTGCCTAGAATTTTTTCAGCAGTCTTAGGCCCAATTTTAGGACACCCGCCATAGTTATCTGTACTGTCTCCGGTAAGAGTTTGGATCATATGATTATAGAAAGCAGCACCTTCGTTTATAGTAATGATACCTTCGTCAGCTTTGTCAGGATTAAACAATCTACAAGGAACAGTTTTAAAATCCTTATCAACACTAACTACGATCCTGTCGTAAGCATCTTTAACTGTCGCTTCAATGCCGATGTAATCGTCAGCTTCTAACCTGTCCTCACACAAAGCACCCCATTCTTTTTTCATATGATCCCTCAAGGCAGGGAGAATCATAGGCTTACGGACAGATTTCCTGTTAGCTTTATACTCAGGGTAAAGTTCTTTTCTAAAATTATTAGGAGAAGAAAGATACACAGATACTTTCGAGGCAATAAGCTCGTCTTGAAGCATCTCAATAAAATTATCTACCTGAATTTTTCCTTCTTTAGCATCAGCGTGTAGAGTCCACTGGTCGTCTCCCCAATGAACAGGTTCTTCACAAGCCGAAGCAACTTTGTAAGCAATGATGTCGCCATCAATTAATAGGTGTCGTTTAGTCATAGTATTTTTTGTTTACCTACGAACAATTCGTAGCGTGTTTTCAGTACAGGGTTGTTAAAGGTATAGTCGTCCCATTTTTTAAGGGCATAAACTATAGTGTCGTAATTTTTATTAAACACTTTGGCTATTAGATTTACACTGTACCCTTTGTTGTGGAGGTACTGATACAACATAGCTCTAGCGTCTACTGCATCCTGCAATCTTGTAGGAGACTTCAGTAATCTTGTACTGATACCAAAGATGTACGCAGCATCCGCAATCATCTTGTGTAAGTGAGGTATCTTTATGTCTTTTTTATCCATGTTAGTGTGTGTCAGCCCAGTTAGTTCCTGCTTTAGCTTCTCCATCAAGAGGACACTTGAACTTAAAGTAATCTCCTGCCTCTCGAATAGATTCCACAGCTAAAGCCATGACTTTATCTTTATTCTCAGGCCAAACTTCTAGTTGAAACTCATCGTGAACGTGAGCAACAAAGGAGAAGTCCTTGCCCTGAATCAGACCTTCTGTCTGAAGTTTTTCCCACAGATTAACTGTGGCTTTCTTCATTACCAATGCCCCAGCAGATTGAAGCAGAGTGTTAAGTGCGGCGTGGTTACTTCGTATCTGAAGTTTCCTACCGTCCAGACCCATAAGGTAATCCCGACCCTCTAAAGCTTTGAAAATTTTTTCCTTCAAAACTCTCAGGCTAGGTAGAGATTCAAGAAACCTTTTCTTAATGGATGCCCCCTCCTTTGAGGAACCTCCTATAATCTCTCCAATCTTGGCGTCACCAGCACCATAAAGAAACCCATAGATAAATGTCTTTGCATTGTCCCTAGTAGGAAGTCCCGCTGCCTTCTGATTAACAGTATGAATATCATCCTCAAGCAGCTTGTGAGTGTATTCAGGATCGTTCATGTAGTGGGCCAAGCATCGAAGCTCAAGGCCACTGGCGTCACACCCAATGAGTACCTTTCCCTCGGAGGCTGTGAACAGGGATCGGTACTCAGGCTCACGGGGTACTTGAGCCATGTTGGGGTATCTGTGGGTGCAACGGCCAGTGACCGCTCCATTAGTCACAACGTGACCATGAAGTCTCCCCTTCCTCTCCAGCTTCATCCAGCCGTTAGCACCATCAGCTAACTGGCCCATGCGCTTCTGAAGAGTCAGGTAACGAGCAAGCTTCTTTGCTTCTGGGTAGGGTAGCCCAACCAAAACTGTTTCATCTACCTTAGGCTTACCTCCCTCTGTAAACTGATTAGGTTCCCATCCTCGGGCCATAAGCCTTTCAGATATGTGATCCCTACTGGCAGCGTTAAAAGGAATGCGCTTAACCTTACGATCTCCCTTAACTATTTCCTTAGGCTTATACCCAGCAGCTATAGCAGCAGACTTAGTAGAGAACTGCTGACCACCAGCGATCCACCAAGTCATCTTCATTTGGATAACCTTGGGAGGAAAGAGACTCTGGAACTCGCTCTCCAGTTCTATCTTTTCGGTAGCCAGTTTAGCGTACAACTGCTCGGCAGACTTAACATCAAATGCAAACCCGTTGAGTTCTTGCTCAGTCATTATCCAAGCAAAGTCATGCTCCAGTTTAATAGCTTCTTCGGAGTACTTCTTAGACTCAAGATGATTGAGCAACTCCAGAGTAACCTTCACATCCTGCTCACAGTAATCCTCCAGTTCTTTAGTCCACTTAGTCAAATCACTTGACTCCAA
>MDTD01108707.1_pt1 | contig 20763 bp, 19 predicted proteins | sample 811221 | NCBI WGS metagenome assembly MDTD01 (sample SAMN05326646, study PRJNA326480) | marine metagenome | isolation source: seawater | place: Pacific Ocean: South West | collected 2011
ACCGTTCTTAATCGTCCGTGTACATTGTCTGTTTCTTAACAAAATAACATCTGGTTTTTCATCCCTTATTTTTTATTCTGCACTTTTTGCACCACTACCTATTTATTTCAGCGCCATAGCAATGGGCGATCTACAACACCACCACTTGTTCCAAGGCGACTTTTTGCTGAATGAGGGTTCTAAGTTTTTGTTTTAATGGGTCAATTTTTTCTATGGATGCTTGATGAATGCCCTCGTAGGCTCCCTTGGATAAAATATTCACAAATTGCTTCAACCTTGGGATGTTGGTTTCAATTAACAATTGCTTCAATTCATTTTTTTCAGCAATGATTTTCTTTCGAATGTCTTTTCTTGAAAATTTATTGGTTTCCTTTAATGTTTGAATCAACCCTTTCACGCGTTGGCGATGGGCAAAAATGGCCATGTTCTTTTCGAGCTCCGTATCGCATATTTCTTCAAATACTTGCTTTACTGACGCCATAAACACGTTGCGGTCGATGGATTCATCGCAGTTCTTTTTTTCGTAAAACTCTTTGGATATTTGATTCAATACCGTGTTGACCCTGGCATTCAAGTTGATTTTTTCAGGGGCCAAACTATGGTCATAATACACCAAATACAAGTGGGCCTTCACTGAATCACACAGTTGCTGAATGTAGGCCTTCACGCTCATTAAATACCCGGCACGATGCACAATTTCACGGCGAATTTTGACGGGATCCAATGTTGGGGAACTGACACAAAAATCAGCCGCGTTGTAGATGGCGGGGGCGTTACTTTCCCGATTCATGGCCTCAATGCGTTCATTGATTTCCAACTGACCGGCCATTTCTTCCATTTTGTCATCCACAAATTTAAACGATTCATCGACTTGCCGATCGCCAAAATACTGCATTAATTTTTGATACGAATCGGATTTCTTAACGGTGTCCAACTGACCTTTAAACTCACGAATGCTATCGGAGGATGTCATTGGATGCTGCATCCATGCTGCGCCTAGCACGGATGCGGCTTGTACCGGTGGTAACGGTTGAAATTGGAACATTTGGTCCAGCTGAGATACCAAATGCTTGAAGGCCCCCATCACATTCATTTTCAATCGGCCCATTTCTTCTTGTTGCGAAATGGCTTGTTGAATCAATTGATGCACCGAGGTGGCCGAGTCTGGCAATTGAATATTCATTTTGCCCTGCACAGGCTCCAGTAAATTTTGAAGCTCATACGTTGCCACATCCACTTCCTGCTGCTGCTGACTAAGTATGGAATCCAATGGTCGCGATACAATTTGACGTATTTTATACTGCAACGTTGGCAACAATTCACCAAACTCTGGGTTGTCTTCAATATGCGCCAAATACATCTGAAGCGTATTGTGCATGACCTTTCGATCTTGTATGGATTGCCGAACCGCAACATCTTTCTCAATTTTTTGAATCAATGTTTCTGTGAGCTGCTCCATGGCATGTTTTTGATTGGCAATGTGCTTTTCAAGACTCTCTTCCAATACCGGCTCCAACACACGTATTTGATGCTCGGCATCTTTGTAATTCAAGTCCCCCATCGAACAGCGTAAAATGGTCTGATTTAAATCCGTTCGTATAAATGAAATCCGATCCAACAAGGATTGAAAAAACTGAATGAACGTTTGATTGTTTTCAGTGGCATGTCGCAACTTCTTTGTGGCTTGCGTGTATTTTCGAAACATGGTCTCAACGGGCATGTCCAAATGGATATCGTTTGGAATTAAGGCATCGCTTCCCTCAATGATTCCCAACCCTTCCACCAACTGCTGATGCAATTTTTCAAGGGTTAATAAATACGCTTCCCGGGGTTTTACCGACGATGCAATAATGTTTTTATGGGTTTTCGAGTTTGGCTCGTGTTTCGATGCCATCTCAATCCAGTGATCGATATCTTTGGGCAGCTCTTGGCATTTGGCCTCCACCAACTCGATAAAATGACGTAACGGTTTGCATGGATCATGGCGATTCATTGACATAAGTACTCCTTAATAAATTGAAAAAATTTCATGTGGATGCCTTTGCTATACCCACCTCTAAAAATTTTTAAACATTTATTTTTTAACCACCCCCAATGGGCCTCCCATGAACCATAGAACCACCCCGACGATCCATGACCATTAACATCCACATTTTATATATTTACATAATGTAAAAAATATGACACTATGTAAATTATGTGTGCAAAGGATCCGTTTCAACGATACCTCGATTTGGCCGACGTGCTGGGCACCATGTTTGCGCCATTTGTGGAAGTTATTGTGCATGATTTAAGAACCCCTGATTCATCGATCATTGCCATTTACAATGGCCATATTACCGGTCGAAAGGTGGGGGATGGCACCACTGATTTGGGGTTACGACGCATCAATGGCGAGGTGCCAGATAAAATCATCAATTATAAAAATGAATCCCCGTCAGGGTTGGCGTTAAAATCATCGACATTGGCCATACGCGATCACAAGGATCGCATTATTGGGTCGTTTGCACTCAATATGAACATTGATTATTTTGCACAGGTATCCAAATTATTGGATCCGTTACTAGCCACTGAAACCCCAGTCTTTTTACCAAGGAAAGAAAACTATGGTCTTGGCAACAGTCAGGAAAAAATAACCGCCATGATTCAAGAGTACGCATTAAAGCACGGGATCTCTTATGCGATGATGTCACCGAAACAACGAAAAGACGTGATTGAATACCTGGTAAAGCACGGTATTTTTGATCTCAAACATGCGATTTCAATTGTTTCAAAAACATTAAATATCAGTCGCCCGACCGTATATAAGTATCTTGATCAATTCAATCAAAGGACGTGACCCCATGTTAACCCCACCTTATATTATTTTTATTGGTAATGCGACCCACCTTAACCAGCTAAAAATGGCCACCAGCTTGTTGCACTTTTCCCCTGAAAAATGTGTGGGATACATGAAACTACCAAAATCAACGGTTTCTTTGGATATTCCAGAGGTATCCATTAAAGACGCCAAATTACTTGGCGCTAACTCATTTGTTTTAGGTGCTGTCAATAATGGAGGCTATATTGAGGATGATTGGCTGGCTCATATTGCTGAAGCCATGGACTGCGGGCTGAATATCATTCATGGGATGCATCAACTCCTGGATGATTGTTTGGTACCAACCACCGACATCACATTTGGGGAATATGCGGGGAATCATTCGGTGGTGATTCATAATATTCGTCACACATCAAAAACAATTCCCATCGGGAACGGCAAAAAACGCGTGGGCAAACGCCTATTAACCGTTGGCACCGATTGTTCATCAGGAAAAATGTTTACGACACTGACGTTAAAAAAAGCCCTTCTTCAACAAGGCGTACCCACTCATTTTGTGGCCACTGGGCAATGTGGCATTTTAATTGACGGCGATGGGATTGCCATTGATGCCGTGGCCTCTGATTTTATTTCGGGAACGGTGGAATTGTTGAGCCCTGCATCTGAATCTCTAACCTTAATTGAAGGTCAGGGATCGCTGTTTCACCCCGCCTATGCCGGAGTTAGCTTGGGATTACTGCATGGGGCTCAGCCCGATTATTTGATTTTATGCCACCATGTAAACCGCCACACCTTAAAGAATTTCGACTACCCAGTGCCAGACATTCAAGCGTGCATCGATTTGAATGTTCAAATGGCACGCTTAACCAACCCAAACTGCCAATGCATTGGCATCAGTTTGAATACCCAAGATGTCGATGATCAAACCGCCAAAACCATGATTGACTCATTATCCAATGCCCATCAAATGCCCGTTACTGACCCGTATCGGTACGGTGTCAGTGCATTCATTGATGCGCTTAAGGCTTGCGGAGGTCTATAAATGCGACGCGTTCATTTCCATCGCAAATCGTATCGGTTAAACGAACCCTTCGTGATTTCACGAGGGCCTCGAACGCATGCTGAGGTTATCGAATGTCACATTGAATCCAATGGCCATATTGGGACCGGGGAATGCACCCCAACCAACCGTTACAATGAAACCCCAGACACTGTGCTTCATCAACTTCATGCATGGGCACCCGCCATTGAATCCGGCCTATCAAGGCATGACTTAGACGCCAACTACCCACCCGGAGCGGCTCGGCATGCCGTGGATTCAGCCTTATGGGATTTAGAAGCCAAAATAGCCAATACAACCATTTGGGAATTGGCCGGATTGCCCACCCCCACCCCGTTGACTATTCCCATGACACTATCGGTTGCAACACCCACTGAAATGGCACTCAAAGCCAGTGAAACACCGTTAAACCAGTTAAAATTAAAATGCGCCGGTGATGGCCATGACTTGGCTCGCATTGCCGCCGTCAGGGAACAGTGCCCAACAAAAAAAATCATGGTCGATGCAAATGAGTCCTGGGACCCTAACGATGTGCCCACATGGCTCGATCATTGTGCCCAACAATCGGTATTTATGGTTGAACAGCCCATCCCTGCAAGCGCCAATCAAGCCCAACTCTGCAAGCATGCATCGGTATTGCTATGTGCCGATGAATCCTGCCACACCATGGCTGATCTTGACGCTTGTCGCCCCTATGATGTCATCAACATTAAACTCGACAAATCTGGCGGGCTAACCCATGCCCTACGATTACTTAACACCGCCAAAGCATCTGGATTCAAGGTGATGGTTGGGTGCATGCTGGGGTCTGAATTGGCCATTCGAAATGCCTTTTATTTGGCACAAATGGCGGACATTATTGACCTTGATGCGCCCTTACTCCTTAGCGATCATTATCCGAGCATTCGTTTTGAAATAACGGATGCCGGTGCATTTAGTCTAAATTATACCCAAAACTAAAAAATGGGGTGAATTGCAACCCCAGTATCGGATTAATGTTGATGCTTTCGGTATATAAAATCAAATACCCCGCCTCAACCTTTAATGTATGGTACCAACGTTTCGATAACTTTGATTTTAGACCAATGTCATAAAATGGCATCACCGCAAGTTCGGTTTCGTCATCAAAGCTTTCTTGGGTGATGTCGACTCTGCCCGTTCGAACCCCAAACGAATAAAATATTCCATACTGTGTGGACGCCGCAACATAGCGCCGATACACAACCTCCCATAATTTCATATGCAGTCTCGCATCCCCTGTTCTTGCCTGCAATACATTCACTCCAGCGGACAATGTTTCTTGAATGTCAATGGGCTGTTCCACCGATAACACCAACCGATTTTGAAGCCCTTGAAACTGATCAATGTAGAGCTCAACCGCACACGCCTTCACGGCAATCAATAGCGTAATTAATAGAATCATGAATTAAAAATAAATCCCCACGTTGGCCTTTACCCCTTCAAAAATAATGCTTTGCTGGTCCGTCACCCATTCATAGCCCACCCGTAACCGGAGCGGTGCAATGGCACTTTGAAACCCTACATTGATACGGTTAACCGCCCATGTGGTGGAATCCTCAGAGTCGTTTGCAAATAAATTAAACCCAAAATTTGTATCCACCCCATAGTACACCCCAAGGTATCGCATGATGTGATAGGTTCCGTTGAAGCCAAACGCTAAGCCCAGTTGGGAGTCCCCACGAAACGACGATGTAAAATTGGCCAACCCAAACGATAATTGGGTATCGTGGGTCATGCCAAATTGACCCGATAAAAATCGGGCACTCATCCAAGTGGTATGGCCGGATGTGTCTCGAAGTTCATTGACTTGTACATTCACCCCTGACGCTTTTATTTTTTGCCCCCCAACAAAGCCTTGGGATTGTTTTGATAGAAAAGAAACCCCAACCCCAAGGTGCTCAATATCGTCATTATTCTTTGCCAATTGGAACGATACCACCCGTTGCGTGTTTCCACCATAAAAAATCACATCCCCCAAGGCCCCTTTCTGATACGAGGCCTTGGAAAAACCAAACGAAATATTGGTAAACATCGTGACCACATTAATATTGGGTAAATACACCACTTTTCTTTTGTTCGTTTTTACTTGATCTTTATAAAAAATACGGCCCAAAATACTGCCACCCAATTGGTCCAAAAAACTTTCAACAAACCCATCTTGACGGCTCTGGTATCGGGTGGTTTCTTGCTGGGTTACATGAATGGACATGGAGGATTCCTGCAATAATCTCAATAATTCACGGGCCATTTCTTCCGCAATAACGTTATTCGAAAACCTTAAATCCGTTGTTCGTATGGCATCGGTGTATTGATCAAAATCCATGGCGTTAAATTCATCCGAAAATGATTGGGTATCCGTTAAAAACCCGTCATTATCCAATACACCAACCCGAATCAATTCTTCAATGATCCACACTGATGTGTACTTGTTTTTATAGTGATTTTTTATCTCACCAAATTGGATCACTTGGTAGGGGGTCAAGGGCACATTCAAATTCAGTACCGTATCTTTTAAGGTGCCATCAGCGTTCACGTATCCGTTGTCTTTTAACTGAACAATTAAATCATAGGTCTGAGCCGTGACAAACAATTCGACCCAAGCATCAAACATACTGGGAACAAATCGAACACGTTCGAATCGTTTTTCAGACCCAATAATTTGCACATCGGTGGTATAGCCACTGCCCTCATAATAGCGCCTTTGTTGTGATGATGACGATGATGATGATGTATTAATGTTGGTATTGATGTCCGATAAAGACTCCCCATAAATGGCCATTGATAATACAACGCACATTATCCAAATAAACTGCATAAAATCTCTCCTTAAAAGGTATTATCTTTGAATAAACAATTGGTGTCAAACTCCGATTATTGGTACCTGAACAAATCGAAAATACCCATGGCCACATACTATTTTGTGTCCACCAATCTTGACGCAATGCGCGTCAATGCGTATGTTGAACCCATGGATAGCAAGCAATACTTTTTTGATATGGATCCAAAAGTTTACAAATCGTGGTGCAAAGAACACCACCTTCCAACCTTCACGTTATCGCAAGTCCATGAATGGGTCACAAAAAAAAACATCATTGATGTTGAACAAATGACCAATATCTCAAAGAAGAATCAACAGGACCTGCGTGAGAAACTCATCATCAATCCATTTGTATCCATGAATGCACTCCCCGCATCCGATGGCTCTGCCACCAAATACATTTTTGAATTGTCCCCTCACGTCTACATTGAAGCCGTGGCAATTCAAGAAAAAGGCTATGAAACCCTGTGCATTTCCTCACAAGCGGGCTGTCCGGTGGATTGCAAATTTTGCTTGACGGGTGTGTCAGGACTCAAGAAAAATTTAACGGTAAGTGAAATTGTTGCCCAACTGGCGATTATTCTATCCAAGGGCCATCACATAACCCATGTGGTATTTATGGGGATGGGTGAGCCATTGCTCAATTTAAAATCGGTATTACCCGCACTGGACTGGCTTCAATCTGAATCGGCATTCAACTTAAGCAAACGGCACATTACCGTATCCACTTCAGGTTACCTTGCTGGAATTCAGCAACTCATCAAGAAAGGGATTCATTTAAACTTGGCCTTGTCAGTGGGAGCGGCCAACCCAGCCATTCGAGAAACCATCATGCCCATCGAAAAACGCAACCCGATTATGGAGGTTAGCCAAGCCTTAAGCCAATACAGCAAGCAACATAACCGAAAACTTACCCTGGAATATACCCTACTCAAAGGCGTCAATGATAGTCTCGATTGCGCGAACCAATTGGCCAACTTGGCTCAATTCTTAAATGCAAAGGTTAACTTAATCAACTTAAACCCTCACCCAAAAATACCATTTGAACCCATTAGTCAATCGGCATTGATGGCCTTTAAAGATGCTTTATTAAAACACAAAATCCGCACCACCGTGCGTTACTCCAAAGGCCAAGATGTTGTGGCTGCCTGTGGGCAATTGGGCGAATCGAATCTAACCAATTAACTGTGATTTTTTTTACGGATCGATACCGGTGGAATGCGCAACTCTTTGGTGCCATAAGCAAGCACATCACTTGGATCCAATGGGGACACTGAAAACCCCGCTTCATTAACCAAACAATGACCCGCAGCAAAATCCCACTCCTTCATGGGGGTAAACCGAATGTATTCATCTCCCAAACCCTCGGCCAAATATGCCAACTTTAATGCCGATCCAATGCGTTCAACACGCACGGATCGATTAAGCTCTCGTTCACGTTGTCTGACAATGACATTGCACAAATCCTCATCATTTCGATGGGCACTCACCAATAATACATAATCCTCCCGTGGAATGGGTGGTTGGATGGGCACAATCTCACCCCCATGGTGCTGAACAAATACCCCACGATTTTTTATGGCCACCCACGATTTCCCAGATACCGGATGGTGCAAAATGCCCATGGTTGGCATTTGATTCGATATGTAACCCAAGGATATGACAAAATGATCGGTTTCTTCAATAAAATCAACGGTCCCGTCCAGTGGATCAAATGACCAATAGGCATCCATTTTTTGACGTTCATTAAAACTAGGAATTGCCCCTTCTTCAGAAATGATGGGAATGTCCGGAAAGAAATGAGACAGTGATTGAGACAGTTCATTGTGAATCAAATGATCGACATTGGTTACCGGGGTTTGATTGTCTTTTAGCGACACCTTTACGTCAGAGCGGTATTTTTCGTATGCCATGTCTCCCACTTTTGCAACATCTGCCAATAACGGTAATAATATATCTATCATGGTTTTATGATACCCAAGCCCAAGGGTTGTGCCAAACCAAAAAATCATTTGCAAAATAATTTTTTCTAGCCATTGTTTTTTATGTCATTATTGACTATTATGTATAGGTAGTCTCTATACGAGGTTAAGAAAGCTCTCGAGGATTGTCCCCCCCTACTCGAGAGCTTTTTTAGTTTAATTCCGCTAGAATTTGATCTTTGTAGCCTTGGGCATCCTTGTACCCTTGGTCAATTAAGGCACTTAAATAACCGGGTTCAAACATTAAATAACTTTTTAAGTCCTCCCCGTTGTTTTTAGAACCAATTAAACGCAATAATTGCCCCAAGATGATGGGGCATTCATAATCGTATTCTTTGACCAACTCACTAAAGTCAACCGATGGTCGAATAATAATGGTATTGATTTTTTTTAATTTGCTAATTGCCCCCCCATCACCGATGGTTTGATTAATTCGACGCAATCGTTCGTTATCAATGTCGAGTGAATCAAACAATATGGTATTTAAAATTTTTGAAAAAATATCGCCAAATGAAATCACCCTTTTTTCTATTTTTTCCGGCTCTTCCAATTCTCGAATGCCCACGACAATCAATGATTTGGCCCCACACCGAATGGCTGGGCTAAATGGTGCAAAATTACGTAAACTGCCATCCCCATAAAATTCACCATTGATTTTTACGGGCGAAAACAAAAATGGAATGGCGGTGGACGCCATCAGATGCTTCACCCGGATTCGTTCCTCAAATCCCATTCGGCGCACCCTTTGCCACGATATATTTTGATTGGATTGCACAAATGTGGTTGACATGGAGTGCTGAAAACTGGTGGCTGAAATGGCCAAGCTATGCAGTGACCGCTCATCCAAACATCGTTGAATTCGATCAAAATCAATTTGATCTTTGAGTAACTTGGCCAACGGCAATGCATTCAAAATACTATTGGCCCCATGCATCCCTTTTCGAATATGATTAAATACATTCAGTAGTGTTTTGGCATGGTTGATCGATAGAATATCGGATGTGTACACCTTTTTGGTGGTGAGTGTTCCCCACATTTGACTCATGTGAGAAACGGCGGTCTGAAACTGATCGGCATTGGCCGCCAAATACGCCGCATTAATGGATCCTGCACTCGATCCGCTCACTACCTTGAATGGCAGTTGATTGGACCCCGTCCATTCACCAATAGCCTTTAGCACACCCGCTTGAAATGCTGTTCTAGCCCCCCCTCCAGACAGGACTAACCCAACATGATCAGTCATGCCTTATGGCTGTCTCCCGGTCACTGGTGGCTTCCAAGGCGCATTTTGAAACCGACGAAATGGCAATGTTAATAAACGAACCAACACATTTGTCATATACCCTCCAATATTTTTTGAGATTCAATTACCCATTCCCAAAAATGAAAGTCTTTAAACATTTTTTTTTAAAAGAGTATAATACGATGGTGAATACCGATACCAAACGCATTTTAACGTTGTCTCTTCCAATTATGGGCGGAATGGTCTCCCAAAACATACTCAACCTTGTTGATACATTAATGATTGGCCAGATTGGTCCCTTGGCCTTGGCAGGGAGTGGGATTGGGGCCTTCATTTTTTTTGTTTTATTTGTTGGATTTACTGGCATTTCTTCCGGTGTTCAAACGATGGTGGCCCGCTTTAAAGGCACCAATCGCCCCGAACATTACCCCATTGCTCTGATGTTAGGGCTTTGGGTATCCATTGGTCTGGCCATTTGCATCACCATATTTACCCTGGCTTTTTTACACGAGCTTACGGCCCCCTTTTCTACGTCGAGCGACGTTACCCAAATTGGCAAGGATTATTTATCATTTCGGATTATCGGCCTCACATTTTTTGCCATTTGCTTGGTGATCCGTGGGTTTTGGAACGGTGTTAGTGACCCCATGCGGTACTTAAAAGTTATCATTGGCATTCATGTCATGAATATCATTCTCAATTATGCGTTTATTTTTGGCCACTTTGGGGCGCCTGAATTGGGGGCTGCCGGGGCGGGTCTTGCAAGCAGCATTGCCCTCGCCATGGGGGCCATGATTTATCTGATTGATATCCGATCGTTTTTACGGTGGCGCATAGGCCCGATCCAACCAAATGGGCGATGGCTCGCCGAATTGTCCATTCCAATGGCTCTTCAACAAATCATTTTTGCTGCAGGAGTCACCGGCTTTTACTGGATTCTAGGCCAAATCAGCACCGATGCCATGGCCATTGGCAACGTATTGGTCAATATTATTTTGGTGGCCATTTTGCCTGGCGTTGGGTTGGGAATGGCCACCATGACATTGGTGTCTGAATCCTTGGGTAAAAACGATGGCGCTCAAGCATTTCATTGGCCCAACAAAGTACTTCTCGTATCCATTGTGATGATTGGCACATTTTCAACCTTGGCTTTTGCATTTCCAGACCTTATTCTTCGCCCCTTTATGACAGATTTAGATTTACTTGAGCAATCCATTTTGCCGCTGCGATTGGATTGCGTTGGGGTGATGTTTGAAGTGGGGGCCATTATTTTTATGAATGCCCTTAATGGTGCGGACCAAACCAAACTGGTGGCCTGGGTGTCCTCGCTCCTACATTGGGGATTTTACCTTCCACTGGCCTATTACTTCGGAGTAACATTGGGGCATGGCATATTGGCGGTATGGTCCATCTACATTATTTTTCAATTCATTCAATTGGCATTATTTATGCTTTACTGGCGCTTACGTTTTCATCACTTTATTCACCCTCAGTTGCTGACAAAATGATCGAACAAGATCAGGCGCCACCGCCATGCCTTGCCCACCCAACCCATTGATCATGCCAATGGTTGAATGCTTCTGAGACCACCCAGCAAACGGTCGTTGCTGCGCTAAACAAGGGCGTGTTCCCTCATGCACAGACACAATGGCATGCGGCAGTTTTAAAAATGACTGAAGTGATGACTGAAGGCCGCGAATTGATTGGGCCTGTTGATTCATTGTCTGATTCCAAAATGTTGAGGCTCCATACAAAAAGTCTTGATCGCTATTTGCCACGGGGCATAACCATTTCCCATGGTTTAATATTGTTTTTTTTGGCATGCCCTCCATTCGAACCTTTAACACATGACCCATGGCATTCTTAAATTTTTTTTCAGGAAAAAAAGGGTTCCCATCCCCCACAGCCCCCTCGCAAAATACCAGCCATTTGGCCCGAAGCCCCTGCCAGTTGACCTGCCCTTCGGAACAGTCGATGTCATTATGGCTCACACGTTGATTGATCAACGCATTGTGGCGCATTAAAAAGTTTTTCATGGCATCTAAAAAAACCGTTGTATCAACTTGGGGCACAGCATGCAATTCAAATTGATGTTCGCCAATAACACATCGATGCGACCAGTCTTGTGTCGGTGGCACAAGCTTTGGACCATCTGATCTGGTGATTCGATGACGGTAGGATTGGCATTCCAATGGCGTGGATAAGAACCGAATCAGGCGGTGCTCATGTAAAAATGACGCCCCCAAAGAGTTTTGAAGGGCCTTGTAATACTTACTTAGCCGTTGAATGGCGTCGTAATCTTGCAAAAGAGGGGTTAATCGAGGCCCGACCAAGGGGTTCATGATGCCGGCGGCCACTTTGGTGGACGATGTTTTATGTTTGTCATCCACAACCAAAATGGTCAGCCCATTTTGAATGCATTCATGGGCGAGTAATGAGCCGGCCAACCCTTGGCCGACAATAATGCCATCAACTAGGCCAATTGATCGGTTGAAACGTGCCATGTTACATCGTCAAAGATGCGAACTTCAACAATATTGTCAGCACGACCAATCAACGTTTGGCACTCCTTACTTAAATTTAATAGGTGCAATTTTTTATTGATTTTACCGTACCTTTCCGCAATGTTTTGAATGGCTTCAATGCCGGAGTGATCATAAACACGGGCATTGTTAAAATCAATCACAATCTCATTGGGGTCCTCTTGAATTTGAAAAATGTCTTTGAATGATTGCACTGACCCAAAAAACAAGGCACCTTTCAGGCGATATACCCGATGACCGGATTCATTCTCAGACGTCTCAACGTCAATTTTTTTCCCCTGCTCCCAAGCGAACACCAATGCTGAAATAATCACCCCAGCAATCACAGCAATGGCCAAATCAACCACCACGGTAACCAATGACACAATCACAATGATCATGGCATCGGAACGAGGAATCTTATTCATGATTCGAAAACTGGACCATTCAAATGTTGCAATGGAAACCATAAACATCACACCAACCAATGCCGCCAAAGGAATGGCCTCAATTAAGGACGCCCCAAATAATATAAAAAATAACAATGCCAATGCCGCGGTTATTCCGGACAATCGCCCCCGTCCACCGGCCCGAATATTGATCATGCTTTGACCAATCATGGCGCAACCACCCATGCCACCAAACAACCCATTAATAACATTGGCAAGCCCCTGCCCAATGCTTTCTTTATTTCCTCGCCCCCGTGTTTCTGTCAGTTCATCCACCAACGTCAATGTCATCAGAGACTCAATCAACCCAACGGCCGCCGCCAACACCGCATAGGGAAAGACGGTTTGAACAGCTGACCAAGATATGATCGGCATCTGAAATGTGGGCAACACCGCTTGCAAGGTTGTTTTGGAAGGGTCCAGTCCACGCACAAAATCAAGGACGGTGTATATCTCCACTCCGGTCTGACGAATGAAAATCGATGCCCCAGACACAAAGATAATTGCCGCCAATGTAGCCGGCAGAGCCGTTGTCACTTTCGGTAACCATTGAATCATCGCCATGGTCAGGGCTACTAAGGCAAGCATCACGGTCAGTGGCACCATGGGCATTAGCTGACCATCCACCATAAATTGGCCAAACTGTGCTTTAAAAATCACAATGGCCAACCCATTCACGAACCCTAACATGACGGGATGAGGAATAAGCCTCACAAACTTTCCACATTTGAAGATCCCAAAGGCCATTTGCAATAGCCCCATAATAATCACGGCTAAAAATAAATGGGATAAGGCCGATGCCATGCCATTGGCGGCGGTCTGCTGGATTACCAATGGTGCAAAAATAACAGCCACCGCGCCTGTGGCCCCAGAAATCATGCCGGGTCGCCCCCCAAATATGGCCGTAATGAGTCCCATCATAAAGGCCGCATACAACCCAATCGTAGGATCCACATGGGCCACAAATGAAAAAGCAATGGCTTCTGGCACCAAGGCCAAGGCCACTGTAATTCCGGACAATACATCGTTTTTAATGTTTTGAGGTTTTTTAATGAGTAAGTCGAACATGCCCATAGTGTAACAGCAATCCAAACCAATGAATAGCACGCATGATATTACCGAATGGCGGTTGGCGTAATTTTATATATTAAATCGGTGGTTTGCTTCTTTCGAACAGATCGTTGAAACAACCCTCCAATGAATGGCAAATCGCCGATGAAGGGAACCTTTTCAAGGCTCTCATGCGTTGAGTGATCCAATAATCCCGCAAATACCACCGTGGCATTTTGAGTCACTTGAAGGCTCAGGGTGGATGTTCGGGATGCAATGATTGGCATATCCACCCCCCCATCTTGCTCAACCCCATTGACGGCTGAATAGTGAAGTTCAATGTCCAGATCAATGCGGTCATCATAATGCAAAAATGGCGTAATGTTTAATTCGATGCCGGTATGAATGTACTGCACACTGGTTTGAATGCTGGTGCCACTTTGAATGGCTGTTTTGTATGGCATTTGATCCCCTACCTTTAATTGAATCTGCGACCCGGAGGCACCAATAACCCGAGGGGATGAGACCAAACTGGCATTTCCAGAACTCACCATTAACTCAATCATGCCATCGATGGTATCCGACATGGCAATGGGTGTGGACAAATGCGACAACAGCTGACGATACCGTTCCGATTGCGTGTTATTCACTTCAATAACCGACACATCCAACCGGACCAATGCCCGACGTTTATCCATTGTTAACAAGGCATTTTTATAGGTGGCCCATCCCATAGAGTTGATCATTAACCCCACAGACTGTCTGGCATGATCCACCACCCAATCACACTCCCGGCATATGTTTCGAAGCATGGGCAACACCTCATGGGTTCGAGCGTATTTTAGCAACACAAATTGAAAGGACTTTTTGGCCGATGCTTGCGGATTGTCATACCCTAAAATAGGGGATTGTGCCCATAATGCGGTATTGAACAAACACCAACACAATGCCATGGCCATTGATTTATTCATGATGCACCACTCTCAACATATCACTCTCATTATTCCATTGAATGGCCATCACCCCGTCGCAACAGGCGTCACTCATGATATCATTTAAATATGTCGTACTAATCCAGCCATTTTGAATGGGAATGGTCAGACGGCATGGCGGGTAGCCTTCGGTTAACAACCAATGTTTTTTCTGATGCATTGCATGCAAACCAACCCCCAAGACCCCCAAACTTAATGCCCCATAAACGATGAGTCTAAATAACATTTCACCACCCCTTTTTGAATTTTTTGACACCCACTGGGAACATTGGTTTTATTGTGGCGAATCAATACAACATTGGGATAAATTCCTAACTCATTAATGCACGACGACGTCTCACAAAATCGTTGAACAAATGCTCTTAAGGTATGATACGATGGGACCCTTGGCTCATTTGGAATTGCCAACGTGATATTGGCCACAATCACGCTCCATACCAATGCGATCGTTATGAGGCCGACAACCACGCTCACGGCATATCTCGATTTATTGACATGCACATACACGTATGGCTTCCATTGCTGATATTGAATCACCTCATTATTATTTTTTAGCCACGAAACATCCGGATTTCCCTGGGGAATAAATACCATGATCCATCGTGGAATATTGTAAAAACAACAATGGTTATGAAATTGTTTGGGCGATAACGCAATCAACCGGCCATTCAAATAAAAACAATTCATATTAATGTAAAGGATCCCCACCCAATTCATTTAACTACCGTATGCCCTGCGGTTTCATTCGTCAAGTCACGATTATTCATTCATTCAACGTCATTCGGTTTAGCTTACTTTTATTTAAAGATTAATGGAACCATTTTCAAATCGATGGACGTAATATTTGTCCAAATGCTGATTTAATAGCGGCGATACCTTCGATGGTGTTGTCCAGTTTGTACATTGACACCAAAGCTTTGATTGCATTTCCTTTCATGAGATGAAATCTTCCCGCTTTACTCTGTGCGATTTGTTCCATTGCAAATGCAATATATTCTCGTTCATCTGCAGCATTATCGGCCGGGCCAGCCATTGATACCAAGGCATCGATCGCAACATTCGTTTGTATCAAAGCCTCAAGTCCAATACGCGTTCGTGCAATGCGTGTTATGGCCAATGCAATATTTTGTCGTATGACTGGGTCATGGCTTTCTTTCATAGCCATTGAAGCCAAGGCACTGATCGCATTTCCTTTCATGAGACGAAATATTCCATCTTCACGCTGTGCAATTTGCGCCAATACAAATGCAATATAAATCTCCTCGTCTGAGGTATTATCCTCCTGTCCAAACATTGACACTAAGGCATCAACACTTCCTTCTATTTCAATTATAGCGGCTATCCCTGTGTCATGCTCTGCAATGGTGGCCATCGCAAATGCCATATGTTGTCGGACGTCTGGAGCATCCATTTCTTGCTTGGCCATTGAAAATATATCATTGATGGCACAGGCTTCAATCAAGGCGGTTACGCCAATACTTTTGGTGGCCATTTTTGCTATTGCAACGGCAATATTTCCTCGTCCTATGGGAGTATTATGTTCTTTTCTTGCCATCGACACCAAGGCGTTAATCACCGGCCCCATTAATAAAGATGCTTGGTCCATCTCATCTAAAATTTCTCCCATTGTATAGGCGATATCTTGTCGTGCAAGCGCGGTGTTATCTTTGGATGCCATGTCAACCAGTGCGTGGATTGCCTCACTTTGAATGAGCGCACGGATTCCGATGTGAAGCCTTGCTATTTTTGCCATTGCCAGAGCGCTATGTTGTCGTGCTTCTGGTGTATTTGAATGCTGGCTCTGTGACACTAGTTTTGTGATAAAGCCGTTAATTTCAATCAACTCCGTTACTTGCTGATTGGTTGCAACCGTTAAGACATTTATCAGCGTCTGCATATGTATTGACGTAATGGATGAGTTTCTTTGTGCCTCAACATAATTTAAAACATGCGCATTTATGCCCCGCCTTATCTTATTGGATACTCCTATTGTAAAAGAGTTGGAGGGAGGTATTTTGCAAGCGATCATCACCAATAAATCTGTTGGTAGATCGGTCAGCTGCCGGGGACATGGCACGTCGGGTTCTTGGGTTGGGGCCTTTTCTTTTTCGAATTGATCACCAGATGAACTCATTGCTTTCCCCCCGATATGCATCGATTTATGTTTCGTTAATGCCTTCAATCGCACGTTATCTGTGCGAAATCTCTTTACTGTCATATCTCATTCTCCAAAATACACGGTCATTTGGTATTCACGTAATGACCATTACAATCAGTATCGTACTAAATCATTTGGTTTTTTCATTGATAGTCAATGATCATTTAAGCGATCCTCAAATCATTCATTATCATCGACATAACTACTTCATAGAATGTAAGAACACCATGGCGTTCATGTCTTTCAAAAGAGCCCGCGCATTGGCCATCCCTTGTTCTCCCCCAGCCTTTTCACATGCCGATATTGCCGCTGAATAGGTAATTTCATCCGGGGTAATTTTCGCACTGTTCATTTCTTCTAAAAGCGCCAATGCATTCACCATCCCTTGTTCTCCCCCAGCCTTTTCATACGCCGATATTGCGGCATTATAGGTAATTAAGTTACAAGCAATACCAGCGTTTTCTAGATTCATCAATAATGTTGCAACGTTGTCAAACTCACCTTCAGCAATTGATTGACCAATTGCACTTACGGTTACTTTTTGAACATCATCCATGGTTTTACCCCCCTGATTAAATCCAAAAATAACCCGTTTATTGCTTGGCAAAGGCTGTTTGACATCGCCATTCTTTTTCACTTGATCTTCACCATAAACTTAATAAACCATTCAATCTTCCTCTTCAAATCCATTGATACCATCTATTTATATCTTAATTTATTTTCCCTAAAAATTCCCCGCCGGAAAAAATAGTCCTTAAATTAATCATATTCTTTTAAAGCATAATTTATTTTAATAATATTCATAATAATTACATATTTAAAGAATTATAAAGTATAATTAATAAAAAATCTACCCACCCAGTCTTTTTTCCATGTTTTATTTAATACAGAAAAGATCATCAAATATTAATGCTACCATTCAATATTTTTATAGTAAAATTATAGTCATGAAAATAATACTCCTTCTGGGATTATTCGCCGCACTACTTACGGCCTGTGGAAGCGAATCTCCTGCATCCGCATACCCAGACATTTCTGAATTTAACACCAACCGGTCTGATCAATTTTTGGTGGGCATGGACGATGTGGCCGATGGACAAATGCACCGAGGAAAAAACGCATCGGCCGCTCACCCTGGCGCACATATTCATTTTCAAAATAATGCCGGGGGCAGTCAATGGCCCAATGGAACGGCCGCCAAAGACTATCCAAAGATTTACGCCGTTGCCAATGGGACCATTTCAAATGTCGATACCTATTATGAAGTTGTGAATTCTCAAAAAACACATTACCGTTATGGCATTCGCTTGGACTTCGCGTCCTCTGATGGCCAAACCATATCCATGTCGTATAGCATTGAGCCAATGGTGGATCCTGGGGATGAGCAATTCTATCTTGATTTCATTACGGTGGCCAAAGGGGACACTGTAAAAAAAGGCGATGTGATTGCGTATATGTACATCAGTCCCGATGCCACCATTGGCACGGACCACCATATCCATTTTAATTTACTAAAATCCCAATCCGGAGGGGGAAGTATTATGCAAGCCCCGTCTATTTTTAGTACTGATATTATGACCCAGTTTTTAGCAAAATTAACCGGTGGTAACCATAACTATGACGGTGGCAAAAATACGGGCACCTTTATGGAAGATTGCATGGGGTATAAAATTGCCGCCGATGAACACCCCTATGAGAACGTAGCGAGCGACTGTCTAAAATAAGGGCCATTGGTCTTCATCAAAATTTATCCCAAACTATTTTTTGCTGGCATAGCGTGACTTAAATCACGCCATCCAACCACATAGACTGGATGATGTTGATTCAATCACCCATGGGCCACGTCCATGAAACTTGATATACTAAACTATGACATATTTCTTGATTGGATTTTTTACAGGGGGCCTCATCATGGGGGGGTTGGTTTATTTGTTTCAAAAATCCCGCTCCGATGACATGAAAACCATGCAAGCCACATTTGATCAGTTATCACAACAAAGTTTGCAAAAAACCCAGGATCAATTCTTTCAACTGGCCAATGAACGGTTCAAAGGTCAATCGGATCAACATAATCAGGGGCTTGACCATAAAAAAGCCTTAATTGATCAAACACTGAGCACCGTAAAAAAAGAGATTGAACAGGTGAAATCAGGGCTCCAAACCATTGAATCCAATCATCAAAAACGCTTTGGGGAAATGGCCGGGTACTTGCAACAACACCGTCAAACCACCCAGCAACTCATGCAAACCACCGCTGATTTGAAGGATGCCTTGGCCAATTCCAAAACCCGTGGGCAGTGGGGGGAGCGCATGGCGGAGGATGTCTTGCGTTTTTCAGGCTTTATTGAAGGGGTCAATTACGTTAAACAAACCGCTCAAAACGATGGGATTCCAGATTTCACGTTTTTCCTTCCTAAAGATAAAAAAGTCAATATGGATGTTAAATTCCCCCTCAATAACTACATTGCGTACCTAAACGATCCCAATGAAGCTACCAAAGAAGCGAGCAAAAAACAGTTCATTAAAGATGTTCGGCACCACATTAAGTCCATTACTGCCCGATCCTATATTTCCAATGAGACCGTGGATTATGTGATGATTTTTATTCCCAATGAGCAAATTTATCAATTCATGCACGATAATGACCCCGAACTGATTGATTATTCCCTTCAACAAAAAGTGGTCTTATGTTCCCCCATTACGTTGTATGCCATGTTGTCGGTGATGCGCCAAGCCGTGGATCATTTTGCAATAGAAAACAAAGCCAAAGAAATGATGACCATTTTAGCTAATTTTCAGGATCAATGGGGAAAATATAAACAGAGCATGGACAAAATTGGCAAACGCCTGGATGATGCCCAAAAAGAATACGCGCATTTGGTCAGCACACGGACCAATCAATTGGATCGGCCCCTTAAAAAAATTGATGAGCTAAAAAACGAACAACTTGATTCCACTCGTACGATCTCCTTAAATTCTTAGCCGATTAAAAATTAACACTTTTAAATTAGAATTAAAAAAGCTAAACTTACACAGTTTCTAGTTTCAAGAAAATTTTTCATTTTTGAAATTTTCTTTTTTCTAATACGATATATAACTATTATGAGCAAAGTAATTCGAAGTATTTTCTTTTTTTTTGTATTGACCATCTTCCAGATCGGATGCACAAGCATGAACTCAAATCTATTTCGTCAATCAAACAGTGGGGTTTCCTATCAGTTTCTGGATGAAAATTATGTTGATCAGTTAAAAAATGAGATTAATGATTTGTATCGTCAAAAAGACGCATTGATTAATGCAAATAATCAACTGGTGATTGATTATAATAATGCGGAAACGGAAGAAGAAAAAACACGCATCACCAATGAATACAACGAAAACAATACAAAAATTAGTGACATTGATTCATCCATTAATAATAAGAATACCGAATTGGAGGACAATGGACATAATGAAATATTGCCATCCGATCCACCAACACTAAACCCGTTACCCTCCGAGACTCCCGACGGGGATTCTGGTAGCGGGGATTCTGGTAGTGGGGATTCTGGTAGTGGGGATTCGGGTAGCGGGGATTCTGGTAGCGGGGATTCGGGTAGCGGGGATTCGGGTAGTGGGGATTCTGGTAGCGGGGATTCGGGTAGCGG
>MDTD01089333.1_pt1 | contig 20756 bp, 21 predicted proteins | sample 811221 | NCBI WGS metagenome assembly MDTD01 (sample SAMN05326646, study PRJNA326480) | marine metagenome | isolation source: seawater | place: Pacific Ocean: South West | collected 2011
AATAAATCACCGTAGAACTCAGGATGTAAGCCGAAGACCCTGGTTGAATGGGGTGGCTGATACCATCGGGTGATCCCTGTGCGGATCGCCTTTTAGAAACTCCGCATTACATATATTGTGCGAAGTTATAAGGGTTCGGAGAAGCGCCGGCTGCATTTCGCGATTCCTCCCGAAGCAGCTGCATTTTCCTGTTCCCTTTCCTGATCCCTTTTGCCATCTCTATGCCCGGGGCTGCTGTTTGTAGCTCTTGGTTCATCAGAGCTTCACGGACAGAAATGAAGGTTGTCGCGATCGCAAACCAGAAAGGCGGAGTCGGTAAAACTACGACTGCGGTAAACCTGTCATCAGCACTCGCACGCCGTGGCCAGCGCACCCTCATAATAGACTTAGACCCACAAGCCAACGCCACCAGCGGACTTGGTGTAGATCCGGAAGATGCGTGCGATGCTAGCATTTACGAGGTTTTGTTGGGTAGTGCTACTCTGCAATCTAAAATTCAAGCAACACAGCACGAGAATCTCTCTATTATCCCTGCCGAAATGAACCTCGCGGGCGTCGAGATCGAGCTCGCTCGAATGGAAGACCACCTCCTAATTCTTCAAGACATCCTCCGTAAGGCCAAAAAAAAGGCAAAATACGATTTCTGCATCATCGACACTCCGCCCTCACTCGGGGTTCTAATGACCTCCGCACTTTCGGCTGCAGATGAGGTCCTGGTGCCTTTACAATGCGAGTGGTTCGGACTCGAGGGCCTCTCCAAAATCCTGCAAGTCATAGAGCAAATCCGAGATTCCGGGGTTAATCCCCGCCTGAAAATCGAAGGGATTTTAATGACGATGTATGACGGAAGAACCAACCTTTCCCGCAAGGTAGTTCAGGAAGTAAAAAACTTCTTCCCAGAGTGGCTCTATCGGAGCGTCATTCCGCGAACCATCCGCCTCGGCGAGGCACCGAGCCACGGCAAAACAATCTTCGAGTGGGATCCCAATGGCACCGGGAGCGAATCTTATGACGCAGCCGCAAAGGAGTTTCTCCGGCGCCACAAAATCAAAGCTCTCCCCATAAAGAAGGCTCGATAAGTGACTACTTGTGAATGCGGAACGGGCGTTTTTATGTAGTTCGCGTGCTCGAATTGCCGCATTAGGCGGCAACCCAGCCCGCGCCAAAAGTCTCCTCCTTTCCCCAACGGATCAAAGCCGCTCTAGTAGAGGCTCCCGCATGCGCCAGGAAAGCTGCAGAGTCCCCTGTGTTTTGAGGGCTAAACTTTTTGTTCCGGTTTCTGCGTAATGCCTGACGGAAGGCTTGCACCCCTGCCCTCTGCGGTTAAAAACAGTTCATCTTTCCAAACTATTTAGCCTGATTGCATGTTTGCCAAACTCTTCGGAATGCTGTCCCAGGATATGGGTATCGACCTTGGGACCGCCAACACACTGGTCAACATTAAGGATCAGGGAATCGTCCTGCGGGAGCCTTCCGTCGTGGCCGTCAAAGCCGGTAGTAACGAAGTTGTTGCCGTTGGTGACGACGCAAAGCGCATGTTGGGCCGAACACCGGGCAACATCGTTGCGATCCGTCCGCTGAAAGACGGTGTGATTGCCGACTTTGAGGTAACCGAGGCAATGCTCAGGCATTTTATTCGAAAAGTAAGCCATAAACGGCGCTCACACCCAAGGGTAGTGGTCGCTATCCCCTCAGGAATCACCGCTGTTGAGCGTCGCGCTGTTAAGGAATCAGTCGAACAGGCGGGCGCACGCGAAGTCTTCTTAATCGAAGAGCCCATGGCAGCTGCCATTGGAGTTGATCTTCCGGTTCAGGAGGCTGCCGGGAACATGATAGTCGACATTGGCGGAGGCACCACAGAAGTCGCAATCATTTCACTCTCCGGTATCGTTTACTCACGAAGCGTGAGAACAGCCGGAAACAAACTGGATGGAGCTATTATAAATTATATGAAGCGCTCCTACAGTTTGATGGTAGGTGAAAGAACAGCGGAAGATATAAAAATTCGAATTGGGTCAGCGGCAGCATTGGCCAAAGAAGGCAGTATGGAGGTTAAGGGGCGTGACCTTGTTTCCGGCCTGCCGAAAACAATTACCGTCACATCTCAGGAAATCCGTGAAGCCATGCGGGACCCCTTGGACGACATTGTTGATGCGGTTCGAACGACTCTCGAACGGTGCCCACCAGAGTTGGCTGCCGACCTTGTCGACCGGGGCCTTGTCCTCGCAGGGGGAGGCGCTTTGCTACGCGGCCTGAACAGGCTTTTGCACGAAGAAACTGGACTGCCAGTTCATGTCGCCGAAGACCCTCTCAGCGCAGTGGCAGAAGGCACGGGCAAGGTCCTGAATGAGCTTGCTTTTCTTCGTAAATTGACGAGCTCCGAACTTTGAAAGTGAATTTAAGGTCACTTCCATCCTGACTGCAGAAACGATATGAAACCGGTAAATTTCATAGCGCTTGTGCTTTTTATCTGTGGCGTAATTTGGGTTCTCACCCTCAGTGAGAGGTCGGTGCGGCGTATCCAACAGACCTACTACGCTACCATGACCCCCTTTTTGAAGGGCGGCTCATCGATCAAAAGCCAAGCCCGCAATTTCCTCGAGGAAATCGAACACTCCAAGGATCTGGAGAATCAGCTTCGCGCCATCGAGGAGGAATACATCAAACTCCGCTCTATTGAGGGACGCCTGCGTGAACTTGAGACCGAAAATGCGGAGTTGCGACGCGCTCTTGATTTCAAGGCTAAGTCGCGGCTAAATGTTATTGCTGCTCGAGTAATAAAACGGCAACCAGCAACCTGGTGGGAGACTGCGATCATCGACAAGGGACAGAGCGATTCTATCGGGGCAGGAGTTCCCGTCATTGCCCCGGGAGGACTTGCCGGCAAAGTCGACATCGCCTCTGAAGATACCTGCAGTATGATCCTTCTCACTGACGAACGCTGTCAGGTGTCCGTTCAAGTCGCCGGCACTCCCGAGGTAGGCATCCTCCATGGAACCCGGGGTCGTTACGGGGAAGAGCCTAGACTCATTCTTCGGCACCTGTCACGAGAGGCGGCAATTCTGCCCGGAATGAAAGTGATTACTACCGGCAAGGGAGGGTTGTTCCCCTCGAACCTATTGATCGGAACCGTCAAGGAATACACCCCTGGCCCCGTTGAAGGTGTCGCATTAGTCCAACCTTCGGTCAACTTTGATGAACTTGGAGTCGTGTTCATTATCGCGCAAAAGAATGAACCCGAGGGGTAGTCATGGGCTGGTATCATTTAAGTCTCCTGTTTCTCGTTATCACTGCCTGCATCTTTCAGCAGTTCACGCCCACCTTCCAATCTCTCTGCGATGCAGGAATCCTTCTTGTGCCGCTTGTCTTTCTCTGCTCTTCCGTGACTGTTGGAACCGGTCCCATGCTCCTGCTTGCCTTTACCGCAGGATTCTTCTGGGACGCCCAGCACGTTATTACTCCCCTTCCCGCTGCACTTTTGGGAAACCCTGAAGTCTATGAGTATACGGAGGGCGATGTCAAATTCGGCTATTCAATCATTCTCTACGCCCTGATGGGTTTTTTCATGCAGGGACTGCAACCGTTGTTTCGCGAAGGCAAATGGCACGTGTCCGCCCTTCTTGCCGGAATTGCAGTTTTTCTTTATCTATCCGTCGAATATCTGTGTGTCACTTTTGTCCGCGGCGACCTCATTATCACCCACTCACTCTTCCTGAAAATCAGCTTTACGGCGCTTCTAACAATGCTCCTGTGCCCAGTAGTTTTCTGGGCCCTTTACCGACTAGCCGCCTTATTTCACCATACCATCAGCTACGAGGGCCTCGCCCGGGAACGGGGCACTACCTATTAGAGCCGAATCCCCATTATGGAATCACGTTATCGCTTCCGACTATACCTTTTAACCGCAATCGTGCTCTTTGGCGGCGGGACCTTGTTGAGTCGTCTTTACGACCATCAGATCGTCAACACCGAATACTACCGTAAGCTCATTCCTGGTGAGACGAGTATCGCCATCCGGGACCCCGGAGTGCGAGGTAATATTGTTGACCGCAACGGCCAGATGCTTGCGAAAAATCTTCGTAATTATGAGCTCGTTCTTAATCTCGACGAGATTCACCAGGAATGGGAAAGGCAACATTCTGAAAATCAGAAACCCGGTCGTCGGCAAATCGGAATGGCTGTCCCGACATCCGAGCGTAGCCGAGAGATCGTTCGAATCATAAAGGATGGGATAGTCCCGCGCCTCGAACATCACGGGATATCAGTCGAATACAGCTCATCCGCTCTCCAAAAGCACTATGTTACTCATGGTGGCCTGATCCCTTTCACCTTTCCAGTGGATCTCACTTACGAGCAGTTCGCACGCCTCGCTGAGCATAATCTCGAAATGGCAGGTGTTTACGTGACTGTCAGGCCTCGGCGGCAGTATCCTTTTGGAACCCTAGGCTGCCATATTTTGGGCTATCTGAAGCAATGGGAAAAGGGCGACATTCCAGAGAAAGCGAAGGAAGAATACGACCACTATCTTGGCGATGCAGTGGGTTCTACCGGAGTAGAGGCGACAATGGACACTTTCCTGCGGGGTTCACCGGGACGCCGGGTTCTCCGAAAGAACGAGAAAGGCAGGATTCTTGGAGAGGTTCTTAACGAGAGAGTCGCCCCGGATCAGGGGAGCCAAGTGATGTTGACGATTGATGCCAGGATCCAGTTTCTGGTCGAAAACGTTCTGAGGAAAACCGGAAGGGCTGCCGCAGTCGTAATGGACGTCAATACAGGGGAGATTCTCGCGATGGCCTCCGTCCCCAACTATAATCCCAACGAATTCATCCCAAGTATCTCGAGCTCGAAATGGGAGGACTACAAGCGCAACAAAGCCTATCCCTTGATCAACAGGGCCCTCTCGAGCTTTACACCGGGATCCACTTTCAAGCTTCCTACGGCAATCGCGGCATGCATGCACAGCAAGGGAGACTTTGGTCACACCTGTGTGGGACACCTCCGGTTTGGCAGGACTGGAAAACTAAAAATTCGTTGCTGGAAAACGGTCGGACACGGCCCTCTTTCTCTCACCAGCGCCATACAACGTTCATGCAATCCCTACTTCATGCAACTATCCACTGAACTGGGTAATGAGCGGATGGCAAACGCCTTTGACATGTTGAATCTAGGCAGAGCAACGGGTGTCAAGCTGCCAGCGGAAGATCGAGGAATTATTCCAGGCAGCGAATGGTGGCGCCGTGAGCTCCACCCGGGAGAATCAATGACCCCGGCGCGAATGGCGATGCTTGCAATCGGACAAGACGAAAGCGAGGCCACTCCGCTGCAGCTGGCTGCCCTTACCGCGTGCATAGCTAATGGAGGAAAGTATTACCGTCCACGAATCATCAAGATGGCTGTGGATCCGAAGGAAGGGATATTAATCAGCGACATCCCGGAACTAAGAGTTGATCTCGTTACTGAGGGGATGAATAGCGAACAGTTCGCAGATCTCCGGCATGGAATGTGGAAGGCCGCGAACGAGCTTGGGGGTACGGCAAGAAGAGCTTCTCCCGAGGATGTTGAAATCGGTGCCAAAACCGGCACAGCTCAGACAACAGATTTCGGAGAGAAGTCTCACAACGCTTGGACCGTAGCGTTCGGCCCGTTCGAGGAGCCGAGATACGCGGTTGCAGTTATGGTCCAAAACGGCAAATCCGGGGGTAAGGTGTGCGGACCGCTTGTAAATCTCATCTTCAGAGGGCTATTTGCTGCAGAAAAAGGCCTGAAACTCCCCCTGCGGCGAATGGGGGAAGTGGCAGGTAATTTCGATCCTATTGAAGAAATTGCTCTTCCAGAGGGCGATCTTCTTGCCCTAGCTATTGACGAGGAGGGCGAAACAGGCGAGGAAGCTGAGGAGGCGCAGCTTCCTGGGACAGCCGTCAGAGTACGGCCCCGGGCAATACCCCTGCCCTCAATCACTCCCGACGCAGACTCGGGGAACTCTCAAAACCGGGAAGCCCGGCGCCAAACGGACTAGATCCGAAGAGTGCACTTGCCGATTCAAAAATCCACAAACCTACTTTTCAACCCATGTTTAAAAAAATCAGACGGGCTCTCCGCATCGGCAATGTCGATGCCAGAGAGGGTAACACCATTGTCATCAATGCCGAAAAACTCGAACGACGAGTTGCCTTGCTTGAAGATGGCGTGCTCGAGGAGTACGAGATCGAGAGAGAAGGCGATATGAATATCGTTGGGAGTATCTTCAAAGGCCGCGTGAAGAACATCGAGCCCGGCCTGAAAGCGATGTTTGTCGATATCGGAATGGAGAAGAATGCTTTTCTCCACTTCTGGGATGCCATTCCGGCTGCGCTCGATAATAGTATGGAGGAAATCCATCGGCAGGGACGCTCAAAAAAAAGAGCACGTCCAAAAAAAATCACCTCAAAGGACATTCCGAGTCTTTACCCGGTTGGATCCGAGCTGGTGATTCAGGTTTCAAAGGGGCCAATCGGAAATAAAGGGCCCCGGGTTACCACGAACGTTTCCCTCCCCGGGCGATACCTTGTGCTTACACCTTTTGCAGACCAGTTTGGTATTTCACGCAAGATTGAAGACCCAGAGGAGCGGACGAGGCTTCGCCGGATCATGCAGCGCCTTGCCGTCCCGGAAGGCATGGGCATCATCATGCGGACGGTTGCTACCGGAAAGCGACATCGGCATTTCGTGCGCGACTTGGCCATGCTCCTGGAACAGTTTGAAGGTGTAGAAACGCTCCGGGATGATAATCCGGCTCCGGTATGTGTATTTGAAGAGCCCAAACTGATTGAGCGGACAGCCCGTGATTTTCTGACCGAGGAGATCGACCAGGTCGTCTGCGACGATGCGGAGACCACCGAGCGAATTAAACTAATCGCGGAGAAGATCTCGGGCAGGGCAAAAAGACGTGTTCATTATCTGCAGACTCAGCAACCTCTATTTGATGAGATAGGAGTTCAGAAGCAGATTGATGAGGCGTTTCTTCGTCAGGTCTGGCTTCCCTGTGGGGGCTACATCGTTATTGATGAGACCGAAGCTCTCATTTCCATTGACGTTAACACAGGACGAAACCGAGGGTCGAAAAACGTCGATAAGATGATTCTCGAAACCAATATTGAAGCTGCCCATGAAACCGCACGACAACTACGCCTAAGGAACGTTGGGGGACTCGTAGTAGTTGACTTCATCGATATGCGGCACCGGAGGGATCAGCAAGCCGTTTACCGCGCAATGAAGGAGCGGTTGCGGAGGGACCGCGCGAAAACTCAGGTCCTTCAGATCTCAGCTGTTGGCCTCATGGAAATGACAAGGCAACGTCTCAATGAAAGTCTGCGGGACACGCTTCTTGAGTCATGCCCCTATTGCGCTGGGTCCGGCAAGGTAAAGACGACCATGACGATGAGCGTGGAAATCCAGCGCGAGCTGAATACCATCCTATCTACAAGGCGGGATGAAATTGGTGATGTGATTGTGGTCGTGAGCCCCGATGTTCTTAATCGCTTTAAATCCGAGGATGCGAACATTCTCATGGAACTGGAACGCAGTCACACCGGGCGACTTATATTTCGCAGCGATCCAAACCTTCACCGTGAACGCTACTCGGTTCTCGACGCAGAAACTGAAAAGCATCTTGTGGACAAATAATCGCAGTTCTCCTCGGTGAGAGCGCAGCTTTCTGCTCTAGCTCTTCTACTGACCGGATTAGCCAGCTATTTCCTGCAGCAAGCGTAGCTTCTCAAACGCCGCACCAGATTGGATCAGTTCTCGCGCTTTTCCAATTCCTGTAGCGAGATCTTTCGCTAGCCCCGCACAAGCGAGACCCGCTCCTGCATTGAGAAGGACGATGTCGAGACGGGGGCCTGTGTCTCGACCCGCAAGAATCTCGGTGAGAAGTTGCGCATTTTCCCGCGCGCCTCCCCCTTTCAGATCCTCAGGAGTAACCATCCTCATCCCGTAATCTTGAGGATGAATCACTTCCTTCACGCTTTTTCCCTCAAGCATCCTGCAAATTGTAGTAGGACCCATAGTACTTATCTCGTCTACCGGGCGGCCATCCTTGGTCTCTCCATGAACTGCCCATGCGGAGCTGCGTCCCAGCCGCCGAAGAATATCAGCATACACGGTGGGTAGTTCCGGGCTAAAAACACCAACGAGCTGGCATGTCGGTCGAGCTGGATTAAGAAGCGGCCCTATCAGGTTGAAGATGGTTCGAACCCCTCTCTCCGCCAGTAATTTGCGTACTGGCATAATCGCCTTGAATGCAGGGTGATACATCGGAGCAAACAGAAACCCTAGTCCTGCTCCCGCAACGCAAGCCCTGAAATCTTCTGGTGAAAGATCTATACGCACCCCCAGCTCCTCAAGCACATCTGCTCCACCACTCCTCGAGGTAATACCTCTGTTACCATGCTTCAAGACCACCGCCCCACCTGCTGCTATCACGAACATCGATGTCGTGGAGACATTAAAAAGATTGAGCTTGTCTCCACCGGTTCCACAAACATCGATAGTTGGTTGCTGCAAAGAATCAGCCGCAACTGCAGGATCGACAGCTCGCTCAAGTAACTCAGAAACGAACAAAGCGATCTCAGCTGCAGTCTCTCCCTTCCTCGCAAATAACTCCAGAAATCTAGTTTTCTCAACAGGGTCAACCTCCTCATCTACAAGAGCATGAACCAGCTCACGGACATCAGCTGGACCCAAGTCGCTACCACAGTTAACAAGATCAATATACTTCTCCATCTTTCAAAAGGCGTCTCTCGTGAATCAACTGGAAAACCCGGACGGATCTACCCAAAATAGGAAGGTTCATTGCCATGCTTCCATTTAATATTACATCCACTGCTTGGGAAGGGATCTTCCGGAGGTTCATTCCCTGCGATCAGAAGATCAATCGCATTGCGCATGTCAGCTCCGGTAACCTCACCACCGATTTTGGGACGCGTTTCGTCAAACTGTCCGGCATAAAAGAGTTTGCCGGCGGCATCCAGCAGAAAAAAGTCCGGGGTACAGGCCGCCGACCATGCTTTCGCGACCTCCTGATTTTCATCGTAAAGATAAGGGAACGACCACCCATATCTAGCTGCAAAGGCCCCCATCAACTCCGGGTGATCATCCGGGTAATTTTCAACATCATTCGACATGATGGCGACCGTCTTGATGCCTTTGGAGGCAACCTGCTCTGCCATCAGTCCGACCGCTCCTGCCAGGTGGATGACATAGGGGCAGTGGTTACAGGCAAAAATTACTAACGTCCCTTTCTCGCCCTTGAGCTGAGCGAGTGTATGAATTGTCCCATCGGGCTCTGGAAGCTGGAATTCAGGCGCGATATCACCTGGCCGAAGACGGAATGTGGAATGAACCTCTGACATTGCTCCACTGGGATAAATTACCTGACGCTTGCCGTGAAGTGAAAAGGGAGTAACAATCTGACCGTGTTTACAGATGCTTAATGATCGCGAGAAAGAGCGCTACCAACGCCATCTTAGCCTCTCAGGTTTTGGTAACGAAGGACAGGTCGCTCTTCGCGATGCCTCTGCTCTTTGTGTCGGAGCAGGAGGCCTTGGGTCGCCGGCTTCTCTGTATCTCGCTGCAGCAGGTATCGGCCGCTTGGGTTTAGTGGACGACGATACCGTTGATCTATCCAATCTTCAGCGTCAGATTCTCCACGATGAAGGATCTATCGGCAAACCAAAGGTGCACAGCGCCTCGAACCGACTCACAAGTTTGAACTCTGATGTTAGGCTTGAAGTTCATCCGGGACGGCTCGACAGGAACAACGTCATGGCCCTTTTCAGACAATATGACCTGATCGTTGACGGCTCTGACAACTTTCCTACCCGCTTTCTGGTGGCGGATGCGGCGTGGCTCCTCGGCAAACCCTTGGTCGCCGGTGCAATCCATCAGTTTGAAGGCCAGCTTACCGTCTTTGACCCGGCTCTTCGCTCTCCTTGCTACCGGTGCCTGCTCCCTGAACCTCCTCCCCCCGGCACCGTTCCCACATGAGAGGAGGCAGGCGTCCTTGGCGCCCTTCCCGGCGTGATCGGGGCCCTTCAGGCGATGGAAGCTATCAAGATCCTCACAGGGCATGGAGAGACCCTTGCAGGACGGATGCTTCATTACGACGCCACTAATGCACGCATCAGGGAAATTTCGCTCAAACCCGACCCTTCGTGTCAACTTTGTGGGAATGCTCCCTCGATTACCAGTCCAGGTGGCTCCGTGGACAGGCCAGTGGAGAAGACCGCAAGCTTGAAGGAAATTAGCGCGAATGAAGCATTAGCTCTGATCCGCGACGGTTATAAGGGCATCCTTCTTGATGTTCGTGAAGCACCTGAGCATGCCTCAGCCCACTTGGAGGGCTGCAGACTCGCCCCGCTCAGCCAGATATCCAAACATCTCGAGGTTCTACCGCGTGATGTCCCGTATCTCGTCTACTGCAAGGTGGGACAGCGTAGCGCACACGCTGGAACTCTAATGGTTGATGCAGGGTTCGAGGATGTCACAAACCTGAGCGGAGGAATCATGGATTGGATACGAGTTGGCGGTCCGTTGATACAGCCATAGCCCCATCCCCTGTACTACGACCCTCCATCTTCTCTTCCACTATTCCGGTGGACCCAGATACTTTGCACTAACCCGAGAAGGAACATACAGATCAACACAAAGGTCCCGGAATAACTAATAAGCGGCAGTGGAATCCCCGTGATCGGCATGATAGAAACGCACATCCCTATATTCTCGAAAATATGGGCAAATAGCAGTCCAACGACTCCAGCTGCGATGATCTGACCCGCAAAATCTCTGCTGTAATAGGCGACAAAAAGACACTGGATAAGAAGAAGTGCAAATCCGGTAAGGAGAAGAAGACTTCCTCGAAAGCCCTGCTCTTCGGCGATCACCGCAAAGATATAGTCATTATGGGCGGTCTTCCACGGAATATCCTTCCGATGATGCAAGGAGTCCTTGGATTGGCTGGCGTATCCAGCACCTTTCCATCCGGCTTTCCCCACGGCCATCGTGACTCGATATTCTGCATAGTTCTTATCGGTATTTGTGATTTGGCCTCTCTGGACATTTTCGAGGTAATTGTTCACGCGTGCATATCCTCTTTCCGAGACGTTGGGCAATATGATGAAGTAAATAATGGGCAAAACCCCTGCGCCAACCAATCCCAGAAAGAGCAGGTAGCGGTATGGAATCCCACCAACCAGCATAGTAACAAAAGCCACAGGCAACCACACGATTGCCGAACCCATATCTCCATTTTTGACAACCAGCAAAAATGGAACTCCGCATAAAAAACCAATAATAGCCAACCGACAGGCCGGATGCCCGAACCACCTCTGAATTCTTGGGAGCACCTGAAAGCTTAGCCCTACCATTATAATTCCTGCCGCAATGACGAGCTGGGTTGGCTGGAAGCTCAGCCCCATCACGGTGAGCTGGTGCACCTCTGAATCCTGAGCCATCAGAACGAGGAGCATGCCTATCCCGACGAGATACATCGGAACCCCAAGCCACATGAGCCACCTGTAATCGGTAAGTGCTACCATGAAATAAACCAAGCTGCCGACGAGTATCCAAAGCTTCTGACGGTCAGCAAACCATGCACCCCAAAGCTCAGGTTTATCGCTTAGAGATGACACCGGAATGTGACGAGCAGCACTTTCAATACTGAACACCCCGAAGATCAGAAGGCCATACATGGCGAAAATCAGGACCCAGTTCATCCCGAGGAATTTCCGGAAAAGTGGAGTCATTTGATGCCTACCTCAGGAAAATACAGACAAACCCAGATGAGACAAGAATCGACCACCACCGGGCAGGTTCTTTAGCTGCCAAGAAACCCAGTAAGAGGGCTTGTGGCCTCCGCGTGCTCGCTCTGCATCGGCAATCCCGCATTGAAAGCACAGCGCCCCGCATCAACTGCTCCCTTGAAAGCCGATGCCATCGAAACCGGATCGCCCGCGACCGCAATTGCGGTATTTACCAGAACGGCGGAAGCTCCCATTTCGACAGCTTCTGCAGCATGACTGGGCGCGCCGATACCAGCATCAACGATAACAGGAACCGTTGCCTGCTCGATGATGATGCGAATCTGATCCCGTGTCACAAGGCCCATATTGGATCCGATTGGAGCACCTAGGGGCATCACTGCAGAAACACCTACATCTTCGAGGCGCTTAGCTAATACAGGATCTGCATTAATATATGGAAGCACTGTGAAACCCTCGGCTACCAGAACCTCAGCTGCCTTCAAAGTTTCGACCGGATCCGGAAGAAGATAAGTGGGGTCGGGGTGAATTTCCAATTTGATCCATTTTGGAAGACCCGCAGCCTCTGCAAGCCTCGCCAGCCTCACAGCTTCATCCGCATTCATGGCTCCGCTGGTGTTAGCCAGTAGCAGGTAGATCTCCGGATCGACAAAGTCGAGAATGTTGGCGAATGGATCATTGCCACCGGTTACATCCGCCCGCCTTAGAGCAACCGTCACAATTTCGGTTCCAGATGCGACGAGTGCGTCTTTCATCAATTCCGGAGAGCCGAACTTACCGGTTCCCAAGAGTAATCGGGAACGAAATTCCCTGCCTCCAATTTCTAAGAAGTCCTCGCTCACCTTCAGGACGGAATAAGATCGGACACTGCTTCGCGCTCCTCACGCAATTCTGACACGCTTTCCTCAATCTTGGATTTTGAAAAATCATCAATATCAACCCCTTCAACCACGGACCACACCCCATCACTTTCACACCTCACTGGCATCGATGCTATAAGCCCCTTGTCGATCCCATACTGACCTTCTGAACAGACAGCAACGCTGGTCCAGTCCCCTTCCGGGGTTGCATTACAAAGGCTGCGAACAGTATCAATTGCAGCGTTAGCTGCTGAAGCCGCTGAAGAGGCCCCCCGGGCATTGATAATCGCTGCGCCTCTCTGCTGCACTGTTGAGATGAATTCCCCTCTGAGCCATTCTTCATCATCAATCACATCGACAACCCGATTCTTATCAACCAGGGCGTTCGTGTAATCAGGATATTGCGTGGCCGAATGATTCCCCCATATACAGAGATTCGAGATCGCGCTTACGTGAACCCCTGCCTTTGCAGCCAGCTGACTTTTCGCACGATTTTCATCCAACCGTGTCATGGCGAAGAAGCGCTCTGAAGGAATACCTGGCGCATTGTTCATTGTTATCAGGCAGTTTGTATTGCAAGGATTTCCCACCACCAGCACTCGGACATCATCTGCCGCATTCGCTGCAAGTGCTTCACCCTGAAGTGTGAAAATCTTGCCATTAATCCCCAGCAAATCCTTTCTTTCCATGCCCGCCTTTCGCGGTACTGACCCAACTAAGAGGGCCCAGTTCGAATTCTGAAATCCTACATCAAGATCACTTGTCGCCGTGATTCCTGAAAGGAGAGGAAAAGCGCAATCATTGAGCTCCATGACCGTTCCCTCCAACGCCTTCATGGCAGGCTCAATCTCAACCAAATTCAAATGAACCGGCTGGTCTGGACCAAATAATCCACCGGAAGCTATTCGAAAAAGCAGCGCATAGCCGATCTGCCCCGCCGCACCAGTGATTGTAACGGTAATACTATCCTTCATGATGATACTCAGCCTTTAGCGGCGAGAGCATGCGCGGTCAATGGCGGTCCGTTTTCTTAGCAAAAAAAGTCTTCGCACTGGAAAAACGAAGAGCAAATTACCCATGAATTTTGTGGTTGCTAAACCCCTCCGCAGGCTCATGATCTTCACGCTTGGTCGAAACGGCGAATATCTTTCGTCTCTCAAGCAACCCGAAAAGCTCCGGGGTGCATTTTGTGTCCCCGGGCTCTTTCAAAGGCACTTTCCTAAGGGTAAAACTCCTTGTCATGGCGGGGAGCACCTTTCTCACTTAACATTCCTCATTGTGACGCTCCACGAGCCGCCATCAACGGCGTGGGACCAAGCATGATAAAGATTCATTATGAGCTCTGACCCTTCTTCAGATGCTCCTTCCGGAGACTCCTCGGAAGGACACAGGAGAGGCGGCGGTGATAGGCATCGCCGCAGACGCGGTGGCGCTGTTCGAGGCAGAGTCAGGGGTAGAGGTCGACGTCGTGGAAATGATCGTCGAAGGGACGGTAGCGGCCCGGAAATCGATGAAGGTGAACAACGTAAAGACGTTGTTCTTACCGGGGATCCGGTTGAGGTAAACGGTGTTCTGGAGCTGGCTCCAAAGGGCTTCGGGTTTCTCCGCCAACCAGACAAGGATTTTGAGCAATCCAGAGAAGATGTTTTCCTTTCTCCTGAGCTTGTTCGCCGGGAAGGCCTCAGGGTCGGAATGTGGGTTCATGGAAAGGCACGCAAAGGCAGCCGGGGTCCCCAGCTCGTCGAGGTTACATCTGTCAACGGAAAGAAACCTGAGGAGGCGCGCAAATTTTCTTTTTTTGAGGAACTAAAAGCCACGAATCCTGTAAAAAGAATCCCTTTCGAGACAGAGCCTGAACGGTTCACCACCCGGGTCATCGATATGATCTCGCCGATAGGTCGAGGCCAGAGAGGGCTAATCGTCTCGCCTCCCAGATCTGGGAAGACCACGTTGTTACTCCACTTGGCTGAAGCCGTCAGGGAACGACACTCTGAAAATCTTCATCTCATTATACTACTGGTCGATGAACGCCCAGAAGAGGTTACCGAATTCAAGCGCCAGCTGCCTGACGCCGAGATCTTCGCAAGCTCGAATGACATGCCGGCCAAAAATCACTGCCGGGTTGCTGAACTATGTATCGAAAGAGCGAAGCGCCTGGTCGAGGCAGGCGAGGATGTTTTTGTTCTTCTCGACTCAATTACCCGGCTTGCACGGGCTTACAACAATAGCATGCGTGGGGGCAAGGGCCGTGGATACCAAAGCGGAGGCATTGTCGCTGGTGCTCTCGAAATGCCCAGACGTCTGTTCGCGGCTGCCCGCAACTTGAAGGAAGGCGGGTCTCTTACCATCATCGGAACTGCATTAGTGCAGACCAACGCCAAGGCTGACGAGGCTATATTTCAGGAGTTCAAAGGCACGGGCAATATGGAGTTGGTTCTTGATCGCCGAATTGCTGAGAGCTTCATCTATCCGGCGGTTGACATTTTCAAGTCTGGCACTCGGCGCGAAGAGCTCCTCCTTCCCGAACATCTCCTCCATAAGATCTATCTTATTCGCCGCGGCCTATCTGGACATCGACCACTCGAGGCCATGGAGCGACTTCTTTTCTTCCTCAGGAAATTTCCGAATAACGCGCAGATGCTTATGGAAATCAAAGGTTAGTGTCCTGCTACGTTCGCAGCTTAACCGGCCCACAACAGGTTTGACAGCAGCCTACCGCCAGAGGAACTCCATCAGGCACCACATCTTTGGATCAGAGAGAACCCGTGAAACACCAATTTGTTAAGATGGTGTAAAAAGTGTTTCGGCATTTCCTTCGCCTGTCCACGCTGGATACATCTCCCGGACGGTCATTGCGGACCTAATAGTGTTTTTCCGCAATAGTTCGATAGCGGGATGTCCGAATGAGTCATGAAGCGTTTCATTTATCCGCGAAAACTCGCCTAAGCGCCTTGAGATGTTCTTGATTTTGAGAAAAGAGCTCACCCTTAAACCCTCTGAACCGCTGCGATATATCGCACACCGTTTCTCTTCCTGATGTCCAATTTGCCCTCCAGCCAGAATCCAGAAGCTGATTTGGATGTCTCACTTATGGAAAAGGTTGCGAGGGGCGATCACGAGGCATTCGAAAAAATCGTTCAACGCCATCGTTATGCAGTTGTCGGTACAGTCGCAAAAATGCTTGGCAGTCACAGCGAGGCCGAGGATATCGCCCAGCAGGTTTTCCTTCGCTTGTGGAAGAGCGCAGGGCGCTACCAACCAACCGCGAAGTTTACTACATTCCTGTTCACTATTACACGCAACCTCGTCTTTAATGAAACACGAAGAAAATCACGGCGAAGCGAACAGTCATTGGAAGAGCAGGCAGATGAATGGCATCAACAATTTCGAGAAAAAGAGCATTCTCAACCGGACGCTCGATTACTTGAGTTGGAGCTGCGTGACGCAGTGAATCGCGCAATTGCCTCCTTACCAGAAAAACAGCGGATGGCCGTAGTTCTCAGAAGGCATGAGAAAATGTCCTACGAAGATATCGCCGCTATTCTTGGGATCTCGGTCTCTGCCGTGAAGAGCCAGCTCTTCAGAGCCCGGACCACACTCCGTGAAATGCTCGGCAAATTCCTTGGGGCTTCTTCCGCCCCAGCGGAAAATGACTAATCTACAGGCTTCCGATTCTGGGGGGGGTTCCCGGGCTCCGAGGATGACACCGTAAGAAGACCCCAATCCAGATCGCCGAAATCAATACGCTGGGTCTCGCACTCAAAGACAGCATCCTCGTTTCTGGGATCAATATGCGCTGCAACGTCAATAAAGTAGCGAGCCAGCAACTTCTCTTTTTTGGAGCCATCTCCCCCTTTCAGGAGAAGCTTGGCTCTGGCCATCAGAAGTCGGGAAAACGTTCGTGGGTTATAATCACCAACCTTCACCTTGGGTATCACGCCCTGTCTCAATTGAAAATTGACCACCATGGCCTGCTTATTTCGCCTCTCGAGGTGAAGAGAAAGAGCCAGAATCCGACGAGCGCTCATAAGCACCTCCTTGGCTGCTCCTTTTGATGAAACCAGATTTGCGGCATAAGTCGCGAGGTTGGTGGCGTAGCTTTTACGCTCTTCCGCAAGCATGACATCATCACCAAAGAGAGCTTGCCTGACCTCTGGAGCCTCATAGGGAGTCGCAAATGCACCGTCCTCGGTCTGACCGTAACCGACGACCAATGAGAGAAGTAGTATGCCGCTTGCTTGCTTCACCGTTTGGATGAGTTCATAATCCAGTCACACCGTCTTTTTCGCAAGTGGCAAATAAACGCAGCATCCCGGAGAAAGAGGAGCTCCGGATCAAAATACGAAGGTCGCTTGCCGAAACCGACAAAAAGGACCGTCGTGATTGGAGCAGTCTCCTATGCTCCAAGCTATCCACTTGGATATCCTTGAATAGGGGGATCGAGGTCATCGCGACCTATGCGTCTCTCGAAAACGAAGTAGACCTCTCGGCTCTTCATACCTCGCTCCCCGGCCAACATCGCTTTGCCTACCCATTGGTTTCAGGATCCACCCTTAGCTTTCATATGGTTCAGCATCCAAATGAACTGAAGCATGGGAAATTCAACATACCCGAGCCTGATCCCAAAATTCACCCCTCCGTCAGCCCAGAAGAAATCGACCTCTGTCTCTGCCCGGGACTAGCTTTTACCCTCGGAGGGGCTCGACTGGGACGCGGGAAGGCCTACTACGATTCAACACTACCCCTTCTCAACCGCAAAAGCTTCCGGATGGGAGTCGCATTTGACCTCCAGGTTCATGGCGATCTTCCGGCTGAAGCTCACGATATTTCCATGACTCATCTCGCGACCCCAAGGGGCATCAGGCCCACTCAGGAATACTGAGATTGAAGCGCGGAATCCGAACGAAGATAGATTTTCCGCTTTCAGTTGTTCCGAAGAATGATCCCTCCGCATACCCACTCGAGCGTGTCACATGGTAGCTATTGTAAGAAAACTCCTCTCCCGGTCCGAGGTCCGGATTCTGCCCTACCACTCCGCCCCCCTCGACCACGATGACATCCTCAGAGTCATCCTCTCTCACAACCCACTTGCGTCCCAAGATGCTAACGCGATCTTCTGAATGATTACAAATTTTGATGAAATAGACAAACGGATGAGGCCGATCCTCAGGGTGATCAAGGCTGGGCATGTAAATGACGTCGTCAATCTCTACCTTCAATCCCTCAAGTTCTTCAAAATTAGGGTGCACCACTGAGAACCCTAGGCCTACAAGCTCTCTTGCCAAGGACAAGCTTGCCTGCCCCCCAAATGAGGCGTTTATTGCCCTACGATGTCAGCGCCAGTCGTAACTCTTACAATCGCCGGTTCTGATTGCTGTGCCGGGGCAGGAATTCAAGCCGACTTGAAGACGTTTTCTCTGCTTGGCGTCCACGGTCTTACCGCAATCAGCACGATAGTCATTCAGACTCCCTTAAAAGTTCACAGTTATCAGGAAGCTTCGCCCGAGACCCTGACCGAGCAGATTAATGTTCTTCTCGGTAGCTACCGCGTCTCGGCAATTAAAACCGGACTACTTGGCAGCCCCTCTCATATTTCCGCTGTGGCTGATGCCCTTACTGGAACCGAGATCCCTTTAGTGGTAGATCCAGTACTCTCTGCTTCTTCAGGAATGGACTTTGGCTCTCCCGATACCATTGAAGCATACGTGACAGAACTTTTACCAACCGCTTTGGTTGCTACTCCAAACCTTCCAGAGGCTCTTCGCCTCCTCGGTCAGAGTCATTATCCCGGGTCAGAAGACCCGTGCCCAAGCGAGGTTGCCAAACAGCTGTCTGATCTTGTTGGCATTTCCGTCCTTCTCACTGGAGGACACAATATAAGCAAAGAAGTAGTCACTGACACCTTTCACAACAAGGGTGAGACCGTCGAATTCACTCATCCTTGGATCGATCTCCCCAGCTCCCATGGCTCAGGATGCACTTATTCCGCCGCCATAACCGGTTTACTGGCATTAGGTTTTGAGATGAAAGAGGCCATTCCGAAGGCTCAGTCCCTGATGGATCACGTCCTTCGCACCTCCTACCAGTGGCCCTCGGAAAATGGCATCCCAGAAATCCGTGCCCTGAACCAATTACCTCCAGATTTGGCCAATTTCTACGAAGACGCTCCACTGGAGCCGAGCAATCAATAGTCACTGACACTCCTTGGACTCCGAATCCCACTCCTATTTTAATTCATCGGAAACCGGAAAACCTTTTGAGGACTGCATTAGTTGCGGCCTTTCTCTCAAAGAGGACCCCGGCCTTCCTTACCTTGTCGCCAAGAGCTTCCGGGGTGATGAATGCATATTTGAATATGCTATATGCGAGCATTGCCGAGCTAACATGGCTCAGGAATTCTCAGACGAGTCACAACAGGCTCTTACGGGTTTCTTTACCCAGAGAATTGAACACGAGAAGCGATCTCAGCTTTTTTCGTCATGCCATCTGATAGATCCTTGGATACAGAAATGCGCGGCTTGTGACACTCCCCGCCGCGAAACCACAACCCACTCGCTGGGTGGAATCCTGCTTGGTGAGGCCATGGTTTATGACCCCTATCCATTATGCCTCTGCGGAACTTGCGAAGAGGAAATCCAATCGCTCCTATCGCACCAAACGCTGGGGATTTGGGATGACTTTGTTCAAACCAATTTTGACTGTCCCCCCGGGCAGCAACTGGATCTTCCAACCAGAGATCGCCCCGCCCTGTTCTAACAGGAATTTCCGCCTTCGGCTTCCGTCATGCCCCAGATAAAAACGAACGCACCGTTCCCTGCTAATCAACCAAGAGTGGCAGCCCCGCCTGGACTCGAACCAAGAAATACTGAACCAAAATCAGGTGTGTTACCAATTACACTACGGGGCTGTTGCCTCTCGGCGGCCGTTAAATAGGTGTAACCGGCTGGGTTTTCAACTAATAAACATGAAAGCTCACCAAGCAACTTGACTCTACTGCCAGCGGTCGAGAAGTTGGCCCCACAAGAATCATGGAATTTGCCGGTCTCATAGAACAACGCCGGGAGAGGCTGGCGGAATTGGAGAAGCGTATTTCTCAACCAGACTTTTTCAACGATCAAGCTACCGCTGCCAACGTCATGCGGGAGCATAGGAGCCTTCAGAAACTGATGACTCTCTGGGACTCTTACGAATCCGCATGTAGAAACCTCGACGAAAACCGGGAACTCGCAAAAGACGAGGACGAAGAAATAGCAGCGATGGCAGGTGAAGAGATTCCGGGGCTCGAGTCTTCTATTCCGGTCCTCCGGGAACAGCTCCAGTATTCCCTTCTGCCTCAGGATCCGACTGAAGAGCGGAATGCTTTGGTAGAAATCCGGGCGGGCGCCGGTGGTGATGAGGCGTCGCTTTTCGTCGGGGAGGTAATGCGGATGTATGAACGCTATGCGGACAGCTGCAATTGGAAATGTGAGCACCTCGAAAGCAGCCCTTCCGAGGTGGGCGGCTTCAAGGAAGTGGTTCTTAAGTTGAGCGGCGAAGAAGTATTCCGTCGGATGAAATACGAAAGTGGTGTTCACCGGGTGCAACGCGTCCCCGCAACCGAAACTCAGGGACGGATCCACACCTCTACCGTAACTGTTGCGGTCATGCCAGAGGCTCAGGAAGTCGATATCGAACTTAAGCCAGATGAGTTGCATATCCAAGCCACCCGATCCGGCGGCCCCGGAGGCCAGCATGTCAACACGACGGATTCGGCAGTTCAGGTCACCCACCTGCCTTCAGGCATTCAGGTAAAGTGCCAAGACGGCAGGAGCCAAGGGCAAAACAAGGAGAAGGCTCTCGAAATTCTTCGCTCGAAACTTTTTGAAGCCAAACAGCATGAGGAGCAGGAAAAATATTCAGCTCAGCGACGAGCTCTGATTGGCTCAGGTGACCGTTCGGAAAAAATCCGTACTTACAACTTCCCTCAATCTCGGGTCACTGACCACCGAATCAATCATACTTCACATAATCTGGAGGGCATCCTCACCGGGGAAGTCCACGAGTTTACCGAGGAATTGCAAAAAACGGAAATGGCCCAGAGGCTGGCAGAATCTGGAATAAA
>MDTD01025506.1_pt1 | contig 20754 bp, 12 predicted proteins | sample 811221 | NCBI WGS metagenome assembly MDTD01 (sample SAMN05326646, study PRJNA326480) | marine metagenome | isolation source: seawater | place: Pacific Ocean: South West | collected 2011
AGGCATTGCGCAGTTGCTCCTGCAGGAACGCCTTGAGTTCCTCCATGCCAAGGCCCTGCACCTGCTCGGGGGTGAGGTCTTCAAGGAGATAAATGAACTCCTTCACTTTGCCCACCAGCTGAGCCAGATCCCATTCCTCGGGCGGCAGATCCGGATTCACATAGGCCTCCACGATCTCAGCCATCGTGCGCTCGCCGTAGCCGATTACCTGTTTCTTGAGGGCGCGGCCATCCAGCACCCGCCGGCGTTCGGAATACACCGCACGCCGCTGGTTGTTCATCACCTCGTCGTACTCGAACACCTGCTTGCGGATGTCGTAGTAGTAGGTCTCCACCTTCTTCTGGGCACCCTCCAGCGAGCGGGTGAGCATGCCGGACTCAATCGGCATGTCCTCCTCAACGCGGAAGGCATTCATCAAACCGGCAACACGGTCACCGCCAAAGATCCGCAACAGGTTGTCTCCTAAGGAGAGGAAAAAGCGTGTGGAACCGGGGTCGCCCTGGCGGCCGGCACGGCCACGCAGTTGGTTATCGACACGGCGCGATTCGTGGCGTTCGGTGCCGATCACGTGCAGGCCGCCGGCCTCCCGCACCCGTGCTTCCTCCTGCTTCACCACCGCGTCGTATTCCCCCTTCACCCGGGCGATCGCTTCGCGCAACGCCTGAATCTGGGGATCGTCGGTGGGGGCTTTTTCAGCAGCGGTGGCAATGCGCTCCTCCAGCTCGATCACGCTGAGGGCGCGGTCGCCCCAGGCCTTGACCAGATCACGGGCCAACTGGCTTAGGGCCTGATCGGTGTCGTCTGTGAGCGAGCAGGGATAGAGGCTCTCGCCGCTGCGGGCCTGTGCTGAGGCTTCAGCAGCATCGGCGAACCCACCTGCGGCTGCACTGCGTTGCAGCGGCAGCGGCGGCTTGTGGTCGTCTTCCGGTTTCACCAGACGGCCGAGCAGCACTTCCCGCAACTTCAAGCGTGCCATGTAATCGCTGTTGCCGCCAAGGATGATGTCGGTGCCCCGGCCCGCCATGTTGGTGGCAATGGTTACGGCTCCGGCGCGGCCGGCCTGGGCCACGATCTCCGATTCGCGCTCCACGTTCTCCGGCTTGGCGTTGAGCAGGTTGTGGGGAATCTCCTGTTCAGCTAGCAGCGAACTCAGCAGTTCGCTTTTCTCCACGGAGGTGGTGCCCACCAGGACCGGGCGACCGTTCTTGTGAATCTCGGCGGTTTCGTTCGCAACGGCCCGCCATTTGGCGGGTTCGGTTTTGTACACCTGATCGGCCCAGTCCTGGCGAGCCCTTACTCGGTTGGTGGGGACGATCGTGGTTTCGAGTTTGTAGGTCTTCTCGAATTCCACCTCTTCTGTTTTGGCGGTGCCGGTCATGCCGGCCAGGCGGGGATAGAGGAGGAAGAAGTTCTGATAGGTGATCGAGGCGAGTGTCTGGGTCTCGGGCTGGATCAGCAAGGATTCCTTTGCTTCGATCGCTTGGTGTTGGCCGTCACTCCAGCGGCGCCCAGGCATCACTCGTCCGGTGAACTCATCCACGATCACCGCTTCGCCGTCGCGCACGATGTAGTTCACATCCTTCACGAACAGCTCCTTGGCCTTCAGGGCGTTGGTGATGTAATGGGCCCAGGGGTCCTGAGGATTGAACAGATCCGCCACCCTGAGCATCTGCTCGGCCTTGGCAAAGCCTTCATCAGTGAGGGTGCAGCTGCGCTGCTTCTCATCCACCTCGTAATCACCCTCTGGATCGATGCCGTCCTTGCCTAGCTCAGCAGCACGGGCAAGGGCATTGGCCACCTCAGCAGCCTTCTGGTATTTCTCCTGGGGCCGTTCTACCTGCCCGGAAATGATCAACGGGGTGCGCGCCTCATCGATCAGGATCGAATCCACCTCATCGATCACGCAGTACTGGAACTCCCGCTGCACCACCTCGCTGATGTCAGCGGCCATGTTGTCGCGCAGGTAATCGAAACCAAGCTCTGAATTGGTGGCGTAGGTGATGTCGCAGTTGTAGTTGCGGCGTCGTTCCTCGGGCCTCATGTCCTGCTGGATCAAACCAACGGAGAGCCCAAGAAAGCGGTGCACCTGGCCCATCCATTCGGCATCGCGGCGGGCCAGGTAGTCGTTCACCGTCACCACGTGGACGCCCCTGCCGGTTAGGGCATTGAGATAGCTGGGCAGAGTGGCCACCAGGGTTTTGCCTTCGCCTGTTTTCATCTCGGCGATCTGGCCCTCGTGCAGCACCATTCCGCCAATTAGCTGAACGTCGAAGTGGCGCATGCCCAGCACCCGCTTGCCCGCCTCACGAACAACCGCAAAAGCCTCTGGCAAGATCTCATCGAGGATCGGTCTCTGTTTGGCGAGCGAGCCGGCATTGGCAAGGCGCCGTTGGAATTCAGCTGTTTTTCCCCGCAGCTCGTCGTCTGAGAGGACAGAAATTTCCTCTTCCAGGAGATTGATATCGGAAACGATCGGCTGGTAGCGCTTCAGCTTGCGGGCATTGGGATCACCCAGCAGGAGCTTGAGCATAGTGACGTTGTCTACCAAAATAGTTCAAACATCTTACTGAGCTAACGATGCGAGAGATGGCATTTCAACCGACTGAAGCGAAACTCCCCTCCTTTCTGTGCGTTGGTGCCCAGAAGGCTGGTACTACGACGCTTCACGCTCTGTTGGGCCTGCACCCCATGATTTTTTTGCCTCCACGTAAGGAAGTTCATTACTTCAGCCTGCATTACGGTGAGGGTTTGGAGTGGTACAGAAATTTCTTTGATTCGGCTGGGAACAAACAGATTACAGGTGAAATAACACCATATTATTTATTTCATCCTTATGTAGCTGAGCGAATCGCCAACGACTTGGGAAAAGTTCGAATAATCATTTTACTTCGCGATCCTGTTGCTAGGGCCCTTTCACATTATTCTCATGCTGTTCGACTTGGTTTTGAAGATTTGGAGTTGAAGCAAGCCTTAAAGCTTGAAAAAAGACGCTTAACCGATTCCGATATTATATTAAAGAGGATATCCGGTAAGCATCGGCATCACCAAGAGTGTAGTTACGCAAGTCGAAGCCTCTATAGAGAGCAGGTTGAAAGATTTTGGCATTATTTTGGCTCAGAAAATGTATTAATACTTCCCTCTGAACTGTTTTTCTCGTCACCTTGGGAGTGTTTAGAGCAAATGCATAAATTTCTCGATTTGCCTGCTTTGTCTAGGCCTGCCGATAACAAGAAATTGCATACTCGTAAAAATAAAGGAAATTCCTTCTCTAGCCAACTAGATCCGTCTATTGTTAAAAACCTAAGAGAACGGCTTGACGATAGCTATCAATTTGTTCGCAATGACCTCGGGTGGTCACGTTCTCTGCCATGGGCATGGTCATGCTAGGAATTTCTTCTTTGCTCCCAGCGATAAACTCAATATTGTGGCTACTTATCTAGAGCATTTGTATTGACATACGCTTAATTGTTCGCATTGCATTCTTTTACTGGGGAGTTTAGTTTGCTTGTTTTGTGTGCGGCTCACGATATTTTTCCTTCAGGTGTGATCTACTGTTTATCTGGTGTATGAGTAGAAGTCTTTATATGTATGACTACTTTGGCGGTTTGCGGCATTGATTTGCATGAATTTTGGCCGAAGCCTGTACATTAGCTTGCTCGTCACGCTGGTTCCTTTGGCTAAAGGGTTATAATCTGATTCTATTAATGAAATTTGGTAACTAGGATGCGGCAGCAGCTGGCCGATGCAACTTCTGAATTTATTGGTAAGCGCCATTCATTGACCTTGAGACAGACTCCCAAGTGGGCGCAAAGCTTAATTTTAATCCTGTTGCTTTTTGGTGGCTCAGCCCTTTTGGCTAGTTTTATTATAAAAATTGATGAGGTGATAACTGTTTCAGGTACCCTAAGGCCATTAAACGGAACAAGAGATGTTTTAGCGCCAGTCACTGCTGAGCTTCAGAAGGTCAATGTGCAAGATGGTCAATCAGTGAGATTAGGACAAGTATTAGTTGTTTACAATACCGAAGATTCTCTGATCAGGCAGGCAAATCTTAAAGATCAGCTTTCGTTTGCCAAGAAATCTCTGCTCCAAAATATGCAATTAAAATCGACAGAGCGGGAAGCCCTAGTAAGGAACTTAGAATTTTCTGAGGATATTATCAAGCGCTATGCACGCCTCACTGAGCAGGGTGCTTCATCCGAGATTAGCCTTTTGTCGCAAGAAAAGTCTCTTGAGGATTCTAAATCCCAACTCATACGCCTAGATCAACAAACCGAACAATTGCGCTTACAATATAATCAACGAATAAGAACCATCGAGTCAGAGTTATCGCAAATTCAACTATTGCTGCAAAATAGTATTGTAAAATCCCCAATTGCAGGTACAATTTTTGAGCTGGACGCACACCCAAATCAAGTAGCTACTCTTGGCAAAAATTTAATGAAAATCATTCCCGATGACTCCGCAAAAGCTCAAGTCTTTGTCAGCAATCGTGATATCGGATTTGTAAATATCGGTCAAGAGAGTCAGGTTAGGGTCGACGCATATCCATTTACTAAATTTGGAGACTTAGAAGGTCAAGTGTCTACTATTGGAGCCGATGTTTTAGAACCTGACGCTACCAATCCCTCGTATAGATTTCCAGTAACTATTACACTTGATAGCCCTGTTCTACGCTCTCAAGGTCGTGAGCTCCCTCTGAAACCTGGGATGTCTGTTCAAGCCAACCTCCGTCTAAGGGAAAAGAGATTAATCAGCATAGTCACGGATATGTTTGCGCGAAATGTCGAAGGAATTAAAACACTTAGAAACTAATCCATGTCTGCGAAGCCACAGGTTTTATTTGTACATACTAACTATCCGGCCCAATTTCGTTTTCTTGTAAAAGCTTTTTTAGCTCTCGGATGGGAAGTATGGTTTGCCTCACACACCTACAAACACACACCATTACCCGAAGTTAAGTGTATCTCTCTTGAAAAGAGCGAAAAAAAGGGTTCAAAATTAAATCAACACCAACAGACCTCATTATTAGCATTTTATAATCTTCTATCGGCCAAACGAAAGAAAGGCTTGCGGCCCATATTTACATACGTACATACCGGATGGGGACTAGGCCAATTTATAAAGGACCTATTCCCCAAAACTAAAATGATTGCCTACAGTGAGTGGTGGTTTGATCTAAATTCAGCAGATTTTAGATTTGATCTTACTAATAAAAATGTTCAGCATACTCAATATTCTAAATTGATGATGGTTCTTCGAAATCAGTCATTTGCAATGGAACTCCAGCAAGCTGATTTTATTGTATCGCCTACAGAATGGCAAAAAAAGCAGCTTCCTAAAATTTTTCGTGAACAATGTAATGTCATTTTTGATGGTATAGATACGCGTATGTTTTCTCCAGGTCCCGCTGAATCTATTCTTGGTACTAACTTTGACACTCTTTTAGGTAATAAACCTTTGCTAACTTATGCTACTAGAGGTTTAGAGCCATATCGGGGTTTCCCGGAGTTTGTTTCTGCCGCTGAGCATTTATTAAAGAGTGATCCTGACTGGCAAATAGCAATAGCAGGTTTCGATAGAGTAAATTATCATCAAAATCCTTCATCAAGTAAGATTCAGTTTGGAAAGATTGCTCAAGAAAAATTTAAAGCCTTAGGTTTTCAAGATAGGGTGCATTTTGTTGGCTCTCTGCCTCTTGTTAAGTATAGAAATTTGCTTAGAAGAAGTAATTTACACTGTTACTTTACACGTCCTTATGTTCTTAGTTGGAGCTTGTTGGAATCCGCGTTAGTTGGCTGTAAATTATTTTCATCCTGTACTCAGCCTGTTGCGGAATTTTTAAAGTCTGACTCTGGGGCTACGCTTATTGACCACACTTCCAAAGACCTTGGATCTATGTTGCTCGACTGTGCGAGCAACTCGAAGATTAAAAAAATTGATCAAGATATAGCAAGAAGAAAAGAAAGGCATGAGTTAGAAGATTTTGCCGAAAACTCAAAATGCGTTAATAGACATTTTAAGTTATTAGGTATTGGTCAATGATGCAGATCACTAATGAATTTATCTTCTTTCATGAAATACTTATTTTTTGGATTTGACTTTTTTTGCAGATTGAGGTCCTAAGTATCCACCTTGGATTGTCATTGGCGCCTTTTGAAGCTTCATTAAAAATGACCAAACAAAAGAAGCGTATTTAATATTTTTAGTTGCTACGATAGCAATCTTTTGAATTTCTCCCGTTGCATGAAATATGGGGTAGCTACCTTGTACTGGGAAAATACTTGCGACCTGAGATACCCACCAGTCACTAGGAGCTAACATGATGTGTGCATTTCTACCTGAAGAAAGTCTTTTAACAGCGGGTTGAAGATCAATCTGGAGAAATACAAGCTTTGAGCTTAAATCTTTAATCTCTTGTATAACTGCATGAATGGAATCACGTTCTACGTGCTCCAGAACGTCAAAACTCGTTACTAGTTCGAATTCTCTGTTTGGTTTCTTTTCAAATTTTTCTACGGCAGGATCGTACGCCCCAACCTGCAGGTCTGGGTAGGTACTTTTGAGAGACTTTGGGAAAGCACCTTTGCCAGTCCCGTAATCCAAAACACTATTAATAACTCCTAATTCTTTGTAGCGGCCTATGACATCAATAACGCCTTGGTTTCCAGCACCTCCACGACTGCCGAAGTCAGGTCTAGACTTATGGAGTTCTTGATTTAATTTACGCTGTGAATCAGAAATGGTTTTGGTTTCCATGAGAAAAAGTGACAGTGTTTAGATTATGGAGTTAAATTTGTAGCGATTGTTCAAAACTTCGGTCTTCAAGTGCTCTAAATTCTTTAGAGAACTTTGATGTTCGGGTGAATTGGATAAGACTCGATTGTAGAGAGTGTATGCGAGTTTACCATTCCCTTTGATTGCGGCAATGCACGCAATGTTTGAGACAGAGTTGTCATCGTCTTCACCAAGAATTATTCCATACAATAACATTCTTTCTGCTTCGTCTCTTCTGTTCAAGGCGAACAACACTTCTCCCGCAAGCTTGTAGGCATGTGACATGTCAGGTTGAGCTTCAATGGCTTTGCCTGCGAACATCAGAGCTTCAGAGAAATTTTTGTCTCGTTGCGAGATCGCTGCAAGATTAAGCCAGTCAGAAGCCGCCTCTTCATCTTTTAGCATTAATGCATCAAGTTGATTGGCATTATTCTCGTCTCCACTGCTATCAAGCTTTTCTTGAGAAGTTGTCTCGACTCCATTTTGACCTCTACAGCGTTCTAGTCGTACTAGATTTTGTCGTGCATCTTTGTGATCAGGTGCAATCTCAATCGCTTTGTTTAATAGTCTGTGTGCCTCGTCGAATTTATTCATGTCTATTAATAAATTTCCATAATTACTGAGCAAGGCTGGTTCGTCAGGTCTGATGTCCAAGCCACGCTTGTAGATTTCTGCCGCTTTTGGTAGATCGTGCTCTCTTCTCAAGATTACCCCATAGATATTTAAATATTCCGGATCATCTCCGAAGCAGCCTTCAAGTTGATCAAAAATCAGGCGGGCTTCAGTGCTGTGACCCTGGAATAATCTTGCAATTCCTTTTAATCTGTAAAGACGTGGATATGATATGAGATCTTCGCTTGCTCGATCTAATTCGTCTATTGCCGCTTGAGATTGCCCGAGTCTGATGAACTCTTCAGCTCTTTTCTGAAGTTCTTCAATGGGGTCAGTAGATTTGGCTTTCGCCATGTTAAATGATCAACCGAATCAATCTTATCAGAATCACAGGATAGAACCTACAATGAGTTCAACACTTGTTTGATTGGCTCTTCCCAGCTGCCGAGGACCTTCTGTCGCGCAATTGAGACGCTCTTATACCAATAACATTTTGCGTCCTCGTCGCCGAGCCACCGCCAGTCGGGATCTCTCGCAAGAATGACTGTGGTGGGGATGCCTAGGCATCCTGCTCCATGAATTGTGGTGTTTGCAGCGCTGATGACCCGATCGCAACATGACACCAAAGCGCACCATCTATCCATATCCTTCAAGGGATCTACGTCATCAGGAGTGATCAGGTCCAAGCCATACTGCGTGTTGAAGTCCCTAATCTCATCATTTACTTCACCATATTGAAGCGAAATCCATTTTGTATTTGGCACGCGAAATAGTTCAAGCATGTCTTCAAGTTGTAATGATTTAGTTTTTTTCTGTTTTGCATTTCCTCCGCCTTTCCAGCTGAATCCGATAAGTTTGTCGCCCTTACTCTTTGGGTAATATTTTTGTTTTAGTTGGGATTTTTGCTGCTTGTCAATTTTAAGGAAAGGCTCGAGATTAGAATAGTCGCCTATTCTTGTATGCCTTAGCATTGGGATGCTTCCCATCGCAACTTGTAAATCCCAGTCTTCCGGCTTGATGCTTCCATCTTTAAGGTTTTTTGTATCAAAAATCTGAGCCTCTGGAAACGCTCTCTCATAGAGGGTTTTAAGTCTGTCATAAGTAATGATGCCAATCTTCTCCGATTCTTTCGAGAGTGGTGGGATAAGCATTGAAAACATCATAACGTCTCCAATGCCTTGCTCCCCGTTGATCAATAATTTCTTGTTTTTCAACTGGCTGCCATTCCATTCGGCTATTTTGGCTCTTGGGTGAGATTTAAAAACTGTACGCTGCATCCCCCCGCGTCCGTTAGGCACTGCTCTTCCATGTTCGAAGAGTTGCCACCCTCTCTCTAGTAACCCTCTTCTCAGCAGCATCAACGAAAAATTCCAACATGTAGAGTCAACTTGTTCTTTTGTTTTCTTGTCCAGTTCTGAAGCTCGTCTTCGATGTGAGACTGTTGCTTTATCGAAAGTCTCCAGAGCCTGGTCAAATTCTTCCAGTTTGAGAAGCAGATTGGACCATTGATATGCTTGTTCGAGGTTTGGCTCTTTGCTGTCTAGAACTGGTAATGCAAGCGATCGTGCTTTATCAACATTTCCTAAGTCTAAATATAACTGTGCCATACCAATTATGAGTTGAATATCATCTTCAGCTTCCTTTTGAAGCATTGGTTCCAGAATTCGTAGCGCTAACCTGGGCTGCCCTAGCTCTGATAAAGCCTGAGCCTGTTGGCGTTGTAACGCAACTAGCTTTCCGGGTTTGGAATTTTGAGGTAAATACTTTTCTGCTTTCAGATACAGGGCAAGTGCTTTTGCTGGCTGGCCTTCCTGCAGAAGTAAATTTCCATAATTTCTAATTAGTAGGTTGTGCTCTGGATATTTTTTAATTCCTCTCCTGTATACCGAAATGGCTTCTTTTGGCTTTTGAAGTTCTCTTAGTAAGGCCCCATAGTTAGCAAAAACCTCTGGAATAGCCGCCTCTCCAAAGGCCAGGCACCGCCTGTACAGTTTTTCGGCTGTCACAAGGTCTCCGTTCTTGTGCGCCTTCAGGCCCGCGGCTTGTGCTGATGCGGCAATTTCTTGGGTCGTCGCCATTGCTTGGCTAGCTCGCTCACGGACAGTATTGAAACCCAAACAGGGCTGCACGAAAACACTGGTCCTCCCTTGGCATCACCTGTATATTGCGTGAGCCGCGGGCTGACCGCGGGGTTTGTTGAGGAGTTCTCTTCCTTCCGCTCATCTATGGCTGACATCACGATCAACGCGGTCAGTGCCTCGTATTCCGGCACTGAGAACGCGGATGACTTTCAAAACAGCACCGGCAATCTGCGCGACATCACTGTTGCTGGACTTTCCGGTGACGACATCCTGAGCTTCGGCTCTGCTGTCCAGGCTGGTACTGGCGATGGTGGCAGGGGCCTTGGCTACTCCATCGGATCGTCCGACATCTCGATGGGTGCTGGTGATGACACCTTCACCTTCTCCGGGCAAGCAGGATCAGGTGCGGCTCAGCTCCGCAGCACAAATGTGAAGCTTGGTGCTGGCGCCGACTACACGCTGATCAACGGACTTGTCTCAGCATCCGGCTCCACTGTCCGGGGCAACGAGGGTGATGACGAAATTGTCTTCACCAACTCCACGGGCAATGGCACTACTGCTCACAACGTCTTAATCAACGCCAACGCTGGTGGTGACAGCATCAACTTCGCTTGGTCTGGTACCGAGGTGGCTGGTGTTGGCATCCTCGGTGGTGCAGGAGATGACACTGTATCGGCGACTTTTGGAGCCGTTTCCGCTTGGGCAAGTGCTGCTGACACCTTCTCAGGCGCCAAAGTCGGCGGCAACAAAGGCGCTGACTCCATCATTGTTGACGTAATCGGTACCTCTGATCAGGTCAGAATCAACGGTAACTCCGGTAACGACACCATCACGGTTACTGCAGCTGCTGACAACGTCAACTTCGCAGTTGCAGGTGGTAAAGGCAACGATCTAATCACCGCTGCATTTATCGCTGGTAATAGCTCCGATGCTGCAACCGTTGGTGGTTCTCTTGGTAACGACACTGTCAGCGTCAAGTTCTCCGGTGGTCACGTATCCGGCCTTGAGCTGGGTGGAGCTTCAGGCGATGACTCGCTGATCTTCTCTAACCAGGGAGCGGTTCTTACTGCTGATGGTTCAGAGCTTCTTGGTGGTACTGGTGCAGACACCATCGCCTTGAACATTGGCTCCAATGTCATCGTTTCTGCTGCTAACGGATTCGTAGCAGATCTTGGTGGAGATGGCGGCTCTGCTGGTGGTGGTGGTGCAATCGACCTCAACCTCTCAGCAACGATGAGTGCTGCTAGTGGCGGTCTCTTCTTCCGGGGTACCACTACTGGTGACGATATCGATGTAAGCAACGTCACAGGTGGTGGCGGACTTACCCGCGGTGTTTTCTCGGCTAACGAAGGTGCTGACACGATCACCTTTGAAACCCATTCTGGTGGTGCCTATTCAGCAACCCGCTTCGTTGGTGGCTCTGGTGCTGACCTAATCACAGCTCAGATTGCTCGCGGCACCAACTTTGCTGTCGCTACCGGTGGTCGTGTTGCTTTCGAGGGTGGCGTTGGTAACGACACTCTGGTTCTCAACATTGAGCAGGGTGCCAACATTTCGGCAGGTGTGTTCGATGGTGGTGATGGGGCTGACTCCATCTCGGTGAATCTCCTTTCAGGTGGTTCAGCTTCCATTGTTCAAAGTGGTACTGAGCTCCTTGGTGGCTCGGGTGCTGACACCATTGCTATTGCAGCCCTTCAGCCCACTACTGCCGCAGCAGTCATCCGAGCTGGTTCTGGTGCTGACGTAATCACTGGCACATTTGCTTCTGGTGGTCTTGCAAATGCACTGAGTGCTGGTGGTGGTGCTGGTAACGACACCATTGCCTTCACCTTCACCGCTGCTGCGACCGCTGGTCTCACCCTGGCTGCTGCAAACGGTTCGACCTTCCTTGGTAACGACGGAGCTGACTCCATCACTGTTATCGGTGCTTCCGTAACAGGTGGAACATTTAACTTCGGTTCGATCCGAGGTGGTGCTGGTAACGACACCATCACCGTTGGCGGCATGATCGGCAGCGGCGGTACCTACAACAGCACCATCACTGGTCAGATCAATGCTGGTGCTGGTACTGACAGCATTGTCTTCTCCGGCAACAACTTCAACTCTGCCGGTACGCTCGTCTTCGATGGTGGCAATGGAAGATCTGCTGGCTTCGTGTTTGCTAGCGGCGACTCCAAGATCGGTGGCTTTGACACCATCTTTGTTGCTAACGAGGCTGTGACAGGTGGCCAAACCATGCTCAACGGAACCTTCGGTTCTGCTGGTTTCCTCTTCAGTGGCTTCAACGATGATGGTGCTGGTACCTTCGACATGAAGGTCCAAACCGCTGGTAACTTCACCGGTGGTGGCGGCTTTAACTTCGGTCAGGCTCAATTCACCTCCGAACAAATCCTTGCCGCCGCTGACGGTGTTGTGCTGACCGGTGGTGTGATCGGTGGTGTGACTGCTGGTGGTGGTCTTGGCTCTGCTGGTGGTGGTGCTGCTGGTGCCTTCATGCTCTCTGGTACCTCCACTCTCGGCCAAATCTTCAGTGCCGTTGATGGCATGACCATCGGTCGTGGTGCGGTCTCCGTCTTCAACGTCCAGAACGGTTCCGGCGGTTCTGTGGATGGCTACATGTTCATCCAAGGCGGTACTCTCACCGACCAAATCATCAAATTCGAAGGTCATGGGGCTGCTGCTGGAAGCATCTCCGCTGGTGAGCTCTACTTCTCTGCTGGTAATGCCAACGGACTTGTTCGTGGCAACACCGTTAATGGACTCAACTCTGGTGGTGAGGTCTTCTTCGGCGCTAACGTCGGCGTTGGCTGATCCTTTCCTCCAACTCATTTCTTCTACCGCCCCTTCGGGGGCGGTTTTTTTGTTTTTTACAGCGAATTCTCGTGATTCTTTTTAATTGCCTTACAAAACGGTCGAAGGCTAAGATGGTTTGTCTTTGTTTGTGTTCATGGCTGCTTCTGCATCTGTACGTCAGCTGCTGAACACGGTTCCTTTTAAGTTGCTGAACTCGAACTTGCTAGAGCGCTTAGAGGAGCGCTCTGAATTAGTTCGATATGAGTTAGGCGCTCGTCTTCTCTCTCCAGAGCAATCACCGCCGGGACTTCTGGTCGTCTTGCAAGGAGACGTCCGATTGATGGCAAGACTAAGTTCTAAGAGACTCGTAACGCTGGAGCGTAGAGGTCCAGGTCAGCTTCTTGGTTGGGTTTCTTTGTTACGTGGACAGCCATGCGAGATTGTTCAGGTTTCTGAGCCATGCATTTGTTTGCTGATTCCTGTTGCTTTGCTACAGGAATGTTGGCAATCATCGCCTGAGTTCCTTGAATTCTTCACTTCTAGATCTTCACCTTCAGAGCTTGCTTTTATATTGCTTGAGCAATATAAACAATTTCTTTCACCCCCTCTTGATGAAGAGCAATGGTTAAGGCAAGCCATTGCAAAGTCCCGTATCGCTTCTGATGACAATTTCTCAGATGATGCCTCGGAACGTATCTTTTTAAGCTCCTATCTCTCTCAGGGCCAACCTAAGCCTGGAGAATTGATATCTTCAAATCTAGAGCTTACTTCTGCCAATGGTATGCCTCTACGTCGAATAGCATGTCCTACATACCTTATTGATCCTTATTTGCGCGAGTCACAGTCGATTGTCGACTCGGAAGATTCAGATAGAGAATCGTCAGTTATTAACCCTGATACTTCTATTTTGAAACTGGAGGCGAGGCCGGTCCAAGATGTTCTTGCAACTATAACCAGTGCAGAAGAGCTTGGTTTGATTACCTCCGAAAACCTTAGTCTAGAAGAAAGATTTTCATGTCGCAGAGGAAAAGGAAATTTTAATGAAGCAAAATCTGTTATACACACACTTTCTGATCGCCTCCAAGTTCCATTTCCTAAGGAAGTGGTCGAGCGTGTTTTACGCCAACAATTGAAGCGTAGATCAGAGATTAGCTTAGAGCTTTTAGCTGCTTTGTCAGAGTTGCTGGGGCTTCAAACAAGGATTGGGGAGGTACGTCAAGATCAGATGATTCACTTAGAGTTTCCTGCCATTGCTTTATCTCCTGACGGTCCAGTATTGCTTCACACTGCGGATTCTGGGGAGTTGATTGTTGCTAACCCTGTAAAAGGTATTGAGCATCTGTCACCATCTTATTTTTTTGATTCGGACGATAAGAAGCTTCAGAGAATTCTCCTTGTATCACGCAACGAAACAACTAAAACCAATCGATTTGATTGGAAGTGGTTCCTGCCGTTAATCATAAAGTATAAAGGCTCTCTGCTAATTGTATTAATGGCAACATTTGCCATCCAGATAGCGACGCTGGGTATTCCATTGTTGATGCAGCAAATTATTGATAAAACCTTGTCACAAGGCAATATATCTAGCCTGAACGTTCTTGGTGGTGCGCTTGTCTCCCTTGCTGTTTTTCAGTCTTTGTTGTCGGGCTTAAAGACATTTGTTTTCACGGACACTGCTAACAGGATGGACCTACAGCTAGGTGCCACCGTGATGGATCGCTTGCTGCGGCTTCCTCTTCCCTACTTCGATAAGAGACCTGTCGGAGAGTTGAGTCAACGTCTTGGTGAAATGGCAAGTATCAGGAATTTCCTCACTGGTACTGCTATAACTTCTTTGATGGATCTGCTTTTTAGTGCGATTTATCTGGTGACTATGTTTTTATATAGCCCACTTTTGACTGCTGTTGCTTTGGCAACAATGCCTTTTTACATTATTTTAGTGATAATAGTTGCGCCTGTTTTTAAAAGTTTGATACGTAAGCAAGCAGTAGCTAATGCTAGGACTCAAAGCCATGTTATTGAGATTCTTAGTGCAATACAAACGGTTAAAGCTCAAAATGTAGAAATGGTTAGCCGATGGAAATGGCAAGACCGTTATCAAGACTTCGTTGAGCAAGGTTTTAAGGCCCTTTCTGTTGGTGTTGTATCCGGCCAAGTCGGTAACCTTCTCAACACTCTTAGCGGTCTTCTGGTTCTTTGGGTGGGAATGATTCAGGTGATAGAGGGTAACTTGACATTGGGGCAGTTGATTGCATTTCGAATAATTGCCGGTTATGTCACTGGTCCATTGCTCCGGTTGTCCAATTTGTATCAAGGCTTTCAAAAGGTTTCTCTTTCATTTGAGCGCTTAGGTGACATCATTAATCAACAGCCTGAGTCTAACGACTCTGATTTAGGTCAAATAGCACTACCTGTTATTCAAGGTGAAGTGCGTTACGACAGTGTTGATTTTCGCTTCAAAGATGTTGGCCCTCTGAATCTTGACTCTGTTGACTTGATGGTTTCGCCAGGAGAATTTGTCGGAATTGCAGGCCTAAGTGGAAGCGGAAAAAGTACACTTATGAAATTGCTTGCGCGTCTTTATCCACTTGATTCTGGAAGGATACTTATTGATGGTTACGATATTGCTAAAATTGACCTTAACTCTTTGAGGCAACAGGTTGGTATAGTCCCACAAGATTCACTGTTGTTTGAGGGTTCTGTTAGAGATAACTTAACTTTAGGTCGTCCAGAAGCTACTACCGAAGATATTATTAACGCGGCAAAAATTGCTTGTGCTCATGATTTCATTATGGAATTGTCTGATGGGTATAACACGCCTCTTTCTGAAAAAGGAAGTAATTTGTCCGGTGGTCAGCGACAGCGAATAGCAATTGCACGAACGCTGTTACAGGAGCCGAATATGCTTGTAATGGATGAAGCTACAAGTGCGCTTGACTATCAGACAGAAGCTTTGGTTTGTCAAAATCTCCGCGAGCATTTGAAAGGCCGTACCGTCTTCTTTATTACTCACAGGTTGGGAACGATTCGCAATGCCGATCGAATAGTCTTAATGCATCAAGGTAGGTTGGTAGAGCAAGGCACTCATTCTGAGCTGATGGACCTACAAAGCAGGTATTATGCTTTATTCAGGCAACAAGAGGCTGGTTCAGGAGTGTCTTAATGAACAGTTCTTCCTCCCCTCTCTCAGTCGCTGATCGTTATGTTAAGCGCTCAGTATATGAACCTGTTTTTGGCGTCCCCAAGAAATGGCCAGTCCCTTCATGGGTTCATCTTATTCATAATTGGCGAACTGGTGGCTCTAGCCTCACTGCATTATTAAGCGTTAACTTTCACGATAGTTACCTCAAAGTTGGTCACCCTTTTACACGTGATGGCTGGCCCGTTGACTATAGTCTTGATCCATTTCAGGTTACGAAGTCAGATCAATTAGGTGCATGGATAAATCAACAAAGTTCCCACTCAATATTGGCTGGGCATACCTATTACGGTATGCACAACCACTTCAAAATGTCTGCTGTAGATCTGTGGGTAACCATGAGAGAACCCGCTGCTCGACTAAATTCTGGCCTCCTCAGATTTTATCGTAAGCCCCTCAAAAGCAGTAATTCACAAGGCGGTTATGTAGGAAATACCACAGGTCACAGTTTTAGTAGCGCCTCTGAGATTGAGCAATTTGCTCGTTCAGAAATGAGTCATGAACTTAATGGCATGTGCCGTCGCATCGCTGGTTATTCAATGCTTTCCTCAAGTAATCAAATAGTACCTTCTGATGACTTAGAAAGCTGTCAATACTTGGACTCACGCCCCGTTGATCAAAATTGTTTTGATCGTGCTTGTTCTCATCTTGAGTCAACTAAATGGATCTATTTGACAGAGAATGTACTTCCATCTATTTTGATACTTGAATGTACCTATGGCCTAAAGCCTCTAATTCATCCTTGCTCTCACTTGATTCATAATCCTCAGTGGAACGGTGCTGGCATTACACGTCTCCAAGAGTCACTTCTTATGAACCATCGCTCGCTGTTGGAGTCTTTAAATAAATGGGATGTGAAGTTGTACACTGAAGCAGCACGCCTTTTTTGGAGTCGTTGGAAAGAATTTGACGTCGATCCTGATAGATTGGAGGCTCGTAGAGCTTTACAGTCTAAGCCCTTAATACATCCCAAAAACTTACTTGATCCCCAGGCAGCACGTAGTGAAATTGCTTCACGAATAGAGCACAGGAGTAAAAAAGCTCGTACAAAGTCTATTTCAAAGTGGATACTTGATGATGGTTTTAATGCTATGTTCTGGCCTTCTTAGTGTATATAATCTAGTATTTCATTTGTTTTGTCTCTAATCCATACCCTGAATAAATCCATCTCTAGCTGACTCCTTAGTTCTGCATTTAGCTCTATTTTTTTCCAGGCTATCAACTTAACTACTGCGATTAGCTTACCGCTTCTTATTGGCTCCGAGATTTCCCCCTCTTTTAATCGTTTCAAGCCTCTATAGATTTCTTTATTGATATGTTTCGGCTTGATACTTAAATATTTTCCTTCGTTTTGCCTGTCCCTGTCCATCCCCCACCTGTTATTAATTTCCTTCCAGCTTTCTTCTCCTTCTACGAGTCGCTGATGTGCCTCGATTGAAATTCCTTTTATTTTTGTTCTAAACATTTGGAAGCTCACTCTTTCGAAGTCATCTCTTCGTTCTAAATAATATCTATCTACCTGACTGCCAAACCATTCATTTGCGATGATGCCTTGTATCTGTGTTGTTTCTGTATTTTCTGTCTCATTTCGGTCTTCGGCTCCATGCTTATGCATAGGTACATCAATTGCCTCGTTCACTATCCTCTCCACCCTTTTGCTTATTAGAGGCTCTAGAAGGTTTATTTCTTTTAGTTCTCTTATTAGTTCTTTTGATAGATTATTGAGCAGGCTTCCATTGTCTAACTCTTTTCGAATTTGAGTTTCAACTTCGTCAATCCGGACTGTTGATGACATTGTTTTTTAGCGTGTTTTGACAATCAAGTGGGGGGTTTTGATAAAGTTTTTTGCATGCTCTGGTCGTACTATTCGTACTAAAAGTGCGTCTCTGTGATCATTCATGAATTGATTCGAGAACGTTCTGTGAAATGTCAATCCATTGAATAATAGTAGATCGCCGGAGTTTAGTGTAGGATTCGTCACTCTTAGTTCTCCTTGCTGCTCAGTTATTTTTTTTTCAAATTCATCAACTCGGTTTCCTTCGTAGCCAAACACTCCTTCAAATTGATTTGTTGGACACTGGAGGATGCTTAGCCCTGGTCGCGTTACACCTGCTCCATCTTGTAAGGATATCATCATGACAATCATTGGCTTATCCCCATGTTTGTGATTGCTGTCTTGATGCCATGTCAGATTGCTTGCGTTGTGTCCCAAATTACGTGCCTCTGCTTCGCTGAGAGGCCATGTTCTCCTTATTAGCGCCTTGTTGGTCAAAATCAAAATTTGTTCGCCAATCATTCTTCTTATCCAGGGCTTTGCATGTTTCAGAATAAAATTCATGCCTGCCGATTCATAGCGCTTTTTTGTGTGTTCTCCAAGTAGTTTTTCGTTGGCTATATATATAGGTCTGCTTTTTGAGTCCTGCAGCCTATTTGCTACTTCTTTGAGCTTTTCGATGTTTTCTGTGGGGAGTACGCTTTTGAGAATTATGTGTTCGCCGGTTTTTAATTCGTACCTGGTCTGTTTTTTTTCATCCATCACCAGCCTGTGCTTTCAATTATTCTTAACCATATCATGGTGCTGCTGGCTATATGTATTGACAGTTTTGGATTATTTGGATTGTTGGACTTGCTGGGTTTATCCTGCCTTGCGTGCGACGGTTCCAATCTGAGTCCAGGTTTCTCTCGCAATCAAGATTTGTGCTGTGTTGGGCTCGCATGCAATAAGTAGAGGTCCACATGTTTGTGGATCCACAAGTAAATCAAGTAGACTTTTTGACTCTTTTGTATCTACCTCAATTTTTTTTCCGAGTAATTCCCATGCCCTTTGGTTGTAGGGCGCCATCGTACTTTTTATTCCTCGCTTTAGGAGGGGCATTGCGCCATTGTAGGTGGGTATTGCATGGCTGTCAATTTGTACGGTTAATTCACTGCTGCCTGCGAGCATTTCACCCAGGTGTCCCAGAAGTCCAAAGCCTGTGATGTCAGTACATGCATGAATGGCTGATCCTAGTATTTTTATATCTTCAATTAGCATATGTTGACTCTGATTCATTTTTTGAAGCGCTTCATCGAGATATCCTGGAGCAGTTTCCCCAATCATGGCACCCGCGAACAGAACACCTGTCCCTAATGGTCGACTTATAAGTAATACATCCCCAGGTCGCATCCCCGATTTGTGCCAATGTCTGTTCGTTGTGCCATTTATTGTCAATATTGTCTGAATTCCAAGGCTCGTCGTCGACGGAGGTGAGCTTCTAGCTTCCATGGTGTGGCCTCCCAATAAAGAAGCACCTTGCTCATCAAGAACGGATTTAATACCCGCCAGGGTCTGCACTAGCCATTCCTGTTGTTCTTCACCTGAAATCATTGGGAGTGAAATGGTTGCCATTGCACTTCTTACATTGGCTCCAGATGCCCACAGATCGGAACAGGCATGCAGTGTTGTCAAGCGACCGTTTAACCATGGATCACTAACGAGTGCAGGGAATCCATCCATGCTTTGGAGCCAAACCGTTTTACCCCTTGTCAGTTCTGCGGCATCCTCCACTCGGCCTCCCAGATTCACTCGCTTGAGTGCAGCTCTTAGTGGTTCTGCTGGCACTTTTGCAGCGCAACCCCGGCAGCCCATCAGTTCCTTTTGGGTCATATCTGATGAGGTGAACCCTGTCATGAACTGCCGGTCAATGCGCTGTTTCCATTTCCAAAGAGCCGAAGTTGCAGGAGATTTCCATCTCCACCATTGCGCCCATGCAGTTCCTTGCGAAGTGCCAACGATTTGCAAGGCATGCCGTTGCGGTCTCCACTGACGGAGTGAATCTCCTCGGCAGGATGCTTCCAGATTTTGAGATAGAGGTTTGGCGGCCCGGACAGCCCACACTCCTGATGCCGGTCGGTTTGTACCGCGGATCACGGCGCAGTCCCCGCTAGCAAAGATTCCTTCCACTCCCTCAACGCGAAGACTGTTATCCGTTTGCACACGTCCTTCTCTGTTGACCGGCAAACCGCTATCGCGCAGCCACTTCGGTCCGAGGCTGCCTGTACACAGCAGACTGGGCCCTGACCATGGCTCTGTATTGGTTATTAATTTGATATTGCATTCACCCAGGATTTTCTCTATCTCATCAGGCAGTTGTGTCTGCCTCATTTGCAATTGCAATTGGCGTTTTGGCCAGCGTTGTCGCAGTGCTAGGACAACTTCCACTCCTGCTGCACCAGCTCCAATTACTCGGAATGGCAGTTTCTCGTCTGGTAATTGTTGAGCCAGAAATGCCAGGGCTGGTTCGAGGGGTTTAATCGGAATGCCCTGTGCATTAAGGGGGCTTACGGCACCTACATCGAGGCTTAGCAGGCTGTATCTCAAAGAGGGTCGACCTTGTAGATGAAGTAGCTTTTCAGTTGGATTTACCCCGATGATTTCTGCTCTCGCAAAGGCAACGCCAGCGTTTTCACTCAATGTCCTGAGGTCAATGGCTAGTTCATCGCGTTTGTAAAGCCCTGCGATGAACCCTGGAACCATTCCCGAATACAGTGCAGTGCTGCATCGGTTGATGAGGAGGATGCTCCGTTTTGGTCGCCGATGTGGTTGCATCGCCCATCGCTTCAGTACCAGGGCATGGCTGTGGCCACCTCCTGCCAGCACTAGTAATCCTGGGTCGGTCATGGTTTTTGTCTGTATCCCATGGGATTGCTCTTTTGCCAGGCCCAGCCATCACGGCACATCTCGTCCAGGCCTCGGCGGGCGCTCCAACCGATCAAACTTTGTGCGGCCTTGGGACAGGCCTCCAGGCGGGGCACATCACCGGGTCTACGCTCAACTATCTCGTAGGGGATGCTCAGTCCTGTGGCCTGTTCAAACCCCCTCACTACCTCCATCACGCTGAGTCCACGGCCGGTGCCTATGTTCAGTGTCAATGGACCGGACGCAGGGCGTTTGAACAAGTGGTCGAGGGTTATGCCATGGGCTTCGGCCAGATCCATCACGTGTAAGTAGTCACGGATTCCTGTGCCATCGGGTGTGGGGTAGTCGTGGCCGAAGACGCGTAAGTGATTACGGCGCCCTGCGGCCACCTGCGTGATGAAGGGGAACAGGTTGTTGGGAATGCCCAGTGGGTCTTCACCGATGCGGCCACTGGGGTGTGCGCCGACGGGATTGAAATATCGCAGGCAGGCCACCTGCCAGGAGCCCGAGCGGCAGAGGGCCGTCAGCATCTGCTCCACCGCCACTTTGGTCTGGGCGTAGGGGTGCACCGGCGCCGTTGGCATGTCTTCCCGCAGTGGGAAGGTCTCGGGTTC
>MDTD01163118.1_pt1 | contig 20749 bp, 19 predicted proteins | sample 811221 | NCBI WGS metagenome assembly MDTD01 (sample SAMN05326646, study PRJNA326480) | marine metagenome | isolation source: seawater | place: Pacific Ocean: South West | collected 2011
ATGGCAAATCAACAACATGTAAAATCTTAGAACATGTATTAAAAAAAAATAAATTTAAAACTTTGCTAGGTGGAAATATTGGAAACCCTGTTTTGAATTTAAAAATCAAAAAAAATAGTTTCTTAATAATTGAAACATCTTCTTTTCAACTTTCACATTCTAAATATATAAATCCGGATTATGCTATTTTATTAAATATTACTAACGATCACCTCGACTGGCATGGAAATATGAAAAATTACGTAAATTCAAAATTTAAAATTTTTGAGCTTCAAAACAAAAATCAATATTCCTTAACAAATGATAAATTGAAAATGAAATTAAAAAAAAAGAATTTTCTAGGAAAATTTATCATACCAAAGCTTCGTGATTATAAAAAATTAAAATTTAAAGTTAAAAATTCTTATTTAAAATTGAATATAAATGATGAAAATATGTCATATATTTTTGCTATTTCTAAACTGCTCAAGATAGATAGAGTGTCTTTTTTTAGATCCCTTACCTCATTTACTGGATTACCTCATAGGTATGAAATTTTCTTTAAAAGAAATAATTGTACTTTCATAAATGACTCAAAAGCTACCACTTTTCAAGCTACAAAGTTTGCACTAGAAAATACGAAAAATATCTATTGGATTGTGGGAGGAATTCCAAAAAAAAACGATAGTTTTGTTTTAAAAAATGTTAAAAAAAATATAATAAAATCATACATAATTGGTAATAATGTTAATTTTTTTAAAAGACAATTAATGAATAAAGTAAATTATTATGTCTCTAAAAACTTAAAAAATTCAATCACAAAAATACTCCAAGACATTAAACGTCATAAAACAAAAAATAACATAATATTACTAAGCCCAGCCTCAGCATCATTTGATCAATTCTTAAATTTTGAAAAAAGAGGAGAGAAATTTAAAAAATTAAGTAAATATTATGCAAGAAAGTATATTTAAAATACAACTAATAAATTACTGGCGTAATATCGATAAAAAAATCTTTTTATGTTTTATAATTTTATTTTTGTTAGGATTATTTTTTTCTTTTTCATCCACTTCATCATTAGCTGGTGAAAGATTAAATAAAGATTATTATTTCTTTTTTTCAAAACATTTGATTTTTACAATTCTAGCATTAATTATAATGATATTTATTTCAATTATTGAAACTTCACTATTAAAAAAATTAATAATCCCGCTCTTTATTGTATCTTTTATTTTTTTAGCTTTAGTTCCCATTATTGGTATTGAGATAAAAGGAGCAAAAAGATGGCTAGATTTTTATTTTTTTAGATTACAACCAATAGAGATTTTGAAACCTTTTTTTATTTTAGTAACTGTTAAAGTTTTAACTTTAAAAAAACTACAAAATACTCAAATTAAATACTTATTTAGTTTTTTATTGTTATCATCAATAATAATATTACTTATAGATCAGCCAGATCTTGGACAATCTATTTTACTAGTCGGTAGTTGGATAGCTACTGTTTTTATATCAGGTGTAAGCTTATTTTATTTAATCGGTTTTTTTTCTATTTTTTTTATATCAATCATTTCTCTTTTATTTTTGATGCCAGAAAAATTTGGTTATATTATAAATCGTTTAGCCTCGTTTATAGATCCTAGTAAAGGAGATAAATTTCAATCATCATCAGCGCTAGATGCCATTAAACTTGGGGGGTTAAAAGGGCAAGGTATGGGAGAAGGGGTCTTAAAAGATAGTGTACCAGAAGCACATACTGATTATATTATTGCTATCATTTCAGAGGAATACGGCTCAATTATTTCAATTATGATTATTTTAATATTTTTATACATTTCTTTTAGGATTATAAAAAACTGTGTTAATCAAGAGGATCACTTAATCAAACTATCATTATGCGGACTTTCAGCATTGCTGGTATTTCAAACATTTATTCATGTTGGAGTTAACACAAGTTTGATACCTACTACAGGAATGACACTACCATTTTTAAGTTACGGTGGATCATCATTGATCGGAAGCTCAATCCTTGCAGGGGTAATTTTAAATTATACTAAAAACAAAACATATTTATATGACTAAAAAATTAAAAGCTTTAATTGCGATTGGTGGTACAGGCGGACATGTATTTCCTGGATATAATTTAGCTGCCCATTTGGACAGCAATAACTACGATGTAGAGCTTGTTTCTGATAAACGGGGTATCAAATACTTAAAGGATATTAAAGGACTGAAAGTTACTAAATTACCCTTTTCACCAATTATCCCAAGAAATATTTTTACAATATTTGTGTCTTTAATTTTAATTTCATATTCTTTTTTAAGATCTACTATTTTTTTAATCAATAACAGGCCTTCTATTATTTTTGGAATGGGAGGTTACGCCTCTTTTCCCATATGTATTGCTGCTAGTATTTTAAAAATAAAATTTGTAATTTATGAAAATAATTTAATAATAGGAAAAGCAAATAAATACTTATTACCATTCTCAGAAAAAATACTTGTTTCCTATAAAGATCTAGAAGGTATACCTGAAAAGTATCGTAACAAAATTATTGAAGTAGGAAATATTATTAAAAAAAACATAATTAATTTTCCTAAGCAAAGTAATAATTTCATAAATAAAAAATTAAGCATTTTAGTTTTAGGGGGAAGTCAAGCAGCAAAAGTATTCGCAGAACTGCTTCCAAATATTTTCAAGGATTGTTCAAATCAAGGTGTATCACTCAAAATATACCAACATTGCCTACCAAATCAAAATGATAAACTAAGATTATTTTACGAAGAAAATAACTTAGATTTTGAGACTTTTAACTTTAGCAATAATCTTAATGAATTTTTTTCTAAGGTTAATTTAGCAATTACAAGATCTGGATCATCTATGTTAGCAGAGCTTACTAATGCAAATATACCCTTCATTTCAGTCCCACTACCTTCTTCAGCTGATGAACATCAATTAAAAAATGCTATTTATTACAAAAAGAAAAATTTTGCTTTTTTAATAGAAGAAAAAGATTTAAATCGCAAACTTTTGCCAAAAATTAAAGAAATTTACGTTAATAGATCAATATTAGATAAAATTGTACAAAATCAGAGTCAATATTCTGACAAAAATGTCTACAACAATATTAACCAAGTGCTAAAGGAAATAAACGATGAAAAAAATTAATCTAGGTCAAAAAGAAGTGATTCATTTTGTTGGAATAGGTGGAATAGGAATGAGCGGATTAGCTCAAATTATGAAAAATATGGGTTTTAAAATACAAGGCAGTGATCAAAACAAAAATAAAAATACTATAAGCTGTACAAAAGCGGGGATAAAAGTTTTTATTGGCCATTCCAAAAAAAATGTCAAAAGTTCAACAATCTTGGTGAAGTCTTCAGCTATAAAAAGCAACAACAGTGAAATAAGATATGCAAGAAAAAAAAAAATACCAATTTATTCAAGAGCAGAAGTGTTAGCAGATGTTGTATCTTTAAAAAAAAATATAATAATTACAGGTTCTCATGGAAAAACAACTACAACGTCTTTGGTATCAAAAATTTTATCAGATCAGAAACTAGATCCCACAATTATAAATGGAGGTGTGATAAATTCTCTAAATAGTAATGCAAAATTAGGAAAAGGTGAATGGGCTATATTAGAGGCAGATGAGTCTGATGGAAGTTTTCTTAAACTACCAGTGAATTATTCAATCGTTACAAATATTGACTATGAACATGTTGATTTTTATAAAAATTTTAAAAATTTAGAAAAATCTTTTATAGAATTTATAGACAAAACACCTCCAACAGGTAAGTCAATAATTTGCTTAGATAATAAAAATATAAAAAAAATATTTAGAAAAATTAGAAATAAAAATATATTGACTTATGGTGAATCTCGTTATGCTAACTATCAAGTTTCTAAAATTCGCTATAAGATTGATTATTCAATTTTTGATCTAAGTTATAAAGATATTGAAAAAAAAAATAAAAAAATAAAAAATATAAGATTAAAGTTACTCGGAAAACACAATGTTTTAAATGCAGCTGCAGCTATAACAGTTTGCTTAAATTTAGGAGTAAGTCAAAATATTATTAAAAAATCACTAGAAAAATTTTCAGGTGTTCAAAGGAGGATGACAAAAATCTTCTCTAAAAATAAAAATGATTTTTATGATGATTATGCTCATCATCCAACAGAGATAGTATCAATTTTAGATGGAGTTAAAAATGTTTATAACAATAGAAAAATTATTTCTGTATTTGAGCCTCATAGATACTCTAGAGTTTTATCTTTGAAAAAAGAATTTGCTAATTCTTTCAAAAAATCCAATTTAGTTCTTTTATGTCCAATTTATAGCGCTGGAGAAAAAAAGAATTCTGAATTTAATAGTGTTAAATTTGCAAAACTGATTTCTAAATGCTCTAATACACAAGTTATAATCATAAAAAATTTAAAAGAATTAGCGAATTATTTTAAAAAAAATTTAATTAGCGATGAAATAATTATTGGTATGGGCGCTGGCGCGATATCTAAATATATGAGAGAACTTAAAACAGTAATATGAACTTAAATCAAGATTTAATAAAAAAATTCAGTGATAGCATAAGTTGCAATATACAACTTTCAAATTATAGTTGGTTTAATTTGGGAGGTCCTGCTGAGTACATTTTTAAACCAAAAAATACAGAGCAACTGGTTGAATTTTTAAAAGATAATAAAAAATATAAATTAAAAATTACTATTCTGGGTGCAGGTTCAAATACCTTAATCAGAGATAAAGGTGTTAGAGGAGTTGTTATTAAACTTAGTCCAGCCTTCTCAAATATTAATTTAGTTTCCAAGGACATAATAGAGGTCGGTGCAGCAACTTTAGATCGAAAAATTTCAAATTTTGCTAAAGATAATGGAATTGGTAATCTAGAGTTTCTTTCATGTATACCAGGATCTATAGGAGGAGCTGTAATAATGAACAGTGGCTGTTATGGAAACGACATTTCAAAAGTTATGATTTCGATAAATGCTATTGATTTAAAAGATTGTAAACTAAAAGAAATTAAAAAAGAAGAAATTGAATTTTATTATAGAGGAACAAATTTATCAGATAAATTATTAATTACATCGGTAAAATTAAGGGGAAAAATCGAGCCTAAAGAAAATATTGAAAAAAAACAAAAAATGCTAATTGAAAAGAAAAAGTTATCTCAACCTAGCCAAGTCAAAACTTGTGGTAGTACTTTTAAAAATATTATTAATGAAAAAAAAGCTTGGCAACTAATTAAGGAAACAGGTTGTGATAGTTATACGGAGGGTGATGCTAGTATTTCAAAACATCACTGTAATTTTTTTGTTAATAATGGAAAAGCTAAATCAGCTGATATAGAAAAATTGATTAATAAAGTTAAACAAACTGTGAGCAAAAAAACTGGAGTTAATCTTGAACTTGAGATTAAAATTATAGGTGAGTAAGAAAAAATTTAAAAGAGTTTTAGTTGTGCTCGGTGGAACTTCAGGAGAGAGAGCGGTGAGTTTAGATAGCGGAAAAGCGTGTATAAAAGCATTAAAAAAAAAGAAGTATATCGTTTCAACTTTTGATCCTAAGTTTCAAAATTTTAATTTAATTAACAAACAAAAAATAGATGTCATCTTCAATGCATTACATGGCAAGGATGGCGAAGATGGTATAGCGCAGAGTTTCTTTGAATATTTACGTATCCCATATACTCATTCAGGTGTTGTTAGCTCTTATAATTCCATGAATAAAATAATATCTAAAGAAATATTTGTTCGTAATAAAATTTTAACACCCAAATACGTTGCACTTCAAAGAGATAAAAAAATTACCAAAATAAGGAAAATATTAACCAAAAAAAAAATGGATTTTCCCTTTGTAATAAAACCCGTAAATGAGGGATCGAGTCTTGGGGTAAAAATAATTAATAATCACGAAGAATTAACAAAAGAAACTAAAGTACTTTTTAAAAAATATGATCAATTAATTTTAGAGCAATTCATTGGAGGTCAAGAAATTCAAGTAGCTGTAATTAATAATCAAGGACTAGGAGCCATTGAACTAATACCAAAAAGAACTTTTTACGATTATAAAGCAAAGTATACTAAATCGGCAAAAACAAAACATGTTATGCCAGCAAACCTAGAAAAAAAAAAATATTTAGAGGTTCTCAGTATCGGAACAAAAGCACATAGGGCTTTAGGATGTAAGGGGGTAACTAGAACAGACTTTAAGTTCTTCAATAATAAATTTTATTTACTAGAACTTAATACACAGCCAGGTATGACTAGTCTTTCTTTGGTTCCTGAAATAGCCAACTACAAAGGTATAAATTTTCCAGAGTTAGTTGAAAAAATTTTATTAGATGCTGGCTTGAGTAGATGAAAAATCGTTTTTTTTTTGCCTTAATAATATTAATATTATTTAGCACTTACATATCAAAAGACAATCTTCTCTTAAAATTAAATTTTAAAGTAAAAGAAATAATTATAGAGAATAATTATATAATGAGAGAAGATGAGATTAAAAATGAACTCTCATTTCTTTACAACTCAAATCTACTTTTCCTAAAAAATAAAGATATAATTAAAAATTTAAAAGATAAGTCTTTCATAGAAAGTTTTGAGATTAGAAGGATATTTCCTAACAAAGTAAAAATAAAGATTTATGAAAAAAAACCTGTGGCAATTCTTCAAAATAAAATGAAAAAATATTATTTTACAAATAAAGGGGGAGTTGTTGATTATCAAGATTTAAACCAATTTCAAAATTTACCTATCGTTTTTGGAGATAGTAAAAATTTTAAAAAATTTTTCACAAGTTTAAAAAAGATAAATTTCCCAATAGATTCAATAAAAATGGTTTACTATTTTGAGTCACGAAGGTGGGACCTTATTACAAAACAAAACAAAACTATTAAATTGCCAATTAAAAATTACAATAAAAGTTTAATAAATTTTTTAAGCATTAAAGATAAAGATAATTTTGCAAAATACAAAATTTTTGATTATAGAATTAATAATCAACTTATCTTAAAGTAAGCTATGCAAGAAAATACCCCAACTCTTTTTATTGAAATTAATAAAGATGAGTTTTCCTTCTCTGTTGGTAAAAATAATGAAGATGATTTTTTTGAGTTATTACATTTAGAGACTTTACATATAAATGGAATAGAAAATAACAAAATCACAGATTTTGAAAATCTAAATATCACAATTAAAAAAATCTTATATTCCATTGAACAAAAATTAAAATTTACATTTAAAGAATTAGTTTTAATTTTAAATAATTTTAATTTTTATTTCATAAACGTATCAGGATTTAAAAATTTGAATGGATCACAATTAATTAGAGAAAACGTTACATATATAATAAATTCTATAAAATCTAATATAGATAATTTTGAAAAAGATAAAAAAATTATTCATATTTTTAACTCAAAATTTCTTCTTGATAAAAAAAATATTGAAAATTTACCTATTGGATTGTTTGGGGATTTTTATTCGCACGAACTCTCATTTGCATTAATAAATAAAAATGATTACAAAAATTTACATAATATTTTTAGCAATTGTAATTTAAGAATTAAAAAAATAGTCTCAAAAAGTTTCGTTGAGGGTGTCCATTTAATTGACGAAAATAAAGACTTGAATTCGTTTATTAAAATAGAAATTAACGAAAATGATTCTAAGATCATTCTATTTGAAAATTCATCTTTAAAATTTGTTCAAGAATTTGAATTCGGTACACGTTTAATAATTAATGATATTTGTAAAGTTGTATCTCTTAAAAAAGAAAGTATTGAAAAACTTATTTCAGTTAGTAATTTGCATTCCAATCTTAACGAAGACGAAATTGTAGAAAAAGAGTATTTTGAAAATACTAACTACAGAAAAATAAAAAAAAAATTAATCTACGAAATTGCTAATGCAAGAATTCAAGAAATAGCAGATATCATTTTGATTGATAATATAAACTTTAATAGATTTTCAAAAAAAAAGCTTCCTATCTTTCTAAAAATCAAAGATGACAATAATCGAAAATGTTTTAATGAAAGTTATAAAACATGTTTTTCTAATGATTATTTAATTGTGAATTTTGATTTAGATGTATCACCAAAAGAATTAATTAAAAGCGCTAACAAGGTAGTCCAATTTGGTTGGAGTAAAGAGGCTGTTCCTATTATTACCCCAAAAAAGTCAATAATTAGAAGATTTTTAGATATTTTGTTTACTTAAATATTGTTATTTTTAGAAACATTAGTTGTTTTAAGGCTTTAGGTTAATTTGGGTATAAATCCATAATGTTAAAAATTTATCAACAAACCATAGCAGAGCCAATTTATTTTAAAGGCAAAGGGCTGCATACTGGAGTTAATACTCAAATTAAAATTCTACCAGCCTATGACAATCAAGGAATAGTTTTTAAGAGAGTTGATTTAAAAGAAAATAATTTAATAAAAGCTGATTACAAAAATGTGATCTCAGCAAAATTATGTACAAAAATTCAAAATAAATATGGTGCCTCAGTTTCAACAGTAGAACATTTATTGGCTGCTTTATATATGGCAGAAATAGATAACGCTTTAATAGAAATAGATAATGAAGAAGTGCCAATTATGGATGGTTCAGCAAAAGAATTTTTAGATATTTTAAAACAAACAGAAATTAAGAAACTTAACAGCAAAAGAAAATATTTAAAAATTTTAAATGACATAGAATTAGTAGATGGAGAAAGAACCATATCAATAGAACCTAACGGTTCCGCATTTGAGGTATTTTTCCAATTAAATTATAAAAATAAAATTATCAGTAAACAAAAAAATGATGTTAATTTTCAAACTGATAAATTAGATGAAGTTTCTGAGTCCAGAACTTTTTGTTTATACGAAGATATAGAAAAAATAAAAAAAATTGGTCTAGCAAAAGGTGGCTCATTAGAAAATGCAGTTGTTGTAGATAATGAAAAAATATTAAATAAGGGTGGATTAAGAAACAAGAAAGAATTTGTTAATCATAAAATTTTAGACCTTGCTGGTGACTTTTTATTATCTGGATACAGAGTGATGGGGAGAGTAAAGTGTCATCAAGGTGGTCACGAACTAACAAATATGTTTCTCAAAAAACTATTTAAAGAAGAATTAAGTTTTACACAATTAGAATTAAAAGAAATAGCCATTCCTGAAAAAAAGAATACATATCAAACAGCAAAATTAGCTGTTAGTGCCTAAAATTTAAAAATAAATTTATTATATAATTTATATTTCAATCTGATATTAGTCATATTAGATTATGTTAAAAATTTTAAAAGTATTTATTTTTTTTGCATTATTACAATCGTGTTCACCAAAAACAGATGCTATTTACCAACCAACTAATAAAATTGATCCTTATTTATCTTACAAGGAGGGACTAGAGGCCTTTGAACAAAATGACTTTTTTTACGCTAACAAAAAATTTTCAGAAGCAGAAATTAATTTTAATGTACCAAGATTAGCAGCGAAAAGTGCAATAATGGCATCATACTCTTTATATGGAATTAATTTTTATGAACAAGCAGAAGAAAGCTTAAATCGATACTTAGTTACTTATCCAGGTGATAAAAATGTAATGTATGCTCATTACTTATTAGCAATTATTTCTTTTGAACAAATTTCAGATGAAAAACATGATTTAAAACCACTTATAGATGCTGAGAGAAAAATAGACTTATTTTTAAAAAAATACCCGAATAGTGAATATGCAATAGATTTAAATTTTAAAAAAGATTTAGTAAATAACCAATTTGCAGCTAAAGAACTTTATGTTGCAAAGTACTATATTTCTGTTCAAAAATGGATCCCTGCAATCAATAGATTGAAAGTAATAGTAAAAAATTATGATAAGACGGTTTTTATAGAAGAGGCTCTACACAGACTTGTGGAAATCCATTATCATCTTGGTTTAAAAGAGGAAGCAAAAAAATATGCAACTATCTTAGGTTACAATTATAATTCAAGTAAATGGTTTGAAAAATCATACAAAATTCTTAATAAAAATTATGAAGTAACCTCAATAATAAAACCTCAAAAAGAGAAAAGTTTATATAAAAAAGTCTTAAATGCAATTAAACTAAACTAATGCATGAAAAAAAAAGATTTAATTAAAGAGCATAAAGATAAGATCCAAGATTTAAAAAACCATAATAATTTATACTTTAATAGTGATAATCCAAAAATTTCAGATGAAGAATACGATAAGTTAAAAAAAGAAGTTATCGAGTTAGAAAAAAAATATTCTTTTCTAAAAAAAATTGACCAAATAAGTAATTATGTAGGTGCTCCACCATTAAATAAGTTTAAAAAAATAAAACATTTAAAACCAATGTTATCTTTATCTAACGCTTTTGAAATAAACGATATGATCGATTTTATAAAAAAAATTCGTAATTTTTTAAATTTGAGTAACCAGAGACTTGAATTAACATGTGAACCAAAAATTGATGGAATTTCTGCTAGCTTAATATATGAAAAAGGTTTTTTATCTAAGGGTGTTTCTAGAGGAGATGGGGTTATTGGAGAAGATATATTAGAAAATTTAAAGACAATATCTACAATTCCAAAAAAACTTACATCAAACAAAATACCTGATCTATTAGAAATAAGATGTGAGATCTATATTGGTAAAAAAGATTTTGAAAAATTAAAAAAAAATTTTGCCAATCCAAGAAATGCTGCTGGTGGATCACTAAGACAAAAAAACCCAAAAGAAACTTCAAAAATACCATTAAAATATTTTGCTTATGGTTTTGGAGCAGTTGAACCAATGATATTTGACGAACAATCAGAATTTTTAAAAAGTATAAAAAACTGGGGTTTTACAGTAAATCCTCTTTCTGAGATCGTTTCAGATGTTGAGAGTATAGAAAAACAATATAAAAAAATTGACTCCTTAAGATCCACATTAGATTACGATATTGATGGATTAGTATATAAAGTTAATAATTTGAATTTTCAAAAAAGATTAGGAAACACATCAAATTCCCCAAGGTGGGCTATCGCTTATAAATTTTCAGCAGAAAAAGCTCAGACAAAGATTAATGACATTATAATTCAAGTTGGGAGAACAGGGGCAATAACTCCAGTTGCAAAAGTTGAGCCTGTTACTGTTGGTGGAGTTGTCGTATCAAACGCAACTTTACATAATGAAGATGAAATAAAAAGAAAAGATATAAGATTAGGTGATACCATATTAATACAGCGTGCAGGAGATGTAATACCACAAGTAGTATCTGTAGATTTAACTAAAAGAGCAAAGAATTCTAATAAATATATCTTTCCAAAAAAATGTTTATGTGGAGCTGAAACAAAAAAAGAACTTAGCAAAAATACAAAAAAACAAGACGCTGTAAGACGATGCATAAAAGGATATGACTGTAAATTTATAGCCAAAGAAAAACTTAAGCATCTAGTTTCTAAAGAAGCTTTTAACATAGACGGTCTCGGTAAAAAAGTGATAGATCAATTCTGGGACTTGAAATTAGTTAAGGAACCATCAGATATTTTTAAATTAGATTATGAAAAAATAGAAAAGTTAGAAGGTTGGGGTGAACTTTCAATAAATAATTTAAAAAAGGCGATTAATAAATCAAGACAAATTACATTAGATAAATTTATTTTTTCTATTGGTATAAGACATATAGGTCAAGAAAATGCAAAAATATTGGCTGGATTTTTTGGTACAATTAAAGAATTTACGAAATTATTCGACAATAATTTAAGAAAAAAAATATTGATTAATTTAGTTGATTTAGATGGCATAGGCGAAACTCAAATACAATCAATTAATAATTTTTTTTCTAATGAAACAAATATCAAAATAAGCAAAGAGTTAATTAAAAAGCTAAACGTAAAAAACTACTCTATCGAAAATATTGATGGAAAATTTTCTAAGAAAAAATTAATGTTTACAGGAGGTTTCGAAAATATGAGCAGATCAGAGGCAAAAGAAATAGTTGAAAAAAATGGAGGTAAAGTTTTAGGTTCAATTTCTAAAAAACTTGACTTCTTAGTAGTTGGTAATTCAAAGCCAACTAAAAAAAAAATTGATCAAGCAAAACAATTGAATATTAAGATTGTTTTAGAAAAAGATTGGAATAAGATTTTAAATAGCTGAACAAGCTTTTTTTAATTCAAAAATTTCATTCTTGTTCATTTGCTTTTTAAGTTTAATAAAAACGTCCCTATGGTAATCATTTAACCATTGAACCTCATCTTTATTAAGCTGACTTTTTTCAATTAGGTTTTTATCAATTGGGGCCATTGTTAGATTTTCAAAATATTTTTTCCCTTTATTTTTTTTAACATAAATAAGATTTTCAATTCTTATACCATATCTATTTTTTTTATAGTAACCAGGCTCATTTGAGACAACCATGCCCTCTCTAAACTTTATGTCATTATTTTTTGCGATTGCGTGCGGGCCTTCATGAACATTAAGAAAGTATCCAACACCATGCCCCGTTCCATGTGAATAGTCTAACCCTATTTCCTTAAGATATTTTCTTGCCTCGATATCAATTTTATATCCAGATGTGTTATTTTTTAATTTAAAATTTGCAACAGCGATATGACCTTTTAGAACTCTGGTGAAAATATTTCTAATTTTCTTATTAGAATTTTTTAATGAAATAGTTCTCGTAACATCTGTAGTACCGAACTTATATTGTCCTCCAGAATCTACCAAATAAATGTCACCTTTCCTTAGCTTTCTATTTGTTTTCTTTGTAGCTTTATAATGAATTATTGCTCCATTAGGACCAGCTCCAGAAATAGTAGGAAAACTCAAACTTTGAAAATCATTGTTTTTTTTTCTAAATTCAAACAATTTTTGGGAAGCACTAATTTCAGTTATCTTTTTTTTTAAAAAATTTTTTTTAACCAAAATAAATATCTTGTTAAAGCTGCACCGTCATAAATATGTGCTGCTTTAATATTTTTTATTTCCTTTTTATTTTTTATTGCTTTTAAACTATAAATTGGATCTTCACATTTTAAAATTTTGTTATTTTTTAAAATAATATTTTCGAAAAACAAAGAACAAGTATTTCTATCTATAATAAATTTTTTTTTATTTATTTGAGATAAAACCTTATCTAAAGATTTTATGTCTTTGAAATACACCTCTTTAAACTTTTTTTTCAAAGAAATACTTATTTTTTTTAAGTCACAAAAAAAAATCAATCTTTTATTTTTATCAATCAAAATATAACTATGTGGTATTGGAGTATATTTGGAATCACAACCTCTAATATTTAAAAGCCATGCATTATTTTCGCTTGCGGTAACTAAAAAAAAATCGGCTTTTCTCTTATTTATAAAAAAAGCAATTTTTTTAATTTTAGATTTGTATTGCTCACCTACAGAATAGTCTGGTAATGCAAAAAATTTGTTATTATTTTTTTTAAATTTTCTGTGCCATATTTCATCAATAAGATTATGATTGAGTGGTTTAAGTTTACATTTACTTTTTGAAAAAAAAATACTTAAAGTTTTTTTAGTAAAAAGTTTTGGATCATATCCAATGGTAAGTTTTTTTCTCTTTAAAATATCATTCGGCATTTTATGAGGAATTAAAATTATTTTAAAATTGTTTCCGCTTTGATTATTTGCTTGTAATGTATATCTTCCATCTACAAATAAATAATTTTTGCCTTTAAGAATTAAAGCAAAACCATACGATCCTGAAAAATTAGTTATATAATTTAATCTATCGTTGTTTTTTGAAACATATTCACCAAAAAATTCGTCATTTTTTGGAATAATATAACCATCAATATATTCTCTTTTTAACAATTTTTTTAAATTCTTTATTTTTTCCATTTTAGCATTTTATTCTTTTTAAACCTATTCCACCCAGGACTTCTATATTCCTCCTCAAACTCAATGGTGTTATCTTGATTGAACTCAAAGTCTTCTTTTTCTACGAAGCTTGTCTCGTTTTTTTCAACACTATCATCTGGTATCTCATTTATAAATCTTGATGGCAATGCATCCATCCAGTCTCCATGATAAGCTCTTTTCATTGCGAATGACAAGTAAGCCTCTTTTTTTGCTCTAGTAATTCCTACGTAAGCTAATCTTCTTTCTTCCTCTAAAGCAAAATCACCTTTTTCCTCCAAGGATTTCTGGTGTGGAAACAAACCTTCTTCCCAACCAGGTAAAAAAACTACATCAAATTCTAAACCCTTAGCAGCATGCATGGTCATTAAATTTATCTTCGCACCCTCCCACTCTTGGTCAATAGAAGTAGCTAATGCAACGTGTTCCAAAAAACTTTGCAGGTTATCATAATCTTGCATTGCTCTAAGCAATTCCTTTAAATTTTCTAACCTATTTTCATTTTCTAAATCCTTTTTATTTTTAAGAGCAGAAGAATATCCTGACTCATCAAGCACAAGCTTTAATAAATCGAAATGTTTCATATTCATTGAGTCTTTACGCCACTTCATAATCATATTAATCAACTGTTTAAGTGTGGATTTAATTTTAGGTTTAAAGCCTCCATCCTCTATAATCTTTATTATTGAGTCCTCTAAACATAACTTTTTACTCTTACCAAAAGTATAAATATGATTAAGCGTACTTTCACCTACCCCTCTTTTTGGATTATTAATTACTCTTTCTAAAGCTAGGTCGTCAAATTTTTGATTAATAATTCTTAAATAAGAAATTGCATCTTTGATTTCAGCTCTCTCATAAAACTTTATACCTCCTAATACTCGATAACCAATTCCCACTTGTAAAAACCTTTCCTCAAATTCTCTTGTTTGATAGATGGCTCTAACTAATATTGAAACATTATTTAAAGAATACTTTTTTTTAATTTTTTGCTCAATTATATCGCTAACACCTTGAGCCTCTTCTTTCCCAGTCCTATAACAATTTAATTTAACTAATTCACCTTCACTTGCTGATGACCATAATTTTTTACCCACTCTGTTAGAATTATTTGAAATTAAACTTGATGCAGTTTCTAATATATTTTTTGTAGATCTGTAGTTTTGCTCCAACTTAAATACCTTACAATTTTTATAAATTTGATCAAAAGTGAGAAAATTTTTAATCTCTGCTCCTCTCCAACTATAAATTGACTGATCATCATCACCCACACAACAAATATTTTGTTTTTTATTAACTAATAAGTTAAGCCATTTATTTTGAATATAATTAGTATCTTGGAACTCATCAACCAATATATACTTAAAATTATTATGATAAATTTCTTTAATATCATGATGTTCCTCAAATAACTTCACGCAGTATAAAATCAAATCTCCAAAATCAAATGCATTAAGATCTTTAGTTTTATTTTGATAAATTTCGTAAACTTTTAATATTGATTTTAATATCGTACCCACTTTTTTTAATTTTACATCTTTTGGTAGGAGACCCTTATTTTTCCATTGATCAATATGATAAAGAATTAATTGAGGTGAAAATTTTTTTGCATCTAAATTCTCACTTTTTACTATATTTCTTACTAATTTTTTTTGATCGTCTGTATCTAAAATGGTGAAATTACTTTTATAACCTAAAGCTTCTGCATGTCTTCTTAAAAATTTTACACTAATAGAATGAAAAGTTCCTAACCATGGTACAGCATTGGAGCTACCTTTTATATTTTGCATCACTCTGCTTTGCATTTCTTTTGCTGCTTTATTTGTAAAAGTCACACACAATATTTGATTTGGCCAAGCTTTTTGCTGATTTATAATATGAATTAGTCTTGTGGTTAAAACCCTAGTTTTACCCGATCCTGCACCTGCAACAATTAGATTTGGACCTTCGGTATTAAGAACCGCTTCTTTTTGCTCTTTGTTAAGGTTTTCAATTAATTTATCTATGTTATTCATAAGTGGAAAATCTTATTTATATACTAGTTATAAAAATAAAAAAATGATTAATAAAATATTTAAAAGAATTCACAGTAATTTTTCTAATCTATTTAGATTCTTTTTTTTTATTCGTTATATTTTTGGAATTTTTTTTGTTGTAACCTTAATATTTTTAGTATTACCGAAATTTTTAGATCACAAAAAAAAGATAGAAATATTTAAAATTTCTTTGAAAAAAATATACGACTTAAACCTAAAAGATTATGATAACATAAAATACAATATTTTCCCTACACCAAATTTTGAGATATCAAACGCCATATTTGAAGGAGATGATAATTCAATAATCATTAATACCAAAAAATTTTCGTTTTATCCAAAAATTGAAAACATTTATGATTTTTCAAAACTAAAGATAAATAAAGTAAATTTTTATAAGAGCACCATAGATCTTGAAATAAATAACATTGAAAATCTAATTGATTATTTTTTAAAACATAATGAGAAATTTTCAGTAAATAATTTAAATTTGAGACTTAAAAAACAGAAAAATACTTTAATTGAATTTAATAAAGTAAATTACTCAAATTCTATTTTAAAAAGAAATATAATTAAGGGTGAAATCTTTAATAGAAAATTTAAAACTAATTTAAGAAATAATTATAAAAATATAAAATTTAAGCTTTATAATACGGGACTAGTATTAGATATTTCCTTAGATGAAGAACAAAAAACTGGTACAAAATCTGGCTCCATTAAAGCAAAAGTTTTAGATAGTAATTTAAAATTCGATTTCAATTTAGATAAGTATAAAATTAATATAATTAATTTTTATTTTAGAAATAAAAATTTGTCTTTCAAAAATGATACTTTGATTAAGCATAATCCTTTTTTCGATGCATCTGCAGATTTTATAATCAAAGAGTTGGATATTAAACTGCTTAAAAATTTTGATTATTCAAATATTATTAAATACGAAAAATTTTTAAAAAATCTAAATGTTAAAAACTCATTTGCTTTTAGAGAAAAAAGTTTCAAAAAGAACTTAATTAACAAAGTAAATTTAAAGGCTAATTTAGCTTATGGAAGGCTTGAGTATAATAAAGATTTTCTCTTTGCGAATAATAAAGCTTTCTGCTCCGGTGATATTGGCTTATTCGATGAATTTCCAATTTTAAACTTTAGTTGTTCATTATTAATAAAAGATAGAAAAGAATTTTTGAAGAAATTTTCTATAAAGTACAAAAATAAAAAAGAGCCTTTAAATTTAGTTACTGAAGGATATATCAACATTTACAATAATAAGATTAATTTTGAAATGTTAAAAATTGGAGATAAAGATATTTTTAGAGAAGAGGAACTTACTTACTTCAAAAATGCATTTGAAGAAATTTTATTTGATGAAGGATTACGAAATTTTTTAAATAAAGATAAAATAAAAAAATTAATTATTGAAATCTCCTAATTTTATTTTGGTTTAGTCATTTTTAAAGGATTCATTATTTTATCGTACTCTTTTTCTTTGATTAAACCTGCTTTAACAACTTCCTCTTTTAATGTTGTGCCATTTTTATGAGCCATCTTTGCTATTAAAGCAGCTTTGTCATACCCGATTTTGGGGGCGAGCGCTGTTACCAACATTAAAGAATTTTCCAATAAATTTTTAATCCTTTTTTTATCTGCTTTAATACCTTTTACACAATAAAGAGCAAAAGCTCTTGCTGAGTCGCTCATGATTTCTATTGATTGCAAAATATTATGAATTATTAAAGGTTTAAAAACATTCAATTCAAAATGTCCATGTGATCCAGCCATAGTTATACCATTATGGTTTCCAATAACTTTTACACAAACCATTGTTACTGCTTCTGATTGGGTTGGATTTACTTTTCCTGGCATTATAGAAGAACCTGGTTCGTTGGATGGCAAAATAAGTTCTCCATATCCTGCTCTAGGACCTGAACCCAAAAATCTGATATCATTCGCAATTTTCATCAAACACACCGCAGTAGTATTTAATGTACCAGAAAAATTAACTATCTCATCATGCGCTGCTAAAGCCGCAAACTTATTTTTTGCTGGCTTAAATGGAAGTTTAGTAATTTTACTTATTTCTCTTATTACTTTTTTATCAAAATTTTTTTTAGTATTTAACCCAGTACCAACCGCAGTTCCTCCTTGAGCTAAATTATAAATTTCTTTTATTGCTTCCTCAATTCTTAGAATACACTTTTTTAATTGTGAGTGATAACCAGAAAATTCCTGTCCAAGAGTAAGAGGAGTAGCGTCTTGTAAATGAGTTCTTCCAACTTTAACTATACTTTTAAATTCTTTTGATTTTTTTTCTAGTTCCTTCTCTAATAATTTTAAAGATGGTAATAGCTTTTCTCTAGTTTTTAATGCAATAGCTATGTGCATCGCTGTGGGAAAAACATCATTTGTGGATTGTGATTTATTTACATGATCATTTGGATGAACAGGTTTTTTTGAACCCATTTTACCCCCCATCATTTGAATAGCTCTATTAGCTATAACTTCGTTAACATTCATGTTTGTTTGAGTCCCCGACCCAGTCTGCCAAACTTTCAAGGGAAAATGATTATCAAGTTTCCCCTTTATTACCTCTTCAGCAGCTTTGATTATGTATTTGCTTAAACGTAAGTCTAAATCCTTATTTTTTGCATTTACGATAGCTGCAGCTTTTTTTATTATTGCAATCGAGTGGATAACTAATGGCCTTACTAAGAAGTCCCCAATATTAAAATATTTATTAGATCTCTCAGTAGATGCCCCCCAATACTTATCACCAGGCACTTTAATTTTTCCTATACTGTCGAATTCTACCCTGTATTTCATTATTGATTCTTTGGTATAATACACCTTAATTAAGTATTTATAAATTAAAAGGATTGAAAATGACTAATTTTGACAGCGTGAGAAAATTTATGGAAACTTTTGGACAAGAAGTTAAGAAAAAGGCTGAATTTCCAAATGATAAAATTACCTCTTTAAGGTACGACTTAATTAAAGAGGAATTAGCTGAACTTAAAGAGGCAATAAATAAGAAAGACATTAAAGAAGTCGCAGATGCTCTTACCGATATCTTATACGTTACCTATGGTGCTGGGCATGCCTTTGGAATAAACTTAGATAAATGTTTTGAAGAAGTACAAAATTCTAACATGAGTAAATTAGGTGAAGATGGAAAACCTATTTATAACGATAAAGGCAAGGTTATGAAAGGACCAAATTATTTTGAACCTAAATTAGATAAGTTTGTTGCGTAATGAAAAATAATTATCACTGGATACTACTTGGTATAGCAGCAGGAATAGCTATCTACATGATTGATAAATACATATTCTAAGAATAAATTCATTAAAGATGAAAAACATTGACAATTTATTTGTCTACGGATCTCTTCAAAAAGGTAAACAGCACGAAAATATTTTAGAAAATATTAATGGTTTATGGAAAAAAGCTTACGTTGTGGGATATTTATTTAATATAAGCAAAGGCCCTGACTATGGTTATCCTGCTATAAAACTTGATAAAAAAGGATTAAAAATTCACGGTATGGTTTTTCAATCAAAAGATTTAAAAAAAAAAATTAGTAAAATTGATGCTTTTGAAGGGAAAAATTACAAAAGAGTTATTTCAAAAATATATTTAGAAAACGGATTAGTGATTGATGCTTATTTATACGAAATAAAATCTTATTAAATTATTAATTTATGTCGAAAATTACAAAAATTACAATTGTAGTATTTGTTTTAATTATATTTTTTCATAAAAAATTTGTTTCTTATTATTATTTAAATAAATTATCTAACTGGGTAGAACGACCTTTAACAGTTGATAGAATAAATTTTAATTATTCAGGGTATGTTGAAATTAAAGGAATAAAAATTATGAATTCTAACAAACATTATTTCAAAAATATCTTTGAAGCAGATACCATCGTGGTAAAATTTGACACTAGATCCCTTTTTACTGATTTAATTATAATTAATAAACTTAATATTATTAAGCCAATTTTTTTTTTAGATATATTAATAGTTAATAGTAATCAAAATAAAAATACTAAAACAATTGTTTACGATGACAATATAGGATTAGCAAAAAAAATTAATGAAAAACCACCTGCTAAAATTTGGCCACAGAAAGATAAAGATATTAACTTTTTGGTTAGAGAGTCAGAAATATCTGAAGCAAAAGGAAATATAAAAGTTTCTACTATTTCGAAACCATCAGAAATCAGGTTGTCAAAAATGAAATTTTCTTCTTTTGGAAATGATAAATATGTAAGACATTATAAAGATATTTTAAATTCCATTCTTTACGATCTATACGCACGTACAAAAGAAGCTGAATTAAAAAAAACTTTAAAAGAAATTTATAAATTTTAAGTGTATTATTGTAATAAATCTATAGATTTAGTTAAAGTATCAAATGTATGAAATATTAGCAAATCTTACTTTATTAATACACTTAGTTTTTATTTTATTCGTAGTTTTTGGTGGTTTGCTTTTTTTTATTTTTTCAAAAATCATCTATATTCATTTCCCATCACTATTATGGGGAATTTATATAGAACTAACTAATTCTGTTTGCCCGCTAACCTATCTAGAAAATTGGTTTTTGCATAAAGGTGAGTTGACAACTTATTCTAATGATTTTATCAACAAATATTTATTTCCAGTAATTTACCCCGAGGGCTTAACTAATGAAATTCAAATATGTCTTGGTATATCACTGATAGTTATAAATATTTTAATTTACGGATTAATTTTTAAAAATTTTAAGAAAAAATAAAGGGGCGTTCTGTTGCCAGGTGCCCCGGACTTTGTAACATTATTCCTTAATATAAGCCATTTGCGATTGTTAAAAACTTAAAA
>MDTD01180634.1_pt1 | contig 20747 bp, 24 predicted proteins | sample 811221 | NCBI WGS metagenome assembly MDTD01 (sample SAMN05326646, study PRJNA326480) | marine metagenome | isolation source: seawater | place: Pacific Ocean: South West | collected 2011
CACATACTTTTAAAAAACCTAAAGTACAAGTAAAATTTATTAACAAAAGTAATAACGTAGACCCTTCTTATTTTTATGAAGGAGATAGTGGATTTGATTTTAGAGCTGACCTTAAAGAAGAAAAAATAACAGTTAAAAGTGGTGGTCGTAAAATCATTCCGACAGGCCTTTACTTTGAAGTGCCGAGAGGTTATGAATTACAAGTAAGACCTCGTAGTGGATTAGCTGCCAAATATGGAATTACAGTTTTAAACACTCCAGGAACTGTAGATAGTAATTACAGAGGTGAAATAAAAATTATATTAATAAACTTAGGAGAAGAAGATTTTATTGTTGAAAACGGTGATAGGATAGCTCAAGGTGTCATTTCTTCGGTTTTAGATAATGTGTGGGGTGAATTAAAATCTGTTGAATCTTTAAACGATAGTAATCGGCAAGACTCTGGATTCGGTAGTACTGGAAAAAAATAAAATAAAATGCAAAAAAATACTATACTCATAACTGGAGGGGCTGGTTTTATAGGTTCACATTTAGTTAAATTCATGGTAGAAAAGTACCCACATTATGAAATTCACGTAATAGATTCTCTAACCTATGCTGGTAATTTAGAAAATTTAAAATCTGTAGAAGATAAAATTACTTTTCACAAAATGGACATTAGTCTTACTAGGTTTATGGATTCCATATATGAATTGTACAAATTTGACGGTGTTATAAATTTAGCCGCTGAAACACATGTTGATAATTCCATAGAGGAACCTAATATTTTTTTAAATACTAATATAATAGGAACGTGTAATCTAATAAAAAATGCTGTAAAGTATAAAAGTAGATTTTTACAGGTCTCTACCGATGAAGTATATGGTTCCCTACAGTTTAATGATGGTAGAACTTTTTATGAATTCACCCCTTTTAAACCTCAGTCACCGTATGCTGCTTCTAAAGCCTCTGCAGATTTATTAATTGATTCTTTTGTGAACACTTATGGATTAAATGCGTCAATAACACACTGTTCAAATAATTATGGTTCCCACCAACACCCAGAAAAATTAATACCTAAAACTATAAAATGCCTTAAAGAAAATATACAAATACCAATATACGGTAATGGAGAAAATATACGTGACTGGATACATGTAGATGACCATGTAAAAGCTTTAGATTTAGTTTACCATACTGGAAAAATGGGTGAACATTATAATGTTGGTGGTGGTAATGAATTTTCTAATTTAGAACTTGTTAAATTGATATGTAGAAATTATGATACTTTAAAAGGTTTTGTTCCTGGTACTGGAGCAAGATTAATATCATTTGTTAAAGATAGGTCAGGTCACGACCTAAGATATTCTATAAATTATGATAAAATATACACCAAACTTAGGTGGAAACCAGAAATAAATTTTTCACTAGGCATAGTAGAAACTATTAAATCTTATATGTAATGATAAGTGTAATTTATTGTACTAAAGAAGATTATCCTTCACATATTGAACACATAAAAAAAACTTGTGGTGTAAAAGATATAGAAATTATTCAGTACATTAACAAAGGAGAACCACTTACTAAATTTTATAATAAAGGACTATGTGAAAGTAAAAATGAAATTGTGGTTTTTTGTCATGATGACATTATCTTCAATACTAAAAACTGGGGAAAAAAATTATTAAACCATTTTAAAAATACCGATTTTGGTATTTTGGGGGTGGCAGGTACGACTAATATGCCATCAACAGGTAAATGGTGGGAGGAACCACAAAAAATGATGGGACAGGTAAGACATTCTCATGAAGGTAAGTCTTGGGATAGTATATATTGCCCTAGTTTTGGTGATTCTATATTACAGTCAATTCTAGTCGATGGGTTATTTTTTGCTATTGACAAATCAAGAATTAAAAATGAATTTTCTAAAGAATTTAAAGGTTTTCATTTTTATGAAATAGATTTTTGTATTTCTAACCACCTATCGGGTGTTAAGGTTGGAGTCATTTCAAATATAAGAATTACCCACAAATCTATAGGGATGACCAACGAAGAGTGGGAAAAAAATAGAAAACAATTTGTTAAAAAATACACGTATGATTTACCCATTAATTTAATACCACAAATTTTTTCAAAAAATAAAAATATTAAATTAAAAAAGAACCCTAAAGTAGGTGTCATTATACCCACCAAAGGCAATATAGAGTTACTAACTAATTGTATAAACTCATTATGGGACAATGACGACTACGAAAATATGGTTGTATATATTGCCGACACAGGTTCATCTAAAGATGAAAAAAATAAGATACATAAATTAATAAATGGTTATAATAAAAAAACTGACAGAAACAGAGACACCAGAGTAATAGAATACGATTATTATAATTTTGCTAAAATTAATAATGATGTGGTTAAAAACCATATAGATGACGATACTGAATTAATATTATTTTCTAACAATGACATAAAATTACTTAATAATGGTATATCCCAGATGGTTAATGTTTTTAATACCAAAAAAAATACTGGTACAGTAGGAATAAGATTACATTTTGGGGATGGTACTATACAGCATTCTGGAGTTATGGCTTTTGTAGACCAACAACACAACATTAGGATAACTCACCACGGTCTTGGTTCTTATTTTAATTATCACCAACATACAAAAGAGGTTTTCGGCAATACAGCAGCCTTCATGATGATTAGAAAAAACACATTTAAATCTTTAAATGGTTTTAATGAAAACTACACTGAATGTTTTGAAGATGTAGAATTGAATATAAAATGTTTAAATAAAAACTTAAAAAATTATTTTTTAGGTGAAAGTGTAGCATACCATTACGAAAGTCAAACCAGAAAAAAAGACCCTAACAAATTAAAAAAAGAAAGTGAAGATTATGTCAATAGGTTAATGCCAACCATAATAAATAATAAAAAATGTTATAATTATTTTTCTAACATTACTGCTTTACAACTTAGACATTTAATTCACCATAAATTTAAAGAACAATTAACATAACATGAAACTAGGTATTAGTTATAATATTTTTGACGGAGAAGAACTTTTAGAAGAATCTATAAAAAGTATAAGAAATAAAGTAGATTATATTTCAGTTGTCTACCAAGAAATTTCTAACTTCGGTAATCGGTGTAATGAAGGTTTAGTACCACTACTAAAAAAATTAAAATCTGACGGTTTAATAGATGAATTGTACAAATATAAACCACAATTAAATAGTGGTGGCCATACTAATGAAATAACTAAAAGAAATATAGGTTTATTTCTATCTGAAGGTAATGGGTGTACACACCACATGGCCATGGACTCTGATGAATTTTACACTGAAAAACAATTACAGTATTTAAAAGAAACAATGTTAATTGAAGATTTAGATTCTTCAGCTTGTCAGATGACAACATACTACAAAGAACCCATTTATAGACTAGAACCCAAAGAAGAATATTATGTCTCTTTAATTTTTAAAATAAAAAGAGGTAAACAATATGTTATGGGTTGTCCATTTCCGGTTTTAGTTGACCCAACTAGAAGAATGGAACCTGGTAAATGTAAAATTTTTACTAGGGAAGAGGTTGAAATGCATCACATGAGCTATGTTAGAAAAGATATTAAAGTAAAGTTGACAAATTCTTCAGCTTCACCTAATTTTAAAAATATAGACAAAATAGTTAATTATTATAATGATTGGTCTTATGGGAAACAAGCTTTAATGGGGGGAGCTCCAGATAAATTTTACGATATTGTAAAAGAACAAAAAAAATTTAATTTAAATGTACAAAATTAATCAAAACTTATTTTCACAACCAGAAACAGTTTTAAAACAACAACAATTTAATAACCTAGAAAAATATGTTAATTTAGAATGTGATTTAACTATTAAAGGAAACGTGTTACCAGCTGTTGGGACCCTGGAAGACTACTTTAATAAAGAAGACATATCTATTTTTGATTTATTTAGAATAATTTCAGAAAGGCAATTCAAAAGAAAAGTTAAACCGGACATTAAATTAAATAAATTAGCGGTGATTAAAACTAAAGCTAAAATATCTTTTAAAGATAAAGACTCTTGGAGGAATGACCCGTTATTTTCCGAATACTCTAAATATAAAGATAACTTTATCAATGGGGATGTTTTTACCCCTATAATCCTTACTCACCCTGGAGTTTTAAAGGATTATATGTTTACAGATGTCCCAGAATTTTTATATCAAGTAGATGGTATGCATCGCGTAATGTCAGCTTTGGAAGCTGGTAAAAAAGAACTAGATTGTTATGTTATAGTAAGACGTATGGATTTAAAGAAATACTTAAGAACTATGGATAAAGAAGCTATTAATTCATTTGGGTCTACGTGTACATGGTTCCCTAGGTACCAAGAAATAAAAGAAGTCGGACTTAAAGGCCAAAGAGTTCAAGAACCTAGATATACAGAAATTTATGATTTTAGTAATTTAAAAGATAAAGTAGTTGTGGATTTTGGAGGTAATCTAGGGCAAGCAGCAATTGAGGCCTACTTTAACGGAGCTAAGAAAATATACAATTTTGATTATCAAGAATGTGTAATTAATACTGGAGCTAAAATTTCAGAAATATTAGGTTTAGATATTGTGAACAATACAATAGACTTTAATTTAGATACTTTTGAAAAAGATGTCGAAGATACCGTTAAGGAATGGGACTGGACCATTTATCAAGCAATTTATAGAACTAAAGAAATCATAGATGTAAATAAAAGTTTTACTTATATAGTAAAAAACACTAAAGAGGGTATGTACTTCGAAGGTAATGGAGCTGCTGAAATAGACACACCTGAATTTTACGATAACGTATTTAAACCGTTTAACTTCAAAGAAATAAATTATCTAGGACACAGTCAATTGCGTCCGGCATATAAAATAATAAAATAATGGAAAAAGTATTAGGCATTGTAGTACCATATAGAGATAGAGAATCTCATTTAGCTGAGTTCATACCTCACATGACACAGTTTTTAAAAAACATTAATCATAAAATAGTCATAGTTGAACAATCCGATGAAAAACCATTTAATCGTGCTAAACTCCTTAATGTGGGTTATGAGTTTCTTAAAAAAGAATGTGACTATTTTTGTTTTCATGACATAGACTTATTACCAATAGAAAACGCAAATTATGATTATGTGGAAACCCCAACACACTTGGCTAGACTTTTGGAACATTTAGGTTGGAGGGTGCACTATGAAGAATTATTTGGTGGTGTGACTATGTTTAATAAAGAAGATTTTGAAAAGGTTAATGGTTTTAGTAATGAGTACTGGGGCTGGGGCGGTGAAGATGACGACTTAAGATTAAGGTGTGTAAAAGAAGGTTTTGAAATACATAAAAGAATGAATAAATATAAATCTTTACCTCATAGATATGCTGGCCCACACCACGATAATTATGAAAATAATAGAAATAAAATGAGAGATTTTAGAGATACCCCTGGCAATAATTACCATAAAGAAGAAGGCCTCAACACCTTAATTTATGAAATTGTAGGTGTGGAAAATAAAGTAGACCATACAATTGTAAAAGTAACTTTATAATGGCAGTTTCGGAAAAATATAAAATATTATTTATACACATACCCAAAAATGCGGGTACTTCTCTTATAAACAAGTTAAGTCTTTACCCACACGGTCACTATGATTGGCGTACACACCCAAAATTTAATGGACCTTATCACAAATTTAGTATTGTTAGAAATCCATGGGATAGAGTTGTTTCCTGTTATGAATTTGCTAAAATGGAAAAAAGTTATTGGCATTCTAAAGATGACCACACTAAACACCCTGATTATGATTTATGTCACTCTTTAACGTTTAAAGAATGTGTTAGACTTCTTCAAGAAAAACCAAACAAGTTTACTCATCCAGGATGGAAAAACCAACATACATACATCGTAAATGACGAAGATAAAGTTGTGGTCGATTCTGTATTAAAAATGGAAAATTTAGATACTGAATTAAATAACCTATTTAGGAAATTAGGTATAAATGAAAATGTAAATATTCCTAAAACTAACACATCTAATAGGGGAAACTATAAGGATTACTACGATAAAGAATCCATAGAAATTATTAAAGACATATACCAAAAAGACATAAATTTCTTTAATTACGAGTTTGATAATAATAACTTATAATTACTTAATATAAAATAAATAATGAAACTAATTGTATCCACATCAGACAAATATGAAGACGTTCTAAAAGTTTACTGTTTTCTTTTTAATAAATTTTGGTCCTCTAAACAAGAAGTAGAAGTAATCGGTTATAAACATCCTTCATTTGAACTACCATCTAACTTTAGTTTTCACAGTATGGGTGAAGATAGGGGCACAAAATTTTGGTCCGATGATTTAAAAAAATATTTTAATTCATTAGAAGAAAAATTTTTTATATACACTATGGAAGATAATTTTTTAACTTCTAAGACTGATATAGAATCCATAAACAAAATAGAAAATATATTACACGATAAAGTAGGTAGGGTAGACTTAACAGATGTTTTTACTAGAATGTCTGAAGGTGTAATACAACCCCACTCTTTATATAAAGACCTTGATGGGTTAAAAATTTATGTTAGAGGACAAAATGCTAAATGGAGAGCGTCTTTTCCATTGTCTATATGGAATAAGGATTATCTTCTAAGAATTTTAAAAAAACCCAATATGACCCCGTGGGATGTAGAAAATTATGGTAACATAATTAGTAGGAATGATGGGTACGATATATTAGGTACTAAACATACAGAAAAGGTAATATCACCTAGAAATGAAGGGGTGTCGACCTTTAATAACAGTAGTGGACTTTTTAAATATAGATTACACGACATAGACCCAAAAGTTATAAAAGAAATGGAAGAGAAAGGTATACTTCCTAAACATATAGAAAAACTAGTTTAATCGATGGAAAAGGTATATTCAAAAGTAGAACCTAATAAGTTATTACATATAATAAATCGTTTAGAAGAAATAGAGGGCAGATGTGATGTAGTACCTCAGGAAAACTTCATACAATGTGCCACCATGAAAATGGATAAAGGTAAAACGTTTCTACCCCATAAACACATCACAAAAGATAGACACTATCCAAATCAAATAGCTCAAGAATCTTGGATTGTAATTAAAGGTAGTGTTAAATGTAAATTTTACGACCTAGACGATAGTTTAATAGCTGAACCTATTCTAGGCCCAGGAGATGCGAGTTTTACTCTCTACGGTGGTCACACATATGAAATATTAGAAGAAGATACGATAGTATATGAATATAAAACAGGACCCTATGAAGGTCAAAAATTAGATAAAGAGTTCATAAAATGAAAGAAATAGATTTAAATTTAATTAAAAAAAGTTTTTCTAAAGAGTTTATAAAAGAATTAAAAAATTGTTATAATGACTATTTTTCCACCTCTAAATCTATAGATAACCAACATTACTTCGGTACTCTAGGCACATATACAAATAGAAACGATAAACATATAAATAAAGAAATTTCTGACTACTTTGAAAGATTATTATTTTTACCTAATATAACAATATTAGATTATATTTTAAAAAATTTAGATAAATTTTCTAAATTAAATTTTATAGATAACGGTGCTGGATTAGGATTGTTATCTATTTTTTTAAAAGAGCTCGGGATAACGTGTTTTAATTACGATAATTATTCTCAGATTTCTAATGTTACATTTCATGAAATAGTTAAAAACAGATTAAGTGTTGAAATTATGCCTGTAACTAATAATATAGATTTATTAGGTAATTTTAAAGGTGATGTAATTACATCTTCAGGTATATGGTTAAGTTCACCCACATTCAATAAAATGGATATAAAATGTGTTTTAATGGACTCTTTTTATTTTGGTAGAGGCACTGAAAATTCTTTAATAGACAGATGTGAATTAACGTTAAAAGGTGAATATGAAGGAGCGATAAAAATATATAGTAAAATATAATATCATGGTAAAAATAAATATGGGTTGTGGTTGGAGGAATTTTGGTTCTGAGTGGACACATATAGATGGTGGTAATTACGACCATTTAGATAGTCATTCTATAACACATTTAAATTATGAAGATAATACTGTAGATTTAATTTACGCTTCTCATGTATTGGAGTACTTTGATAGGGAAGAAGTGAGTGAAGTTTTAGAAGAATGGTACAGAGTTTTAAAACCTGGAGGAATTTTACGGTTAGCGGTTCCAGATTTTGAAGCGATGGCTAGGTTATATTTAAATAAAAATACACCACTAAAAGAATTTTTAGGTCCTTTATATGGGAAAATGGAAATGGGTGGTAAAAACATATACCATAAAACAACTTACGATTTTAAGAGTTTACATTCAAAACTAAAATCAATAGGTTTTAAAGAACCAAAAAGATATAACTGGAGAAATTATTCAGTTCATATTAAAAATGATGACCACTCACAATCTTACAAACCTCACATGGATAAAGAAAATGGCACTTTAATAAGTTTAAATTTAGAGACACATAAATAATGGATAAACTTAAAATTAAATTTGTTGATTTTTGGCCGGGATTTAACCCGTCTACTGACCCTCTATTTGGGGAATTTTTAAACAGACATTTTAATGTGGAATATAGTAATAATCCAGACGTAGTAATATTTAGTGTTTTTGGTACTTCACATAAATATTTTACTAAAAAAAAATGTAATTAAAATATTTTATGCTGCTGAAAATTTTCCATTTCGTCCTTATCCAGCATTAGATATGGTAAAAGGGTGGGATAAAGTTATAGAATTTTCACATTATAGTATCACCCCATTTAACGTCGATTACCCAACAAATTTCCGAATGCCTCAGTATCTTAGAAAATATGGATTTAAAGTTAAAGATGAAATTGACAACACTAGAGAAAAATACATTAAACCTAAAGATATTGTCTATCTTCAACGTAGTTGTGTTTCTTTCCGAGATGATATGGTGAAAGATTTAATGAAAAAATTTAGAGTAGATTGTGTCGGCAACTGTTTACGTAATAAAAATGTAACAGTAGGAGAAGATAAATTAGGTTTTATTAAAAATTATAATTTTGTTATTGCTATTGAAAATTCCTGTTCTCCTGGGTATACTTCAGAAAAAATTATTGACCCGTTTAAAGTAAATTCCATACCCATTTATTTTGGAGATTCCGAAATAACTAAAGATTTTAATGGAAATACTTTTTTAAATTATCACACACAAACCAAAGAAGAAATATATGACCAAATTTCTATGTTATTAAATAATAAAGATAAACTACTAGAAATGATGTCTTATGAAAAAATAAAAAATCACAGTTTATATGATGGGGATATATTCCTTAAATTTTTTAAAAACTGTTTAAGATAATGAAAACTATGGATAAAATACTAATAACGGGAGGCCGTGGATTGGTCGGAACACAATTCGTGGGTAAAAATTACACACATCTATCTTCAAAAGACTGTGATTTAAGAAAAACTGAAGATACTGAAAATGTATTTAAAGAAAAATGGGATGCTATAATTCATTGTGCAGCTAAAGTAGGTGGATTAGGTAGTAATATGAGATTTAAAGGGGAATTTTTTTATGATAATATTATGATAAATACAAATGTCATAGAATCCGCAAGAAAATTTAATGTTAAAAAATTAATTGTATTTTTATCTACCTGTGTTTTTCCAGATAATGTAGAGTATCCATTAACTGAATCTAAAATTCATCTAGGTCCTCCACATACTTCTAATAATGCATACGCTTACGCAAAAAGAATGGCGGACATCCAAGTTAGAGCATATAAAGAACAATACGGGCTCCAGTACACATGTGTGATACCAACTAATATTTACGGACCTAATGATAATTTTAATATAGAGAATGGGCATGTAATACCATCATTAATTCATAAATGTTATTTATCTAAGTTAAATAACAAACCTTTTTATGTGTGGGGAAGTGGAACACCTTTAAGAGAATTTATTCATAGTGAAGATATCGCAAAACTTACTGAATTAATATTAGAGAGTGGGTATGATGACGATGAACCTATCATACTTTCTACGTCAGAAGAAATCTCAATAAAAGAAGTTGTAGAAACTATAGTAGAATCCTTTGAATTTAAAGGTCAAGTTGTTTGGATGAGTGATAAACCAGACGGGCAATATCGTAAACCCAGTGATAACACAAAGTTAAAAAAATTATTTCCTAATTATAAATTTAAACCATTTAAAGAAGGAATTAAAGAGACTGTACAATGGTTCGTTGAAAATTATGAAAAAGCTAGAAAATAAAATATTAATTTGGATATTATAAATGAAAATTTACGAAATACACAATGGTATGGTTTGGCACAACCGTAGGTATGATTTAGGTTTAATGGGTATTCCTAAATGTATGTCTACTACGTTAAAAAACCAATTTGGATTAACAAAACTAGGACACATTACAAATTTACCAGAATCTATGATAAATAATAAAAAAATTATTTCTATAGTTAGAGACCCTTTGATTAGATATGTTTCGGGTTACCTAGAGTCAATGATATCAACAAGTGATTATCCTAAAGGTAGGTATCATATGATTCCATTACCTGATGGATTAAAAGGTAAGTTAAATAATCTTTTTATGGTTAAAGATGAGATTGTTAAATTTAAAAAATTTACTGATTATATTTTTGAATATGGTTATTTTGAACCTCATATAGTCCAACAAGTAGATTATATAAGAGATTTAAAGACTAAAAGTTTTTATAAAAATATTAACATATTTAAACTAGAACACATAACTAATCTTGAAAATTTCTTAGGTCATAAATTAAAAACTCTAAATATTAGTGAACATCAATTATTGAAAAAGTCACTAATACAATTTATACGTACTGATAACGAATACAAGGAAAAAATAGAAAATTTATACAATGAAGATATAAATTTTTATAAGTCTTTCAATGAAAAAACAATAACTAAATAATATGAGTTTTAATAAAGTAAAGGAGTTTGAGGAAGGGGTATCTAAATTTTTTGGTGCACCTTATGGGATAGCTGTAGATAGTTGTACCCACGGAATTGAGTTGTGTTTAAGAAGAAATGGTGATAAACTTATACGTGTACCAAATAGGACTTACATATCAGTCCCTTTTTTAGCGGAAAAATTAGGCATAGATTTAATATGGGAAGATATAGAATGGAAAGATTATTATTATCTCACCAACGATATAATTGATGCTGCTGTATTATGGAAAAAAAACAGTTATATTCCAGGGACATTTATGTGTTTAAGTTTTCAATTTCAAAAACATTTATCATTAGGTCGTGGAGGAATGATTCTAACAGACAATAAAGAAGCCACTGACCACCTTAAAAAAATGTCTTATGATGGTAGAATCCCCAACATTCCTTGGAGAGACCAAGACATAGATACTCTAGGTTACCACTATTACATGACTCCAGAAACAGCTCAAAAAGGTTTAGATAAATTAGATAAAGCGATTGAATCTAAACCCCGACAATGGGTTATAAATGATTGGCCCGACTTATCAAAAATGGAAGTGTTTAAAAAAATATATAAATAATCTAATAATATTAAAACTATTTACGAAAAGAGCTTTGGTGATTATATTAATAAAAAGAGAATCAAATAAATTAAAAATATGAAAAAAGCATTTATTACGGGTATAGGAGGACAAGATGGAAGTTATCTTGCCGAATACTTAGTAGAGCTTGGATATGATGTACACGGGATTGTCAGAAGAAATTCTACTCCAGAACACCAAGATACTAGATTAAATCATTTAGAAGGTAAAATAAAAACTTATTATGGTGACCTATTAGACCAAGGAGGGTTAGAGAGGCTTTTGGATAAGATACAACCTGACGAAATATATAATATTGCTGCACAATCACATGTTAGAATTAGTTTTGACATACCACAATTTACAGTACAAACTAATTCCTTAGGTGTTTTAAATATTTTAGAAGCCTATAGAAGGAGTTGTCCAAACTCTAAGTTCTATCAAGCTAGTTCTTCGGAAATGTTTGGTTTAACTGTAGACGAAGATGGGTTTCAAAGAGAAACTACAGTAATGAATCCAGTATCACCTTATGGGTGTTCTAAAGTATTTGGTTATAATATTGTTAGAAATTACAGAAGAGCTTATAAATTACACGCAACTAATGGAATACTATTTAACCACGAATCACCTAGAAGAGGGTCAAATTTTGTAACAAACAAAGTGGTAAAAGCGGCAGTTAGAATTAAACTAGGATTACAAGATAAACTAGAACTGGGTAATATGGACTCTTATAGAGACTGGGGTCACTCTTATGATTATGTTAGAGCAATGCATCTTATGTTACAACAAGATGAACCTGGTGATTGGGTTGTTTCTACAATGGAGACTCATTCAGTCAGAGAAATGTGTGACGTTGTTTTTAAACATTTAGATTTAAATTATGAAGATTACGTAGTTCAAAACCCAAAATATATGAGACCTGAAGAACTACCATATTTAAAAGGAGACTCTACTAAAATTAGAACTGAACTTGGGTGGAAACCTAAATATAGTTTTAAGGAGTTAATGGAGGAAATGGTGGACCACTGGATGAAAGTTTACAGTGCAAAACAAGAAATAAGTTATTAAATAAAAAAAAATGGCAAAACAAAACATCGATAAAGTCCCACCGAAAGGACCTGTAAGATTTTCTATAACTTTATCTCAAGAACAAAAGTTATCTAAAGCAGAAATGTTAACCCATCCTTTTAATTTTATTGTGGGTAAAGCTGGTTCTGGAAAAACGTTATTAGCTTGTCAAACAGCATTAGATATGTTTTTTAAAAGAATGGTAAATAAAATTATAATAACTCGTCCCACAGTTTCTACTGAAGATAATGGTTTTTTACCTGGTTCTGAAAAAGAAAAAATGGAGCCTTGGCTGGTACCTATTAGAAGTAATATGAGAAAGGTTTATAATAAACCCACGATATTAGAAAAAATGGAAGAGGATGAAAGTATTGAACTTGTTTCTTTAGCACATTTTAGAGGAAGGACATTTGAAAATTGTGTTGTTATAGTAGACGAATTTCAAAACCTAACTAAGTCTCAATTAAACATGGCTTTAGGTAGGTTAGGAAAAAATTCTACTATGATATTTTGTGGTGATAACCAACAAATAGATTTAAAAGACAAAAATTATTCTGCAATTCATGAAATTCCAAAAATCAAAGATTCTGAATTTGTTTTTAAATCTGTTTTAGAAGACAATCATCGTCATGAAGCTATAGATGAAGTATTAACATTATTAACAGGTTATTAATAGTTTACAAGTACTATAATTTAACTAAATTGTAATTAATGAAAAAAAATATATACATAGAATTAAATAATATAATAAGAGATATAAACACTAAAACCATTCAAGTCTATAAAAGTGATAATCCAGAAAAAGAGTTTACTGAGGATTATGATGGTCAAGACTTACAAAAATACCTGGGTGTTGAGAATGGTGATGAACTGATAGAGTTTATGTATGTGGAAGCACCTATGAGAATATTCGGTTATGCTTCAGAAACAGAAGATGGTATTTCTTTTATGTTAAATGAATTTTATAAAAAGTATAGGGACGAACATAATCTTACTATTTTTTCTAATGAGATTGAAAAGTCCAAACCAGCTACTTTAATGTTTTTAGCTAGAATGGGTTTGTTAATAGATAACATTAAATTTTTTCCTTTAAAAGATTATATTAATGTTAACAAAGAAGCTGACATTATCATAACTAACAACGAAAACATTATTAATGTAGGTGAAAGTACATATATTACAGTAAATAAAAAAGAAAGTGACGTTAAAAACAATGAAATAATTAAAGTCACTTCATTTAAAGAATTAGTAGAAAATGAGTATATTGAAAGAAACGAACTCGCTTAAAGATTTCCAAGTGAATATTATGGGTGTGAAAATGGTTGTAGACGTTGAAAGACTAATGTCGGAGATTACCTTAGATACCACTCGAGAAGAGGAGGAGTCCTCTGGATTAGCTATAAACGCAGCAAAATATGAAACATTAAGAACCTTACTAGATGTTATATTTACAGGGGACGAACAAATTGATGATAAAATGGGTTATAAAAGTCTTGATAATTCTACATTTCCCTTTAAATTAGCATTAAATACATTAATCGAATATAAAATAATAAAAGAAGTTAATTAAACTAAAATGGCAGACGACAAAAATTTTAAAAAAATAGAAGAAGCTTTAAACCTAGTAAAAAATAAAACAGGTAAGTTATATTTCCTTACTCAAGATACTAAAGGTAATCCAAAAGCTTCAATTTCATATATCTATGGGTTAGTTAAGACATTAAGAGAAAATGGATATGACGCAATAATCTTACATGAGAAAAAAGATTATAAAATTAAAGACGGTAATCCAGAGTGGTTATCTATAGAGGATTGGTTAGGTGAAGAATTCGCTGAACTTCCACATGCTTGTGTAGAAACGGGTGAACTAAAAGTGGGTCCAGAAGATATACTTGTAGTACCTGAATTGTTTGGTCACGTAATGGAACAAACTAAAGATATGGCATGTACAAAAATTGTTTTATGTCAATCTTATGATTATATATTTGAAATGTTACAACCTGGAGTCCAATGGATAAACTATGGTTACACTTACGCTATAACAACTTCACAAACATCAAAAGAGTACATTAACAGTGTTTTCCCACAAATGAATGTTTCGGTGATAACACCAAATATTTCTCCTGTATTCAAAAATCAAAAATTACCAGGTCAACCAATAATTGGGATACATACTAGAGACCCTAGAGATACTATGAAAATTGTAAAAACTTTTTACGCTAAGTACCCACAATTTAAATGGATAACGTTTAGAGACATGAGAGGAATGTCAGTAGAATTTTTCGCTAACACTTTAAATGAAATGTGTGTTGGTGTTTGGGTGGATGACATATCAGGTTTTGGTACTTTCCCTCTAGAATGTATGAAAACTGGTGTTCCAGTAATTGGTAAAATTCCTAACTTAAAACCAGATTGGCTGAAAGAAGAAAACGGTTTTTGGACTTACGAGTCTACACAAATTGTAGATATTATCCAAGCTTACATTAAAACATGGTTAGAAGATTCATTACCAGAACAACTACTGGAAGAAATGGATAAAACTATAGAACCTTACACTGTAGAAAATACTACTGCTCAATTACTAGAATTTTTTGGTAAGGTAGAAGAAGAAAAAATAAAAGAATTAGAAAATGCTTTAAATAAATTTACTTTAAAAGAAGAAAAATAAAATGGAAAATATAACAGTAATTATCCCACTACATAAGATAGATGAAAAATTTAATAACTACTTTATCAACTGTGTAAAAAGTCTAAAAAGTCAAACTTCAGTACCTTCAAACATTTTGATTGTAAGGTCTAAAGACGATAAATTAAAAAATTATTTAGATAATTTTAACTTTGAAGAATTAAATGTGGAAGTCGTAGAAAATGAAGGTGAAACAGATTATATGTCCCAGATTAATTATGGAGCATCCCAAGTTAAAACTAAATGGTTTTCTATTTTAGAATATGATGATGAATATTCAAATATTTGGTTTAATAATGTAGAAAAATATTCTTCACACTATAATGATGTAGACATATTTTTACCTTTAGTGGTGGACGTGACAGACGAAGGAGAATTTATAAACTTTACTAATGAAGCTGTTTGGGCAATGAATTTTAGTGATAAAATGGGTTATCTAGATAATGCATGTCTTCTAAGGTATCCTAATTTCCAAACCAGTGGTCTTGTAATTGATAAAGAAAAATTTGAAGAAATAGGTGGTTTTAAACCATCAATGAAACTAACCTTTGTTTATGAATTACTTTTAAGAGCTACTTATAATGATGTAAAAATATTTACGATACCTAAAGTAGGTTATAAACACACCAATATGAGAAGTGGTTCTTTATTTTGGGACTATAGGTATGATGAATCTAAAAAAATTAGTTCTGATGAGGCTAATTTTTGGATTGAGTCAGCAAAGAAAGAATACTTTTTTACTACCGATAGAGGAATAAAATACGAACCAGAGACAGTGTAGTGCCAAGGCCTAAATCTAAAAATACTATGTATTTTGGTGAACCACAGGAAGCTGCGGTTCGCATGTTTTTAACAGCTACTACTCTAACTGAAAAAAATCAAATATATAATAAACATCTATATTCACCTTTAAATAAAATGATAGACAGTATCATTAGGAGGTATAAATTATATAGAAAAGGTGAAGAATTTAGAGATATACACGCTGATGTTTTATCTTTCTTAATAACTAAAGCAGATAAATTCAAACCAGCTAAAGGTAAAAAAGCTTATTCTTATTTTGGTACTATTTGTAAAAACTATTTGATGGGTCAAATAATAAAAGACCAAAAACACCAGAATAGAAACATTTCATATGAAGATATCTCTACTTCTTTGGAAACCAGAGAAGACCAAATATACTATATCCATAATGACGGACCAACCGACCATTCTAAATTTTTTATAGACTTAATAGACCGTATTGAGGAATTTATGTCTACAACTCATTTAAATGAAAATGAGGTAAAGATAGGTTCAGCTTTAATAGAAGTTTTTAGTAATTATGATGAAATATTTATTCACGGTGAGGGGAATAAGTTTAATAAAAATTTAGTGCTCTTAAATTTAAGAGAGATGACAAATCTTTCGACTAAAGAAATACGTAACTCTTTAAAAAAGTTCAAAGTAATTTATAAGGGTGTCATAGATGACTCGGGAGAATAGGCTTTCATCATTACTGGTATTTATTTAATATAAAACAATGTATTATGCCTAGACCTAAAAAAAAAGATATACAATTAAATAATGAAAGTGTCCTAGCACTATTACAAGAAATATATAATGAATGTGTGGAACAAAGAACTACTGCAATTCGTATTCAAAACAAGATGTTAGGTTTTATGCAAGGAGCTGACGACTTACAACAGTTAGGTCCAGTCATAAAAGAACAACAAAAAGTAATAGACTCCTCATTAGAGAAAAAAATTCAATTAGCTAAAATACAAAGTACCTTAACTCAAAAACAGATAGGTGACGCAGACTCTCTGGGCACCTTATCGTTAGATGACCGTGAATCTTTAAATCTACTTTTAAATAAAAAAGATGAGGATGATAAAAAAGATGAATATAAAATGTAATGGCACAAGATATTTCAGATAGTAAACGTAAAGGATTAGATGGTATTCAAAACCTTCAAAATACTAATGACGCTATAGATTCATTAAAAGAACAAGTTAATTTAGATAGTCTAATGAGTTCTATGGAAAGTACTCAGGAGGAAGGTGCTAATATGTTGACTTACTTTATGGATTTAATTAAAACTACTGGGGGTAATGAAGCTATTACAGATTTAAGAGAAAAACTTGGTAAGGAGACACCTCAATTAGCTGATGAATGTAAGGAAGTAGTTTTTGAGGAACTAGTCAAATTTATAAATTGTAATGTTAACTTTACAATACCTTCCTCTAATTCCACAACTGGTGTTGATTCTAACGCTATGGAAATACCTATAAAAAGTATAGACCCATTTAGATTACTTAAAAACTCGCCAACCAGTAATGTGGGTAAAGCTACATATGAAAAGTTAGACCCAAGTACTGGTCAAATACCATATTCAACTAATAAAGAATTATTTCAAAGACTAGAAAACCCAACACTACAACAAGATTATTTAGGTGGTTCTGGACAAAGACTGTTCACTATAGAGTTTGATGGTAATGAAAATTACATAATAAGACCCGTAGGTTATAATGATACTTTTGATGATAATACCATATTACCACAAAACGATAGAAAATTAGTAGAATTTTTAAGAGATTACTATGATTCTATAAAAATATTTGAAGGACAAAATTTTTTAGGTGTTTTACTAGATTCCTTATCTGGATTTTTAAGTATTCAAGCGGATTTAAGTGGTAGAGAAGTAGAGTTAAAAGGTAAATTTGGTAAAGTAATAGATAAATTAATGGCTTTGTGTGACGATGATGGTGACGGTTCTACGGGAGCCCCAATTAATTCGTCGGGTATAGGGCATTTAGCTGAAGATATACCAGGTGCTAACACTGACTTTTGGGATTTTGGTCCACAAGACCTAAGAAATATAGAAGAAGAAACAAATTTAAAACTTAAAGGACTAATTAAATTTGTAACATGTAACGATATTGAGGGTGGTGTCGACGTGGATGAATTAAACGGAATTATAGATTCGTTATTAAGTGAAGGTAATTTTGGTCTAGAAGGTATGCAAATAAACTCTGGTATGGAAGCCGCTGTACAAGGAATGACTGTAGATGGCTCCAAAGGACTAAGTTTCAGATTACCAGCTTTACAAGCAGATTTTGATTTAAATATATTAAAGAAATTACCCTTAATTTTGATAAGTTTAATTTTAACACCTAAAGTTATTTTAGGTTTTGCTATAGCTTTAAAAGCGATAGGAGAGTTTTTAGAAAACTTTGATATTATGGATTTTATTAAAAAGTTTTTTAGACTTATTTGGAAAATAGTAAAAAGGTTAAAAGATATAATTTTAGAGTTTATCTGGCAAGAAATTAAAAAATATATAATAAAATTAGTTAAAGACATTTTACAAGAGGTAATAAAAGAAAAGCACCAAAAACAACTTGCAATAATTAATTCTTTAATTCAAACCTTACTTTCTGCTGTTGATTCTTTGGATAATCTCGGAGATTGTAGGAGTATATTAGATACTTTATTAAAGTATATAAAGATACCCCCAGTGCCACCCATCAACGTACCCAACAATCTAGTATTCGCTGCAGAAGCAAGACCAGGTTTTAGTGATGTAAGAGCATTTCAAAATGTCTTAGAAAATTTTCAAAAATCAGGTATAAGTACGGAACCACACCCTGATGGTTCTCCTAATCAAAATGTTATAATGGCTTTCAGTATGATAAAAGGTGTTGAAAAAGAAAGATTAGAGAACGGTAAAACTAAAATAGTTACGTACCCACAAAACGTTCAAACAGCTGCAGGTCCAGGTGTTACTGAAAGAGGAAGTGGTGTAGGTATTCCACTTTAAATAAAAAAATATGAATTTAAAAGAGACAATAGAAGATTACAAAAACGCGTCTAATGTAGATTTATACAAAGCTTTAACTTTTTTAAAAGAAAGATTCGAAAGTGATAAATCTAGAGTTATTGAAATAACTTACCAGATAGATGCTTTAGAAGCGGATTACAATAAATTGTATGATGAATATAAAAAAAGAGTAGGTTCTCATGAGTAAAGTATTTAATTTTGGTGTTTGTTTAGATAATGAAGACCCCTCAAGAGCTGGCAGAATACGTGCTATTATGGACACACACTGCCCAGAAGAAAATCATTCAGTGTGTGCGGATGCTGAGTATACTAAAATTTTAATAGATGAAGGCATAACATGGTCTAGTGATAATGAAAAAAAATTGGCATTAGAGAGTAAAGTCTATTGGTCTAAGTTAGACCCATACGTTGTTTTACCTATGTTACCTTTATTTATAAATCAAATACCAAAACCTGATGAGAGTGTACAAATAATTTTAATGAATCCTGAGAATGAATTCTCTAATAATTTTTATATAGGACCTTTAATTAGTGCACCACAGGACTTAGAATATCAAAATTCTGCAAACGGTAGAAAAGGTACTACCAAAGGAGTTAGGGTTCAGGGACCCAAGAATATAACACAATCTGATTCGTCCTCCAAAGTTTTTGCTTCACCACAACATATTTCTATTGATGGTAGAAATAATAGTGATATTATATTTAGTGGTGAAAAAAATAGAAGTGGAGAAATTGTTCTAAGAGCAGGAAAATTCGAACCTAATGAAAAGGACCCAGATTTTCCCACAAACAATAAAGAAGTAACTACTGTACAACTTACTAATTTTTCAACAGAACTAAATTTAGTTAAGGAGACAATAGAAAAAATAGAAGCTGTAAAAGAAAAAGTAAAATGGTTGGTAGAGTATGATGTTTATGGTGAAGATACTGTTTGGTCGGAAGAAAATTTGACTGGTGAAATAAACTTGTACCAAGTGGCACCAGATGGTACGGAGTGGGTAGGTGATAAAGGGCCTACTAATTTGGATGTTGGAGTTGGCACACCGTTTAATCCTAACGGTAACCCCACACCAGATAAGATATCTGCGACTATTAAATTCGGTAACCAACCAATTAGTGGGGTAACTTCATTGATTAATAGATTTTTAATAGAAACTGCTGGAATGGAAAATCAAAGTATAGAGTCTCCTCCTTCTGAAGAAGGATTACCCAGTCTTCTCCAACCCTGGTACGTTAAAAGTGGTCAGTTAGTTACTACGGGTGAAGTAGGTGAACCCTCACCCACTAATCAAACATTAGATTTATACCCTTTTTATTTTAGACCATCGTACAAATTATATAATTATTACACGAGAGGTGAGGATGAGAAAAAAAGTATTAGTACAAACGTAATTAATGGTGTTAATATTAGTGGTATTGATATTACCGTAGGGTCAGCTTGTTTAATAAATAAAGAAGACCCACAGCCAGACCCTAAAAAAACTGATATCGATGTGGTAGGTACTACTGAAAATGAGAAAAAAAGACAAGGTATAATTAATGCTATGAGTAATAAAATATTATTATACTCTTATGATAGTACAATTCC
>MDTD01027589.1_pt1 | contig 20744 bp, 18 predicted proteins | sample 811221 | NCBI WGS metagenome assembly MDTD01 (sample SAMN05326646, study PRJNA326480) | marine metagenome | isolation source: seawater | place: Pacific Ocean: South West | collected 2011
CTGGCCGGCACAGCATGCGGACAGAGCGTGACCATCGAACGCCACGGCTTGTTCGCGACCATCGAGGCCAGGGGCGGGTTCAAGCCCCATCCGCACTGGTGGCACGGCGCGCGGTACACCACAGAGACGAACCGAGGCTACGACGACACCGAGTGCCTCTTCTGCCCGGGTGAGCTGCACCTGTCTCTCGAGGAACCCGCGCAAGTGCTCGTCCGCCTGGGCGGGCACGCCGAGGAAGCCGATCTCCGCGCCTGGAAGCCGGGCGACCCCTGCGAGCGGCGCGAGCGGACGGAGCGCGCAGCGCACGTCGTTCTGCGCAGCGGCTCGGGCGACCACGCCGACGACCGAGCGGTCATGGCGCTGGCGCGGGCCGCGGACCAATTTGTTGTCCGCCGGGGCCCGACACCCAGGAGCGTGCGCGACGAGCACGCGCAGGTCTCGATCCTGGCGGGTTACCCGTGGTTCAGCGATTGGGGCCGCGACGCGATGATCTCGATGCCCGGCTTGCTGCTGGCGACGGGCCGAACGACCGAAGCCTCCTCGATGCTCCGAACCTTCGCCGAGGCGCAGCAGGACGGGCTCATCCCGAACCGGTTCAGCGACGAGGGCGGCGAGGCCGAGTACAACACCGTCGACGCGAGCCTGTGGTTCGTTCACGCGGTCTGCCAGCTCGCCAGCGTCGCGCACGACGCCGACACACGATCGATCGTCTTCGACGAACTCGTCCCCGCCTGCTACCGCGTGATCTCGGCTTACCTCACCGGCACGCGGTACGACATCAAGGTTGATCCCGCCGACGGACTCGTCAGCGCCGGCAACGAGCACACACAGCTCACGTGGATGGACGCCAAGCGTGACGGCTTCGTCTTCACGCCCCGTCACGGCAAGCCCGTCGAGATCCAGGCGCTCTGGCAATCCGCGCTCCGCTCGCTCGCGGTGCTCGTCGCGTCAACTGAGATCAGCCGCTCGCGCGACCTGACCGCCCGCGCCGATCAGGCCGCCGAGGCCATCCGCGGACAGTTCTGGTGCGAACGCTTCGGCTGCGCGTACGACCGGTTGCAGCTCACCTCGGACGGCTGGCGCCCGATCATGGAGCTCCGCCCGAACCAGCTCTTCCTCGTCAGCCTGCCGCACGGCCCGCTCGGCACGACCCAGGAACGCTCGCTCGTGAAGGTCTGCCGCGAAAGGCTCTGGACGCCCGCGGGCATGCGCACACTCGACCCGCTCGACGCCAAATACCGCGGCCGATTCGTGGGCCCGATCCGCGAGCTCGATGCCGCGTACCACAACGGCACGGTCTGGCCCTGGCTCATCGGCCCGATGGCCGAGGCCTGGCTCCGCGCGTTCGATCACGCGCCCAGTGCCTGTGCCGAGGCGCGCATGTTGGTCCAGAAGCTCGTCGATCTCGTCACCGATCCCGAGGCCCCCGCGCTCGGGCAGCTCTACGAGGTCTACGACGGCGACACAACACCCAAGCCACAGTCGCCCGGCGGCTGCCCGGCGCAGGCATGGTCCATCGCGGAGGTCCTCCGCGTGCTCGTCATGATCCGTGGGTGTGAATCGGCCAAGGCCTAGCGCGTTTCGCGCTTCAGGCGTGCGCTGGCTGGGCTGGTTGCGGCGTGGGCCTCGCGCACGTGTGGGCCGCCAGCACCTGCGCGAGCATGTCCTTGCTGCCCTTCTGGTTGGTCAGGCCGACCGCCAGGATGCGCACCGCGTCATCGGGCGTGATCGACCCTTCCGCCACATACGCCGAAAGCTCGCGTTTCGTGTTCTCACGCGCCTTGTTCACCGCGATGGAGTACATCACCCCGCACGTAATGGCCAGCGATCCAACGATCGTCCCCGCCCCGATCGCGATGATCGGAAGCAGATAGCGAGCAAACGAATCAGAGAGTGCGGAGTCGGCGAGGGTCGCTTCGAGCATGTCGGTCGTGTCCTGTCTTGTCTGTCGGTTCGGTGTGAACGATTCAGTCAGTGTGGTTAGTCAACGGTCTCACGCCTTGGCAGCGTTCTGCTTCTCGAGAGCCTGGATGAGCTGGTCGGCCTTCTTCGCGCTGATCCAGCCCTCGGCGGCACGCTTGGCAATGATCTCGCACGCGTCCGTCCCGTTGCCGGCGGTCAGGATCTTAATCGCGTGCTCGGGGTCGACCGAACCCTCGGCAACATACGCCGCCATCTCGCGTTTGGTCTTCTCGCGGGCCCGCGTGCCCATCACACTCTTGAGTGTCCCGGCGACGGCCATTACCGTCGCAAAGGCGAGCCCGCCCCCAACGATCATCACAAGCTTGATCTCTTCGGCGATCGCGTCCGTCAGTGTGTTGTCGGCAAGAACGACTTCCAGCATCGCGGTTCTCCTAGCTGCACTTGCTCTTGGGGCCGGCGTTCATCAGCTTCTCGCCCTGCTCGGGCGTCATCGAGCCCTCGGCGATATACGCGGCGATCTCACGACGCGACTTCTCACGGTGCCCGGCGATCACCATGCTCTTGATCGCGCTGAACAGGATCGCCACGATCGCGATCGTTCCGCCCGTGACAAAGATGATGTTGTCACCCGCGAAGATGAGTTCGATGAGTTCGTTGTCCATAGTCCGTGCTCCGCTTGTGCCGGAAGTGTGTTTGGGAAACCCGGACGCACCCTTTCACCGACCGGATCAATTGTACCGGGAAGGGTGATTTTCGGGTACCCGGGTTCGTATTCTCGGGCATGGAATCGGGCGAAACCCAGCTCATCGAGGCGATCCTGGACGCCTATCGGCAGGGTGCGTTCCCGATGGCCGAGGGCCGCGACGCCGCCAGGCTCGGCAAACCCGTCCGCTGGTACCGCCCCTTCGAGCGGGCCGTGCTCCCGATCCGTCCCGAACTGCTCGGCCTCGAACAGGGCGTGCACCTTCCAAGACGCCTCATGCGGACGTACCGATCGGGCAAGTTCCGCCTCACGACCGACGCCGCCTTCGGCCGCGTCATCCGCGCCTGCGCCGAGCCACGCAAGGAAACACCCAGCTCATCCACCGAAACCTGGATCGACGACCGCATCATCCAGGCGTTCGAGCTGCTCCACGAGGCAGGGCTCGCGCACTCCATCGAAGCGTGGCTCGAACGAGACTCGGGCCAGCTCGATCTCGTCGGGGGGCTCTACGGCCTCGCCCTCGGGGGCGTCTTCTGCGCCGAGAGCATGTTCAGCAGACCAGAACGCGGCGGCACCGATGCCTCCAAAGTCTGCCTCGTCAAACTCATCCAACACTGCACCGACCGCGGCTTCAGCGTCATCGACACGCAGTTCGTCAACCCGCACCTCGAACAGTTCGGCGTCACCGAGATCGAAACCGAACGCTACCTCGACCTGCTCGACAAGGTCGCCGATCAAGAGATCAGCTGGGGTCCGTTTCAAACGGCGTGACAATCCTGCCACACTCAGGGCAAGTGGGGGACTCCACGGCCGAGAGGTCGTAGAGGCAACGCTGGCATCTCAGGCTGTACCACAATTTGCGACTGGCAAGGAGCGCGGCAGCCATCTTCCGCATCGCAAAGGCGTGCAAACCAACCAAGGCCGCGAACACAACCGTGGGCCAGGACCACGCAGGTTCAATCTGACTCAGGCCTAAACCAGCGGCAAATGCGACCACCGACAGGATTATGACAAGTTCGGAAATTCCAATAATAAATGTCTCGCGTCGACGCGTTCCAAACATGCGAGTTGGTTTGCAGATCGACAGAAATACTCCGACTTGCACGAGCGTGAACAGACCGGCGATGGCATATTTCAGAGGCATGAACGCGGGGAAGTAGTCGCACGCAAGGAGGACGCCACCTAAAGCGCCCAGCCAGACGATGAAAGCAAAGGTAGCGATGCCGAGGGATGTTGCCCCGTCCTCGGCATGTGCACGCGTGTTCATAATGGACAGTACCCCGGCAACAGCATGCGGGTTCTATTTATGTATTCCGAACCATCCAGGACAGGTGCCGAAGCCCGTCCCGGACCGGTCGCAGATGCGGCGGCCGCTCACGCCCCGCGGGCCGGATCGTCACCGGGCATTGTTCGATACGAAGCCTCGCCTGTGCCGCTCTGACAATCATCTCGGTCGCAAACTCCATGCCGTCGCAGGTCAGCGTGAGGCGCCCAAGCGCCTGCCGGGAGATCGCGCGATAGCCGCAATGAAAGTCGCGGACCTCGGCGCCCGAGAGCGTGCGTCCGATTGCCGAGAGCGCCGGCGCGCCGATTGTGCGGTTGAGCCACGGGATCGAACGCCTGGCCTCGTCGCGATCCTCGAAACGCGAGCCGACGACCATGTCGCAGCCGCCATCAATTCGGCGAACAAACTCACCGATCTGCGAGAAATCGTGCTGTCCGTCCGCGTCACCGATGACAAGAACATCACCCAGTGCACTCGCCAGTCCGCCGCGGATCGCGCTGCCATAGCCTCGCTCAGCGATCGGCACAACACGTGCGCCGGCTTTCTCGGCGATTGCCACCGATCCGTCCGTGCTGCCGTTGTCCGCGACCACAACCTCGATTAATTCTCGAGAGCGTTCAGCCCATCCGAGCGCCTCGCTCACAACGCCAGCGATCGTGCGCGATTCGTTCAGGCACGGGATCACAACGCTCACCCTTGGCGAGTGCAGGGCATCCGGGCGAGCAGCGTCAACGACATCGCCGAAAGGCTTAGTCTCAATGATCGCGTCCGCCGCCGCATGGGCGATGGCTTCAGGTTGCGTCGGTTGCTGGCTCAACGTCGGTTTTCCTCGTTGGAATGAGCATAGCCAGGCCGCACCACCAGAGAGCCCAGGCCGTCATCGAATACCGCGAGAACGGCTGCAAGAGCACCGCGTGCCCGGCGACGAGCGCGAACGAACCCAGGAGCAACGCCGCGGCTGCGTACTTGCGGCGCTTCACAAGCATGAAAAAACACACAAACGACGCAAATCCGAGAACAGGATGCACGACGTTTCGCGCCATCCCGATGGACCACTTGCGGTACAGCCACGCCTGGGGCCCGATCGGCGAGCGATCGTAATAGTGCTCTTTGACCACGCCGTTCCTGCTGATCTGAACATTGGGCGCGGGCTGCCCCTCGGCTGTGCCGTCCAATCCAAGTCGCTGCATGAACCACCTGAGCTCGTCGTGCGTGTAAGGCGAACTCGGGAGCATCGCGTTGGATTGCCAGACCGCCGCGTGCATAACAGCATTGGCGTAGCCCGACCGATGCTCATCGATGCTCGCCGACACCCAGCCTCGCAGCAGTTCACCGCGGTCGATGCCGCGAACGTTGTCAAGAGCGTGGTAGAAGCCGAGCACCGCGTCCTCGCTCGGGGGTTCTCCGGTGTAGAGCGCCGCAGCCTTGGGCGCGACACCTTCCGGGAGCGGATACGCGCGAGAGAGAAGCCCCGCGCGTGCGAGCCCGCCCCACATCGCGAGCCCGTCGGTTTGCACGACGCTGTTGACGTCACGCGTCTTGTTGTACGCGAGCCAGGGCGTCAGGCTCACCATCACGCCAACTGCGAACGCCATCGCCGGAGCCGCGGCCCGCCTAGGTGAGGGGGCGCTCAGTACGCACGCCAGGCCGACGAAGGGCACCCAGGCGAGCATCGCGGGCCTAGTCAGAACTGCCGCGATGATGCACACCCCAGCAAGAAATGCGCCGAGCACGAGCCTCGGCCAGCGCCCGTCTCCCAGTGCCGCCGCGCACGCGCCCAGAACCAGAAAGAGCGTGAGCGACTCGGTGAGCGCGTAGTGCTCGAACATGAAGCACCACGGCTCCAGCGCGATCGCCACGCCCGCAACCATTCCCGCTGCACGTCCAGAGGTCCGCCGCGCGATCCGCCACGCAAGAAGCGCCGAGCACACGCCCAGTACCGATTGAGCCAGCGTGATCGCGTGTGCCGAAGTGCCAAAGACTCCGAACACACCCGCCAGAAAGACCGGATACCCCGGCACCCGCTCGACGGGCAGGTCGGGCCACCCGCCCGAGGCGATCGTCTCGCCCCACGCAAGATAACCCAGGCTGTCATTGGTGATGATGATCGGCAGCGTGAAGTAGCCGAGCAGACGGGGCAATGCCGCGACGACAAGCACGACGAGCCAGTCCATTGCAGCGTGTCGCGGAAGAAGCTTCATGTCGAGAGATACCTCGATGCCGACTCGTCCCAACCCATCCGATGCAGGAAAGTTCCGATCACCGGATCGTCCAGGTACGCGCGCACGGCTTCCTCGGGCACGTCCGCGCGGTGCTCGCTCAGTACACGGTGGGGGTTGCGCCCCTCGATCGTCTCGCCCGATGACTCGTGGTACGTCTTTGCCTTATAACGCACCGCCAGCTCGACCTGTTCCTCGCTGAACTCGGCGCCCCACGCGGTCCAGAGCCTGCGGAAAAACCGTCTCGGCGTGTCCGTGAACTCGACGAACGTGAACCGGCGCTCAATCGGCTGGTGCATGAATCGATGCAGAAACAGCTTGAGCGTCTCCATGTCGTACGGCTCACGGATCGTGTCGGTCCAGCCGCGAGTATAAAGACTGTTCAGCCGCGCCAACGGGTTGCGCACCAGAAACGCCGTCAGGTCGGCAGGCCAGTACTTTGCAATATCCTCCGGCTCGATCATCGCGTGCGGCATCTTGATGATCACCGTGTCGGACCGTTGATCCCCAGCGATCCGGCCAAGCACACGCTCAGCGAGCTGAACCGTTTCCGGTGTCAATCGTTCGCCCCGCTCATAATGCACGCGGTGCAATTCGACCTGCTCCTGCGGATAGTTGTACGGCTCGCCCGTGCGGTCCCACGGGCCGAAGGGCTCGTCGGCGACCGCCCAGCCGAGCGCCTTGGCCGAGGCGTACGTCACCGCGCTCGAGCCCGAGCGCGTCATCGAGAAAAGCCACACCACCCGAGGCCGGTTCACGACGCGTCGTCCCGCTGCTGCTTCAGCGCCCGAAGCTTCCGGCGGATGCGCACAGGAAGCGTCGGCGGCCGCTCGCAATAGTCGTACTTCCGCGTCGACCATCCCAGACGCTCAAACAGATCACGCATGAACGGATCACGCAGATACAGCTCCACCGCTTCGGGAGGGACGGTGCGTGCCCGCTCGCTCACGGCCCGCTTGGGCGTGTGGTCCGCCTCCACCTCGCCGCTCGCCCCGTGATACTTGGCCCGCTGGTACGCGATGGCCCTGTCGATGTCGCCCTCGGTAAAGGGCCAATCCCACGCGCCGTAGATCTTCGCGAAGTACGCACGCGGGTCGCGCCTCAGCGACTCGAACACCAGCGTCCGATCGCTCGGCAGACTCAGCCAACGCTCGGCATACTCCCGGAAGTAGTTCAGGTCATGATTCGGACGCACGATCGACGTCCAGCCCCGCGCGTGGATGCTCGCCAGCCGACGCAGCGGGTTGCGGATCAGCCACACACCGCGATCGCTCGGGAATCGCTCGATCAGCTCCTCCGGCGTGAAACGCAGGTGCGGATGCTTGCTCACGATCCGGTTCGCGTTCTGCTTCTGCGCCAAACCCTCAAGCAATCGGCGGGTGAGCGCAGCCACCTCGGGCGTCAGACGCGACTGCGAGGCCTTGAACATCTCGACGAGTCTCGCCTGCTCGGGCGGATAGTTGTATGGCGCGCCTGTCCGGTCCCAGGGGCCCATGATCTCGTCGGCAACGGGCAGGTTCCAAGGGGCCGCCGCCGCGTACGCCGTGACCGATGATCCCGACCGCGCCAGTCCGAACACCCAGCCCACACGAATCGGGTCCGGAACGCTCACGGCGTCACCCGCGTGCCCGCACCACGAAACGTGCGCCAGAGCCTCGAAACAAGCCACCCCTCGTACGCGCCCCGGCTCGTCGCCCAGCCCTGCTCATCCATAAAGTCCAGCATCTGAGCATCAGCGAGATACGCATCCAGCACCTCGGGCGGCGCAGCCCACACACCCTCGCTCCTCGGCCTGAGTTCCCCTTCAACGCGCCGGCTCTCGGCCGATGAGTCGTGGTACCGCTCCCCGAGATACGCCCGCGCCTTCTCCACATCGCCCTCGGCAAAGGGCAGGCCCCAGCCCTCGTAGAGCGCGCGGAAGAACGACACCGGGTCGCTGCGCATGTCCTCGTAGCGCAGCCGCACCTGGGCCTCCTTCCAACGGCTCATGAACGTGCGGTACACGCCCAGCTCGTACGGGTCATTGAGCATGTGCTCCCAGCTCCGGCTGTAACAACTGTTCACACGCCTCAGCGGGTTGCGGATCAAATTCGCCGCGTGATGCGTGATGCCCTGCCCCTGCGCCTGACCGAACCACGTGTGGAAGTCCTTGGGCGTGAACATCAGGTGCGGGCACTTGCTGATCACCCAGCCCTTGCCCGACTCATCCCGCTCGGCCAGCTCACGGATAATGTCGTTGGCCAGCCCCACGATCTCGGCCGTCAGCACATGCCCGACCGCGCGGAACGCGCGCACAAGCTCGGCCTGACGCCTCGGCATGTTGTAGGGCTCTGCCGTCCGGTCCCACGGCCCGAAGAGCTCGTCCGCGATCGGGAGCCCCCACGGCGCAGCAGCCGCGTAGCTCGCCGCCGACGAGCCCGACCGCACCAGACTGAACACCCATCCCACGTGGATCATCAGGAGAGAATATCCCCGCCGAGCCTTGCCGTTGGAAACGACACTGGGGGCGTATCATCCCGCCACGCATCCGCGCACCGCAGGCCCAGACAAGCACGGAATCAATGGATCAACCCACGCTGAACCAAACAGAGGCCAGCGCACCCATCGCCCGCTGGCGACTCTGGCTCTTCCTGCTCCTTGTCGCCAGCTCGCTCACCTCGTTCGTCGGCACGGGCTCGACCCTCCCCCTCGATGCGCACGAGGTCTTCGTCGCTCGCACCGCCGAGGAGATGCACGACCGCAGCGAGTGGCTCGTCCCCTATTTCAACGACACGCCGCGCCTCAAGAAGCCGCCCCTCGAGTACTGGCTCGTACTGGGCGTCAACCTCGTCACGGGCAACGACAGCATCATCACCGAATTCGAAGCGCGATTCCCCTCCGCACTGGCGGGCGTACTCCTCACACTCATGGCCGTTCGGCTGGGCAGACAACTCGTCAGCCCCGAGGCCGGGCTCATCGCCGGCTCGATCCTCGCCACCTGCAGCGGGTTCATCTCATACACCCACAGCGCTCGCCCGGAGATGGTCTACGCCGCCTGGTGCGTCGCCGGCCTGCTCGGACTCGTCTCCGCCGAGAAACACACCATCGCCTCTCGCAAACGCGATGCACTGCTCGCCGCTCTTGCCGCCTGGGCCTGCTTCGGCATGGCCAACCTGACCAAAGGCCCGCAGCTGCCCATCCCCATGATCCTCGGCTGGCTCTTCGGCGCCTGGCGCGCGGGCAATCTCAAGCAGACCACCCGCTCACTCCACCTGGCGCTTGGCATCCCCATCTACCTCATCGTCGGCTTCTGGTGGTTCGCCCTTGTCCTCACCACCGTCCCGAACGCCGGCGAGATCCTCAAGGGCGAAACGATCGACCGCATCACGAGCCAGACCGACTCGTGGGCGACACTCCTCGAGCCCTATTACCTCTACCGACCCCTGCTCATGCTCACGCCCTGGCTCTTCTTCGTGCCCGGGGCGCTCCTGGGGCCCTGGCTCAAGAAATACCGCACCCGCCCCGGCGCGATGCGCCTCTGGTGGATGATCTGCATCGTCGCGATTATCCTCTCTTTCTCCCGGGGCCGACGCTGGTACTACATGCTCCCCATGCTCGCGCCTTACGCCGTCGTCCTCGGCTCAACCGCGATGCTCCTGGCGCCCGATCTCTGGAAGAGCCGCAAAACATGGGGCTGGGCGCTGCTCTTTGGCGCCCACGCCGCCGGCATGGTCATCTTCGCCGCCGTCGCACTGAGCCGTCACAACGCCTACCTCGGCAACGCCCCGATCAGGATGTACGTCCTGATTACTCTGACCTGCCTGGCGTGCATCACCATGCTCGCTCTGCCCAAACTCCGCCACGCGATCGGCGTCGCGGGTGTCGCGGTCGTCGTCGCAGCCTCGGCATCCGTCGCGCTCGCGACCGCCTCGCACCGCGGCGGGTTCTGGCGATCCAACCGACTCGACGAACGCGCCTTCTCCATGCAGGTCGCCGAGTTCGTCACACCCGACGACACACTCCTCGGCTGGCTCGAACCCTTCGAGGAACAGCAGTACGAACTCCACCGCGTCATCCCGACCTACACCGACCCCGACACACTCGCAAACACCTTGCGCGACGCCGGCAAAGCCTTCGTCATGGTCGATATCCGCCGCGTAAGACTCACCTGGCCAGAAGACCTGCTCGCCGAGCGACTCGTCTCCGCCGACAACGGCGACACCAAAGGCCAATTCGAACTCTGGCGCGTGCAGCTCCACAATTCGCGACCGGTTGATTAAACCCTATTTCAATCGCCCGGCCCACCATCGCAAGAGTTCCCCCGCCTCGGCCCCCGGCACGCGGTACGCCGCGACGCTCTCATGGGCATAGCACTCCAGGAGCGCCCGCCGCTGCGAATTCGTACCCTGCTGCGCCGCACGGAATGCCTGAGCCGATCGCGACCAGGCTTCCCGATCCACAGGCAACGGCAAAAGCAGCGACTGCTTCGCGCTCAGCTTAATCGCCTGCGTGCTCAGCGCCGAGCCCGCGTACCGCTGCAGCGAGAGTGCCGACGACACGGGCGATGCCAACGCCGAGGCGACATCCCAGATGCTCACCCCCTCCCTCGGCACGACCGAGATCAAGGGCGTGCTCGGCACGTACTGGCCCGCCTCGTCAACGTAGACCTCGAGCACACGCGTCTGCGTCGCCAGTATGATTTTCGGCACCAGCCGCTGCGTGAGCCACGAATCCAACGTGCCGCGCGAGCGCATCGCTGCGCGATCCACCCGCGGCGATCGCCACGCCCGTTTCAACAGCCGCACCCGCGCCTCACCCCACCCACACTCGGCAAGATCAATCATCCCCGCGGTGACGATCGGCGGGAACAACGCTTCATCCACCTCCGGCCCCGCGTCCTCAGATTCCACCAGAAAGCCGTCGAGCCCGTAATACTGATCGCGGAAATCCGCCGTCGCAGCCGCGACATCACCGACCGTGCCCGCGTACTCGTACCCGAACTCCGGAATCCCAAGCGCCGCCGCGATCAAGGGAGACCACGTCTCCTCCTCGGCGAGCGCGTCGTGGTCAACACCGATCGATGGCAACACCTCGGCCGGCAGGTTCTTCGTCCGCGCAAGCGTTGTCCGTCGCGGTCCGCTGCGCTTGGCCATCACCGCGCACGCGTACACACTCGCGCCCGCAAAGACGTGCTCGGTCGCCAGCCAGACCGACGAGATCGAGGCTTCCCGCGCTGCATAGCGCCGTGTCGTCAGCGCATCCGATGCCGACAGCACCGACATCGGAAGCACCAACCCAACCCATCCACCCCGCCTGCACAGCGAGAGCGAGCGTGCCAGGAATCTGGTCGATACATCCGCGTACCGCGAAACCACACCGCCCGAGAGCACCCTGTGGAGCTGCGTCGTTCCCGCATCGGTCGCCGTCGAGGACGAGAGCTGATTCTGGAATGGCGGATTGCCAACGATCACATCAAACCCGGCGTTCTCACGCCCGAACACCGTTGGAAACTCGATGTGCCAATGAAAGAACCCGCATCCCCGGGCCAGACGCTCAACCCGCTCAAGCAAGCCCGCATCCACGGCATCTCGCCGAAGCGCCACGTCACGGAACACCCCGTCCGTCAGCTCGGCATCGCGTCCGTCCTTCTTCACCACAAACGAGGCGCACCACGCATCCGCAACAACTCGATCAGATGGATCAAGCACCGGCCGCGGCAGAATCCCGTCCCGCTCAACCCGGTTTGTGCGTCGCAATCGCGCAGCGACTCGCTTGTCATCGCCCTCGCGCAACGCCATCGCCTCATCGGGAATGCCCTGCGCCATGAGCTCGGGTGTGGTGCCGAGCAGCGCATCGCCAACGCGTATGTTCGTCTCGAGCGCCTCGAGCGGCAACGACTGGTCATTCACCTCAAGCCACAGCGAAACCCGGCAAAGCAGAGCCGCAACCGGGTCCAGATCGACGCCATACAGACACCGCTGGACAACATCGCGCCGCTCAGCATGACGAGCGAGCATCCTCGCCGCCGCCGTGAGAAACGCGCCCGAACCACACGCCGGGTCGCACACTCTGAGCCCGAGCACCGCCTCGGCGCGACCGCCAGCACCAGCCCGCCGGAGTCGTTCTTCCAGCATCGGCTCCAGCGAATTCTGCAGCACGTGCTCGACCAACGGCCCGGGCGTGTAGTACGACCCGCTCGATTGCCGCGCATTCGAACGCGCTTCGCGAAACTCTAAAGCACGCCCCTCCAGATCGATCACGGGCTCGTGCTCAAGCACCGCCTCATAACTCGCGCCGAGCACACCCGACGGATCCCGGCACACCTCGGCGATATGCGGCTCAAACAATCCACCGATCTCAGCAAGATCACGCCGAGGCCCATCAGTCTCATACCGAGCACCGAGTCTCAGGTCCCGCTCACGCGCAAGCAGACACGCGATTGCCTCGTACACCCTGAGTGATAAGCCCCTCAGAACGCCCCGCGCATCGATCCTCCCGGCTCGGAACGCCGCAACGATCGTCGAGTTCTCTGCCTTCTGGAACTCACATGCCCCGAGCATCAGCAGCGCTTCGATGACACTCCCGGCAATGCCTCCCTGCGCTTTTCGAACATCGCAAGACTGAGGGCCGGGCACATCGAGAGCATCCGCGGCACCCCGCAACAGATTGTCTGCTCGCAAGCCCATGGCCAGAGTCTACGGAAGAAACGCGTCAGGCAACACTCCAGCTGTGTCACGCTCATTGACGAACGCGAGTGCGACAGGGACGAACCAGCACAGCCAGGCGGGACCCCGGTAGACAGTGCAAGAACAAGTGAAGTTGAGAACAGGGTGTGAAGTGAGACACGAATGAGTTGAAGAAGTCATGAGTAGACAATCAAAAGAGAACAGGCTCGCTGTCATGAACGAACGCTGCATGAAGCGGACGCGAGTCAATGAAGATGGCATGATGGACATGGCAACGGGCAAGAGCATGGCTCGCGTGCAGTCAAAGTGGGCTGTAAGAATGCACAGTTGTAGGCAAAACTAAGGTGAATCCCCGAGTGGTGTAGCCGCACATCACCGACTTGTAATGAATGAGAAGGGCCTCTGTGCCGCCAAGGAAGTGGCCTACATAGGGGGTTATTGAAATAGGACCGCAAAGTCTATGTCCGCATAGTTCAGAAACAAACAGAACCTATGCAATGACTCCAAAACTACTGAGCTGGACCGCCGATCAACTCCTAATGACACTGTGAAAGTGTCCTGGGCAGGAGTTGGATAACACGCGATGTCCATGAAGCGATACGATCACGATACTACCGTTGAGCACGCATCAGCGCAAGACCAATCGCGTATCAATGTCGCTGTGGTGCTTGCGTGGAGCGTGTCGCTCGCGATTCTCCTCCTCGGTCTGATCGCCTACGGCCAAACACCAGGGGCGCTCAACGAGCCGCCGCAGGGGGCATCATTCAACCATGAGCTAGATACCTCTCGGTACACACTCATGGTCGCGGTGCATCCGCGCTGCCCCTGCACAGCCGCCTCGCTTCATGAACTGGATCGCATCATTCGACAGAGCCAGGACCGGCTGCATGTCACGATGCTGGTCTACAGACCGGCCAACCAGATCGACGAGTGGACTGTACCCAAAGCGGTCGACAGCATGGAACAGCACGGCAATGTCATCTGGAAGTGGGACGAAGAGGGCATGGTCGCACAGGCGCTCGGCTGCATGACTTCGGGATCGGTTGTGCTGTACAGCCCTGATCAAAAGCCGCTCTTCTGGGGCGGCATCACCTCTTCAAGAGGCCATACGGGCGACAATGCGGGCAGCCAGTCAATACTCAGCATTCTCGAAACCGGATCAGTCCGGCTCAGAACGAATCCCGTCTACGGCTGCTCACTCGTTACTCCTGATGTGTCCCAAGGCAACTCGGACGGAGCGTCAAATAATGGATAACGCTGACATCAACTCACGTGCGAGGGTCTACTACTCCAATCTGTTTACGCAGTCGTGTAAGCAGATCGATCGCATGTTCGCCTACCTCATGCTACTTCAGTTCGCAGCAGGAGTGCTCATTGCACTGCTCGTTACGCCATCCACATGGCAAGGGCATCAGCAGCGTATCCATGTTCATGTCATCGCGACTGTCGTCATAGGAGGGCTGGCCGCGGGTATGTCGGTGTATATGGCCTGGAAGCACGGCGGTAGAGCGCTGACGCGAACTATCATCGGGACATCGCAGGTCGTCTTCTCTTCACTATATATTCATCTCAGCGGCGGAAGAATTGAAGCCCACTTTCATGTCTTCGGATCCCTTGCATTCCTGTCGCTCTACAGAGACTGGAAGACGCTGATACTGCCAACGGTGATCATCGCGGCTGACCACCTCGTCCGAGCAATACTCTGGCCCGCGTCTATCTTCGGGGTCCTGTCGCCAGCCCCATGGCGAGCATTCGAGCACGCGGGATGGGTCCTGTTTGAGATAGTCTTTCTGATCTACGGCTGTGTGCGTGCAACCAGAGAGATGAGGAGTATCGCTGACAACCAGGCCAGGCTCGAGTCCATGAACCATCTGATTGAGCATGAAGTCGAGCAACGCACCAAAGAACTCTCCGAGAAAACAGATGAACTCCAGGCCGAGATCATCGAACGGAGCATGCTGCAGGACCAGCTCATAGAGGCGCAGAAGCTCGAATCGATCGGTCAACTCGCGGCCGGCATCGCACACGAGATCAACACGCCCTCTCAGTACGTAAGCGACAATACACAATTCGTGAAGGAGCAGTTTGGCGCGCTGCTTGGTGTCATCGACAGATATGCCGAACAGATCGATCCGAACGCACCGGCGCAGAGCTGGAACGAACGCGTCAGCGAGATCAGAGAAACACTGAAGCGACTCGACTACGACTATGTCCGCGAGGAGATCCCGCTCGCTCTCGAGCAATCACTCGAAGGTCTCCAGCGAATCACGAAGATCATCGGTGCCATGAAGGACTTCTCTCATCCGGGGACGACCGAGCCCGTCCTTTCAGACCTGAACAGGGCAATCGAGTCCACCGTAACTGTCTGCAGCAATAAGTGGAAACATGCCGCAGAACTGGAGCTGGACCTCGATGATTCCATGCCCGATGTTCCGTGTCTCGTCGCCGAGTTCAATCAGGTCATCCTGAACATGATTACAAACGCTGTCGATGCGATCACGCAGAAGCACGGCAGCTGTAAAGGCAACATCCGAATCGCTACGGCTCAATCGGGCGAGTGGGCCGTGATCACTGTTGCCGACAACGGGACAGGCATCCCGGAATCGGTCGCATCCAAGATGTACGACCCATTCTACACAACGAAGGAAGTCGGCAAGGGAACCGGGCAAGGGCTCTCCATCAGCCGCGACATCGTCGTCAACAAACACAACGGGATGATCAGCTGTGAAAGCAGCGGAGAAACCGGCACCACATTCACCATCAAGCTTCCCCTCAGTACTGAAAAACAAGCGAAGGCTGTCGCGTGATGAACAAGCAAGCGATCAGTGTCATGTTTATCGATGATGACCCGCTGATTCTCAACGGACTCAGACGACGGTGCAGACGCATCAGGCCGGAATGGGATGCGAGGTACGCTGAATCCGGAGAGGATGCATTATCGCAACTATCGTCAGGGCAAGCGGATCTGGTCGTCAGCGACATGCGAATGCCCGGCATGAATGGCGCACAGGTCCTCGAGGCTGTGCGACAAAGATGGCCCGCAACCCACAGGATTATCCTGTCGGGACAGACCGATCAGTCCTCCCTGCTGGAACACATCGGTGTTATCCATCGCTACCTGCAGAAACCCTGCGACGTGAGCCAGATCATCCAATCCATCGAGCAGTCGCTCAAACTCCGAGACGAACTCAAAGCATCTCGCTTCGATGCCTGTGTTTCACAGATCGAATCATTACCCGTCATGACTCCTGTCTATCAGGAGCTGATGGCAGCCATCGACGACGAAGAGACGAGTGTCGATGACATATCCAAGATCGTTGAGCGGGATATCGGGCTCACGGTCAAGGTATTGCAACTCGTCAACTCGGCATTCTACTGCCTGCCTAGACGCGTCGAAACCGTCACGGACGCTGTGCACAGAATCGGCCTCAGCAACCTCAAGTCTCTCGCGCTCATTGCGAAGCTGTTTGAAACACTCGAGAGCAGCGACCAAAGAAACAGGCAGCTCGCCCAGCTCTGGTCTGCCAGCGCCGATATCGCCGCACAAGCCCAGATGTACGCCAAGGCACTCAACCAGAAAGGCACAGTATGCGCAGATGCAAGACTCGCTGGCATGCTCTCGCTCATCGGGCGCGCAATCATGATTGCGTACAAGCCCGACATGATGCACCAGGCCATCGAGTTGGCAGAAAGCACCGGGGAAAGTCTGACTGAGTGCGAAAGGGAAGTCTTCGGCGTATCCCAAAACATCGTCGGAGCGTACTCATTGGGCATCTGGGCCTTTGACGACCGAATCATCGATGCCGTGCACTGCCAATTCAACCCGTCAAGCCTCGCGGGTCTCACCCTCGCTCACCCCGCCGTATACACCCACGCGGCTCGGGGCACGAACAAAGCAACCAAACTCGTCGACGTCGTCAAACCCAATGTCGAATGTCTCGAATCTGTCGGTTTCAAGCTCCCTCAGAACGATGCCCTGGAGAATGCCGCGTGAATAACTCTTACGAAATTCTCATGGTTGATGACGAGCCGAACATTCTCTCTGGCTACAAGCGAACGCTCGGGAGAAAGTACAACATCGTCACGGGCGAAGGCGGCCAGGCTGGGCTCGAGGCTATCCGCAAACACGGATCGTTCCCCATCGTCATCACAGATATGCGTATGCCCGGCATGGACGGCCTCGCATTCCTCAAAGCGGCGCAGCGCGAAAACAAGCGGGGCGTCTACATGATGCTGACCGGAAACGCCGACCAGCAGACCGCGATCAATGCCATCAACGAGGGGCATATCTTCCGATTCCTGAACAAGCCATGCCCGAGTGAGCAGCTCGACCTGGCGATCCAGGCATCAATCAAGCAGTACGAACTCATCGAAGCCGAACACATTCTCCTGCGAGATACAGTCGCGGGCAGCATCAAGCTCCTCACCCAGATCGTCACACTCACAGATCCCCAGATGGCGCATACCAACGAAGCCATTAGGATCGACGCGATACGAATCGCCAAACAACTCGGTGTCGCAGTCGACTGGAGACTTTCCATCGCAGCCACGCTCTGCATGATCGGAAGCGCAGTCATCGATAACGGCGCAGCCCTCAACACTCATTCCGAAGAGACTCTCGAAAGGCACGCCGGCATCAGCGCCGACCTCATCAGGCACATTCCAAAACTCGATGAAGTCGCCGAGATCATCGCCAGACAGCGGGAAAAATACCAACTCCATGAAACGCTCGATATGTCTGACATGCTCAGCCACGGCGACCCGACACCTCGCCTGGCGATCTGTGCCTCTATTCTCCGTCTCGCGGTAGATTTCAGAAGAGCCGTCCTGTCGCACAAATACAACAGACAGGCAGCCTTCGAATCATCGATCCAAGGCAACGACTCATACGACACTCGATTGATCGAGGCCTGCAGCCGGGTGGCTCAGGAAAGTGAATTGGAGCATGCGCCGACCGACGCGAGTGTTGAACTCCGCCTGCCGGTGGCCAAGCTGGAGCCCGGGATGACCGTGACAGAGGATGTCACCACGAAGGACGGCAAGCCCCTCCTGGTCAAAGGCAGCACACTCACCGCCGTGGTCATCGCAAGACTCAAAGAACTCCAGATCACCAAGCTGTACTCAGGTGAGATCAACGTGATCGTCCCCGCGCCCCAGATCGAACAGAACGCTGCCTGACCAGCAAACACCAGCCGCAGCCGGAACATCGCCACTGGATCAACTCAGAACCATGCACACCCGGCTCTCGGTGAGCCAGGTTCAGAACATCCGACCCGGGTCTGCAGTCAGACCCGAAAAAGAGAAAACGCCGACTATCCGAAAATAGCCGGCGCACCTCTGGCTGGATGCACTGCACAAGCAATGATCCTCAATGGAGCCGGGGGGAATCGAACCCCCGTGCCGATACGGCCGGAACGACGCCTCTACGCGTGTAGTCAATCATTTGATCTCAACCCTTTGGCGACGATCGACAGCCTCCGCCGGGTCCAGCACCCTGTCAAAATCTCGCCGCTTCACCCCAGGGTGCACCAGGAGTCGGCCAGCCTGCTGTCGTTGAGCCCCGCCCTAGCAGGCGTTGGACAGGGCTCAGACCACCTAAATTAGGCAGCCAGTGCGTACTGCTCGTTGGCAGTTATTGTGTGTGCGTGGTTTTTACGAGGCCACCACGCCCCTCGACGCGCCACGCCGAACCTGAACTCGTCCGGTCGAAACCACATCGGCCCCAACTTGTCAAACAACACCGGGCAAACCCGCCCGGGCATGACTTTATTCTACGCACCCCATCGACAAAAAAAGGGCGAGCCTTCGCGGCCCGCCCTTGAAGCATCCATCTTGCGACCGAATCAGCCCTGGCTGACCGCGCCGTCGATGTGCACGTCCATCTGCGGGAAAGGAATCCCGATGCCCGCCTCATCCAGATCGTACTTAATCTGACGAGTCAGCTTCTCCTTCACGCCCCAGTAGTCCGGCGTGTTGGCCCACACACGAACAGCCCAGTCGATCGAAGAACCGCCAAGCTCGCTCAGGTACACCACCGGCTCAGGATCACCGTGGACGCCCTCGATCTTCTTCGCCGCGCCCATCAGCACCTCACGCGTCTTGTCAAGATCCGCCGAGTAATCCGTGCCGACCGAAACATCGACCCGGCGTGTGTCGTGGAACGTGATGTTCTCGATCGTCCCGCCGTAGATCTCGCCGTTGGGAACGATGATCTTCCGGTTGTCAGGCGTGGTGAACACCGTCGTGAACAGCTCGATCGCCTCGACCTTCGCCGTGATGCCAGCAGCGTTGACCACATCGCCGATCTTGAAGGGCCGGAAAATCAGCAGCATGATGCCCGCCGCGAAGTTGCCCAGCAGCCCCGACATCGCCATACCGACCGCAAAGCCCGCAGCCGCGATCACTGCCGCAAAGCTCGTCGTGTCGACCCCGAACGTGTTCAGGACCGCAAGACCGCCCAGCACCATGATCGCGTACTTGCCCATGTTCCCGAAGAAACGGGCGAGCGTCTCGTCGACCTTCGCTTTCCGGCAGATCCGCGTGATCATGCCGCCAACCCACTTGGAGATGATCAGCACCGCGATAATCAGAATGAGCGCCTTGACGATCGGCAGACCCCAGTCCACCCAGAGCGCCATCATCTCGTCACTCGAGACGCCATCCGAAAAATCGAGCGTACTCCCTGTCGTCGCGGCTCCCTCCTGAGCTCCCGCGCCCGCATCCTCAACCGCAGCCTGCGCAGCCTCACCGTCGACCGCTTCCTGAAGCATCCAAAGCATGTGTTTCCCCTATTCAGACAAGAACTCGTGGAGGAAGAGCGTAGGATGAAATCAGACGAACGACCGCACGAGACAAACAACAAAATCACGCCAAGCAACCCCGATTTCCGGGAGCAAATTGTGGGAATTTCACACCTCTGCGTCATCATCCCCGCTGCCGGAGCCTCTTCACGGTTCACAGCCACCGGCGGCCTGAGACACAAACTCGAAGAAGACCTCGCGGGCCGGAATGTCCTCTACCGATCACTCGAAATCTTCACCGCACGCGACGACGTCCACTCCATCATCGTCGCCGGCCCACACGACGAAACCGCGCTCGACGAGTTCCGCGAACGCCACGGCCCGAAAATCGGGTTCTACGGCGCCAAGCTCTGCCGCGGCGGCAAGACCCATCGATACGAATCCGTCCAGGCCGCACTCGCCGAGATCCACCCCGACTGCTCGCACGTTGCCATCCACGACGCCGCCCGCCCCTGCACCTCTCAAAAACTCATCGACCGCGTCCTCGAAGCCGCTCAATCACACCCCGCCGTCATCCCGGCTCTGCCCGTCGGCGACACCATCAAACGAACCGAACCCATCGACGACGCCGGCAAAGAAGACCCCCTCGACGCTCTCCTCGGTGACTCCGGCAAGATCAACACCACTTACAACCGCGTCACCGGCACCATCGACCGATCAAACCTCATGCTCGTCCAGACTCCCCAGGTCTTCTCGCGCGAACTCATCGAACGCGCCTACGCGCAGAACGACCTCTCCAGCACCGACGACGCGGGCCTCGTTGAACGCCTCGGCGAGCCGGTCATCGTCGTCGAAGGCGAAGCACGCAATATCAAAATCACCCGAGCCGAAGACCTCGAACTCGCACGCGCCCTCTTCGGCCCAGCCGACGACCGAGACCGCGCCTCACACAAACGCTTCTAAACACGACCCGCCACTCCCGCGCGACCACACCCACACGATCTGATCCACGAAGCCAAAGCCCCCTCCCCGGGGACTGGCAGCGATCCGATACCTAAAAATGCAAGAAAGCGAGGACTCCGCCTCGCTTCTCGCGACACGTTCAGTTGTTCGTCAGTACACTCCCGTGTGCCTAGTGCCTAGTGCCTAGTGCCTAGTGCCTAGTGCCTAGTGCCTAGTGCCTAGTGCCTAGTGCCTAGTGCCTAGTGC
>MDTD01084988.1_pt1 | contig 20743 bp, 19 predicted proteins | sample 811221 | NCBI WGS metagenome assembly MDTD01 (sample SAMN05326646, study PRJNA326480) | marine metagenome | isolation source: seawater | place: Pacific Ocean: South West | collected 2011
CGGAAGTCATTCAATAATAAGAGAGACAGGAACCGGAAACCTTTTCTTACAGAGTGACAACAATGTGATAATTGGTAAGGATTCTGGTTCAGAAACTATGATAAAGGGTGTTGCCGATGGGGCAGTTGAACTTTATCACGATGATAGCAAAAAGTTTGAAACCACATCAGGCGGTGTTTCGGTTACAGGAAACCTTGCGGCAGATGGGGCACAGATAGATTTTACAAGCCTTCCGACATCAGATCCAGGAGTGGCGGGCAGACTGTTCAGATCCGGAAATGACGTCAAAATAAGCACCGGCTAATAGCCATTAGACGCAACACACAAATACGCTAAATATTAGTCAATATGGCTCAACAAGTAATAGATGTAGGTACTAGCGGTCTAAGTGGATCGGGCGATTCTCTCTACGAAGCAGGCAATAAGATAAATGCCAATTTCACGGAGTTGTACGCAAGGCCTTCTGTCCAATCGCACATCAGTATGGCTGGCAACAAGATCAGTAGTACTGACTCAAACGCGGACATAAAACTTGAGGCCAGCGGCACAGGAGCCATAGTATTTCCTGCTATAAAATTTAATGGCAATAACATAGAAGCCACTAGGACCAATGATGATCTTAGAATTGTCCCAAGCGGCACAGGCGCAGTTTCGGTGGCCGGACTTAAAGTATCGGGCAACAAAATCTTATCAATCAACAGCAACGACGACATTGTTATTTCGCCGCCAGGCACAGGTGCAGTTGACTTTGGCACATTTAAGATCAATGACAACAACATCGAAGGACAAAGATCTAACGAAAATATTAAATTAATACCAAGTGGTTCGGGAAAAGTAAAGATAGCAAGTCTAGGATTTGGTGGAACCACAATAAGTTCAGATGACAGTAGCACTATTAATATTAACGAAGGTTTGATCGTAGATGGCACTATTAGTGTATCAGGCTCAGCCAGTTTTCCTGCAGTTGATGGTGGTGGTAATTTTGATGTATCAGGAGAGGCAACAGTGTCATCACTTACCACAACAGGTAACTTCAACGCTGTTGGCACAGTAACTTTAGACAACTTAACTTTCAACGATAACATTATTAGTTCTAATTCAAATGCTGACATCAACCTAACACCGGGAGGTACAGGCGTTGTAAACATCAGCAATCTAACCATAGATTCAACAATTAATTTGACCAATAATGTGATACAGGTTACGACAAGTAACGCCGACATAGAATTACAAGGATCAGGCACAGGAAGTGTTGCCCTTAGCAAAGTTAACATAGATGATGGAGCCATAGACGACACTGTGATAGGTGCCGCAACACCTGCCGCAGGAACATTTACGACTTTGACATTTGACCCAGCGGCCAGTGGAACTTTATCTACAACTGGAGTCACTATAACTGACAACAGCATCACAGCGTCTCTGTCTAACGACAATTTAGAATTATCAGGAAACGGATCCGGTGCGGTAACCATAAATGGATTTACGTTACCAGGATCGGATGGCTCCACAGGACAGATTTTACGAACAGATGGATCAAAGGCTTTGACTTTTGTGACGTCACCTATACTTTTGGGAGTCACTGACATACAAGATGGCACAGCAGAATTTACTTTTAAAAGTGAAACCACTGTTGACCATGTTATTACAACAGGTGGACACGAACTACTAGATTCAACACAAAGGCCAATACACACTTTTGCCTCTTCAAAGTACGACAGCATATGGTATCACAGTGTGACCAGAGATGATGCCAGTGATGAACTTTCAACAAATTTATATTCCGTGGTGCACGGAACAAGTTCGGACAGCAGTATCGAGGCATTTGTTTCAGAATCTCACATAACAAAAACCGGAACCAACAATCAACTGGCTGTGGATGCAGACGTGTTGAACGGCACAGTAAGACTGTTGGGAACAGGATTCAATCCAACTTGTTCGATGAGTTTTTACGCCATAGGATTAGGTGATGACGATTCTTCAGGATACACAGGTGAACCAAATGCTTCATTGGCCAAAGTAACTCTTGGCGTTGCAGAAAAGACAACCATAGATCATGTGACAGAAACTGGTCTGAACGTAAACATTCCAAACTCAGAGGCACAACTTACAACATTTGATAAAACACAATTTGACAGTGCATGGTTCCTTGGTGTTACAAAAGATATTACCAACAGCAAATTTGCCACATTAAAAATCAGTGCTGTGCATAACAACGACAGTGTGTATGTTTCACAGAGTTCGGTTACAAGATCAAGCCTGCTCCACACTTTTATTCCCACAATTACTGGAGATATAGAAAGTGCAACTGATTTGGTTGCAATTAATGGAACAGGATCAAGTGCGGCGAACAGTCTGGCTTATTACAGAATTGGTTTAGGTGACAACGACTCCACAGGATACAGTGGTGAGGAAGAAGCAGGAGTTGTAATTAACACCGATGTTGATAGTGCCAGTGAAACATTTGACTCATGGGCACACGCATCATTCAGAGGTGCAAAATACTATATTAGTGTAAACAATGATGCGAAAACAGAACTGACAAACATGGAGGTTCTTGTAGTGCATGACGGCACAGACGCCTATGTCACTGTTTATAACATTGTTAACACCAAAGATATCACTGACAACATGATTGACGTAACCGCGGCAATATCTGGTTCCAACGTTGTGGTATCAATGTCGGGATTCGATACAAACCTAAGGGTACATGCCTACAGGATACTACTATCAGATGCTGAGGCGGACAGATCCGGAACAAATGTCAGCGTTATTGGAGATGTTGATGTCGGAAACTACACCGTCACTGCCGCTGACCATGTAACCGCGGCTATTGAAAACACAGAAGATTTCAGTTCCGAGGCAACTTTTGATAATTTTGACACCAGCAAGTATGACAGTGCGTGGTATCATTTCCTAACCAAGAACGAAACCACTGGAACATTGGAGTTCCACAAATTTTCTGTGAATCATGGAACAAGTTCGGACAGTTCTACAGAGGCATTCATATCAGACTCACACGTGATAAGGACACAAAGCACTCCGGTTGTAACAGCAGATGCAGATACTAACAACGGCAAACTAAGACTAAGAATCACTGGACACAACGATGGAAGTACCACAGTGAGTGTGTCAGGATCAGCATACAGGATCGGACTAGGAGATGACGACTCCAGCGGATATGTCAACACAGAAAGCAATACCGCAACAGCGGTTATCAATACTGACGTGGACAGCGCCAGTGAATCATTCGACTCATGGGCACATGGATCATTTAGAGGTGCAAAATATTATATCTCCATAAACAACGCATCCAAAAACGAAATCAGCAACGTTGAAGCAATAGTGGTCCACGACGGCACGGACGCTTTCATACACACATACAATCTAGTCAACACAGGAAACAACGATCAAATCTCATTGACCGCGGCAATCGACGGAAGTAACGTTGTTGTAAGCATAGCCGGCAATGAATCAAACCTTAGAGTACACGCATATAGAATTTTATTATCTGATTCAGAGTCAGATTCAACTGGAACAAATGTAAATGTAATTGGAAATGAAACAGTTACAAATTATGTGGTAACAACTATCGACCATGTTACTGCAACTATAGACAACACCGAAGACTTCTCGTCAGAAGAAACTTTCGACCAATGGAGTTCAGGTAGTTTTGACAGTGCTTGGTATCATGTAATAGTTAAAGACGAAACCAACGATGCTTTTGCATTCCACAAATATTCGGTTTGCCATGGAACTAGTTCAGACAGTTCCGCGGAAGCGTTCGTAACTGACTCGGGTGAAGTAAGATCTGAAACTGCACCTATTGTTACTGCCAACGCTGACGTTAATAATGGAAATGTCAGGTTAAGATTGACGGCACACAATGACGGTTCATCTGCAATTAGTGTGGGCGGCACTGCGTATAGGATTGCCTTGGGTGATAATGATTCCACAGGATACAGTGGCGAGGATGAAGCAGGTGTTGTGATAAACACAGATGTTGACAGTGCCAGTGAAACATTTGACTCCTGGGCACATGCATCATTTCGAGGCGCAAAATATTATATTTCAATAAACAATGACTCAAAAACAGAAGTTGCAAACGTAGAGGCACTTGTTGTGCATGACGGAAGCGATGCATTTATCACAACCTATAATGAACATGGAACAGGTGACAATCCACTTGCAACATTTACAGCGGCGATTGTTGGAAGTAACGTTGTAGTCAGTTGTGCTGGATTAGAAACAAATTTAAGAATTACTGCCTATAGAATATTGTTGGCAGACGACGAAGCCGACAGAACTGGAACAAATGTTAATGTGATAGGAGAGGTAACAGTGTCAAGTGCGGCAACGACCCTGGACACATTCAGTACAAGTTCATATCAAGGGGCACATTATATTATAGTAGGAACCAAATCAAATGATAGTTGCATAATGGAAGCAACGGTGATTAGTAATGGATCCGAGGCTTTTGTTTCTGAAGGTCCACAAGTCAGCACACAGGAGACACCGATGCTTACTTTGGCCGCATCGCACTCATCAACAACCACAACAGTGACAGCGGCATCAACCGCTGGTGGCTCAACGACTGTCAACGCATACAGGATACACATCGCTAGAGGCACTGTGCTTGACAAGGATGCAATAGATAGTTTTTCTGGTTCCACATACAAGGCCGGACACTATATCGTTGTTGGAAAAAATGAAGATGATGTGTCACAGATAGCAGAAGTTACAGTGCTGACAGATGATGTGTCGTCATTCATAACAACAGGTGCTGACATAACAACTAATTCTACCACAACACCTTTAATGACTTTCAGCACAGACTACACAGGTGGCAACGCAAGATTACTTGCCAAGAACAATGTTGCGTTAAGCACAACAACTGTGAACGCATACAGAATACATATCAACAGAGGAACAATAAGCACAACTGACCTCATAGATAGTTTTGCTTCTGACACATACGATGGTGCACACTACATAGTTGTTGCTAAAAACGAGTCAGACCAATCGCAGATAGCAGAAGTGACTGTGGTCACAGACGGCTCAGGTGCATTCCATTCCGTGGGTCCAACAATTAGCACACACAGTTCAACACAACAGTTGCTTGAATTCACATCAGATTACGAGAGTGGCAGTGCAAAACTTTTTGCCGCAAACACTCAATCAGCAACCAATTCTAAAGTTAACGCATATAGAATTCATCTCAAGGCACCGGCTGACACTGTCCAAAATATTGATAGTTTTGCCAAGTCAAGTGCAAGGGGAGCCAAATACTATGTGTCAATTAACGATCTCGGAAACAACAGAGTTGAAAATGTTCAGATATTGGTTGTACACAACGGCACAAATGCATTCATGAATGTTTATGGTAACACAAACACCCACACATCCGATCTTGCAACCTTTAGTGTTGACATTGATAGCAGTGACAATGTGCGTCTTAGAGCGATAGGAACAAGTTCAAACACAAGGGTACACGCATACAGAATATTGTTGGCGGACGACGAGACAGATTCATCTTCAACAAACATCAATGTAATAGGTGAGGTTACGGTATCAAGTGGTGCAACGTTCCTAGACAGTTTTGACACAGGATCACAACAAGGAGCATTTTACATAATTGTTGCAACAAAAAATAATGACAGTGCCATACTAGAAGCCACTGTTGTCAGTGATGGCACAGACGCATTCGTGTCACAAGGACCACAGGTAAGCACAGAAGAAACACCGTTAATATCACTGACGGCTTCACACGCATCAACGACTACCACTGTGAACGCGGCGGCGACAACAGGTGCATCCACAACGGTAAACGCATACAGAATCAACATTGCCAGAGGAGCGTCAACAGCCTCTCAGCAGACAACTTTGAATGAATTTGATGCTTCTACTTTTAGAAGTGCGGCGTACGTGATGCAGATCACAGACACAGAAACACCGAACTATGAATTGTTCGAAGCAAGGGTAACACACGATGGATCCGATGCATACATCAGTAAATTTGGAAGAATAGGAAATACATCCACTGAATTAGCGGCGATTACAGCGGATATCAGTGGTGGAAATGTTAGACTGCGTGGACAGATAACTAATACTAATACCACACAGGTTAAATTTGTAAGAAGGATTATGAAAGTATAATGAGTGAACAACGAGTACTAAATGTAGGAACAAACGCAAACGACGGAACGGGTGATACACTGCGTGACGCAATGATCAAGGTCAATCATAACTTTGATGACCTTTACGCTTCACCATTATTCAATGACGGGATAAGCATAAGTGGAAACGAAATAGCGGCAAATGCATCAAACGCCGATTTGGTGCTTTCACCTTCAGGAACTGGCGCAGTTGCTTTCCCGGCAATTAGGATCAATGACAACAACATCGAAGGTACCAGATCAAATGAAGATATAAATCTAATACCTAGTGGTGGCGGAAGTGTTATTTTTGGTGCAATAAGTTTTTCAGGAAACAACATCAGTGCCTCAAGATCCAATGATGACATAGTTTTTGAACCTTCAGGAACTGGCGGAGTGGTATTTCCTGCCCTAAGAATCAATGGAAACAATATCGAAGCCACAAGGAGTAACGATGACATTAACCTAATTCCATCTGGAACAGGAACAGTAACCTTGGGATCAATTGGAATAGCAGGAACAACTTTGAGTTCTGCTGATTCTAGTTCAATCAACATCAATGAAGGTTTAATAGTGGACGGAACTTTATCTAGTTCCGGTACAGCGACTTTATCAAGTGGAGCAAATATAACAGGAACTTTGGATGCCGGTGCAACCACTGTTGGAAGTTTGACAGTATCCGGCGCAGTATCTCTTTCAGGCACAGTAAACATTGACAACTTAAATTTCAATGACAATATTATTTCATCGGATTCCAATGCTGATATTAGAATTGAACCAGGTGGAACTGGTTCGGTGGTCATCAGTAATTTAACAATCGACTCAAACATCAGTATCAATGACAACGTCATAAAGGCGACACAATCCAACAGTGATTTGGTTGTATCACCTTCAGGCACAGGAAGTGTTGCTATGTCCAAAGTAAACATAGATGGCGGAAACATAGACAACACCGTAATAGGTGCCAACACTGCCGCGGCTGGAACATTTACAACTGTCACAGCAAACACGTCTGCTGTAATCGATGGGGTAACAATAACAGACAACACAATCAGTGCCAACTCGTCAAACGCGAATCTAGAGTTAACAGGAAACGGATCAGGATCGGTAACAATTAGCGGATTTACTTTTCCAACTTCGGACGGATCATCAGGACAGTTTTTAAAAACAGACGGAGCAGGAACACTTGCTTTTGCGACAGCGGGTGCCACTTTAAGTGTCAGTGCCATTGCTGATGCCACAACAACAATCTCTAGTTCTTCAACAAGTGTAGTAAACACATTTGATGCTTCATCATTTAGAAGTGCCAAATACTTTATTTCAATCACAGATTCAACAAATTCACGTTTTGAGATCGTTGAGGCAAATGTCACACACGACGGCACAGATGCTTATCTTGTTTCTTTTGGTTCGACCACAGACTACACAGAGCCATTATGTACTTTAAGTTGTGACGTAAACAGCGGAAACGTGCGATTGTTGGCTACAAATATAACCGATGACTCGTTGGTGTTTAAATTTCAACGTATGGTTATCAACGTATAATTACATTCGGTTTATAAAATTTCTACTAAATACCCGTGCAATAGGGGATTAAAAACATGGCTAAACAGACTATTAATATAGGAACAGCGGCAAACGACGGCACAGGTGATCCGTTAAGAACCGCTTTTGACAAAATTAACGATAACTTTACAGAATTATATGGTGCCGACGACGAAGCGGCGAACTATGTAATCGAAGACACAACTCCGCAGTTAGGTGGAGACTTAGACGTAAACGGCAAAAGAATTACTAGTGCCAGATCAAATGAAGATATAGTTTTATTACCAAATGGTACAGGAGGCGTAGTTGCTTCAGGTATCAGAATGGCAGGAACAACTTTGAGTGCAGACGATTCAAGTTCAATCAACATCAATGAAGGATTGATAGTGGACGGCACCGCAAGTGTTTCTGGAGCGGCAACACTTTCAAGCACATTGGCAGTAACAGGTGCGGCAACTTTATCAAGCACACTTGCAGTGACAGGTGCTACAACAATGTCAGCAGGTTTGACTGCAACATCTCTGACTACAAACACTATTTCGGCAAACGGATCCAATGCGGATTTGTCAATCCAACCAAGTGGAACTGGAGATGTTTTAATAAGTGCTTTAAGAATTAATGGAACAACACTTGATTCATCAGACTCAACGGCAGTGACTATTGCCGAAGCAGTTGATATTACAGGTGCATTGACAGGAACATCTGCAAGTTTCAGCACAACGCTAGGAGTTACGGGTGCAACTACCTTGAGTGGTGGAGCAACAGTAAACGGAGCGATGACAGCAGGTTCAGTATCGACAAATGCTATTTCATCAAATGGCTCTAACGCAGACATTTCAATACAACCAAGCGGAACAGGAAATGTAGTTGTTGGTGCGTTGACTTTAAACGGCACAGCAATCAGTGCCGCTGACAGCACACTGATACAATTGAACGAGGCAGTAAACATTTCAGGTGCATTGGACGTAGCAGGTGCAATGACAACAATCGGACAAACAATCACAGGAAACGTTGACATCACTGGAGCAACAACTTTCAATGGTGCAATAGGAATAGGTGACTTAAACATATTAGCAGACGGTTCAATAACTTCAGACTCTAATGGTGATATTGTTATTGATCCAGCAGGTACTGGAGCGATTGTTTTAACGGGTCCAATCACAGCAACAGGTACACAAACTACAACAGGACAACTTAATGTAGACAACTTGAGAATGGACGGTAACGCAATCACTGCCACAGACACAAATGGTGGTATAACTATCACTCCGGACGGCACAGGTGGCATAACACTTGGAGGTGAAGTTGTCGGTGTAACAAACGAATTGAACGCAACAGATATTGAAGTTTCAAACGTTTTAAGAGCAAACAAAATACAAAGTGACACCTCAGATGCAGATATCGAAATAAATTCACAGGGTACAGGAGCGGTCGCAATCAGTTCACAACTTACATTGACTGGCTCTTTCAAACCAGCGATACACACATTCACGGCTACAGATGCAATCACAGAAACTGAACACGCAGGTAGAACATTGTTACTTGGTGAAGTAGGTGGTAACGCAAACGTAGTTTTGACACTTCCAGATGCTACAGGTTCAGGAAACATTTATCACTTTATTGTGAGTGTTGCAATGGGCGGATCAACCACATATAAAATCCAAGTTGCTGACGCAGACAACACTATCGCAGGTCAAATTATGTATCTTGACGAGGACGGAACTGCTGTTACTGCTTTTCCAACAGTGGCGGCATCTGATACAATCACTCTTAACAGCGGCACGCAAGGCGGCTTAATTGGTGACACACTTACACTGATTGATATAGCCACAGACAAATATGCAGTGTTCGGACAAATGAGAGTGTCTGCTGGTACCAACCCAGCAACGCCATTTACTGCGGCAGTATCGTAATAGCATAATATTACAGCGATCTATATTACTTTTTCTCCAATAAATACTGGTGAAGGAGTAAGAATTAATGGTCGCACCAGTGTGGACAACCACAGCAGGTAAACTTGCCGTAATTGACGAGCAGGTAGCATATTCGCTACAACTTGAAGCGAATACTAGCGATTCCACGACCGTAACTTACTCACTTATAGCAGGAAGCCTTCCACCAGGAATGATTCTTACTTCATCAGGCCTACTGCAAGGATCTCCAGCCGAGGTACGCAAAAGAACTCTTTACACCTTCGTAGTGCGAGCCACGGCTGGAACAAAAGTAACTGACAGAACTTTCAAACTGGATGTACAGGGTGCAGACGCACCAACATTTTCGACACCAGCAGGTCAATTGAACCAACCATCATCTGTGGTATACACAACAGACACAACCACTGGCACAGCAGATTCAACAGAAACAAGAGCAGATATCACAGGAAATGTCACAGTGCTTGATGGAACCTATATCGAATACAATCTGCAGGCGAAAGACACAGACACCCAGGCAGGACAAAGTTTGATATTCGAGGTGGTCAAAGGATCACTTCCTCCAGGGGTCACAATGACCAAAAACGGATTTATATCTGGGATCGTGGAGTTGGCACTAGACGAAAAGTCTGGACCGGTTGGAGGTTATGATGGCACAAACAAAGACTCATACGATGCCGTTGTTTACGACAGGACTGTTATAAGTGCATCACGTTCTGTAAATTATGATTTTATTGTGCGAGTGACTGACGGAACTTCGTTTGTTGAAAGGAACTTTAACATTTTCGTATACTCAGCGGACTACTGGGTAGTGTCAAACACTTTGATTACTATTGATCAAACGAGAGTTGATTTCAATGCCCTATCGATGGATTTACATACAGGTCGGCCACCTGTGTTCACCACTCCATCTAACCTAGGCACATTCAGGCACGACAACCAAGTGGTTATTAAAATAGATGTGGCTGACTTTGACCCACAACAAGCGGACCTTGAGTACTCTATTACGTCAGGGTCTCTGCCAGATGGTGTGTCTATCGACATTAACTCTGGTGAAATTTTTGGCACTCTTGCAAGGCAGGCGGCAATTGAGAAAGAATACAATTTTACAGTAAAAGCAAACAGGACAGTCGCAACAGGTATAAGTGTGTTCTCTGAAAGAGCATTCACAATGAAAGTTATTGGCGAGATTGACATAGGTATAGCATTTACAACTCCAGACATTTTGGGCACACTAACAACCGGTGTTCCTAGTTTACTATTTGTAAACGCGGTGGCTGATTCACCAAACAGAGAACTTTCATACACAGTGACTTCAGGAATATTACCACCGGGAATCACACTGTCGCCTTTAGGTAATTTTGTTGGAACAATTGATCCAAGCGATTTCACTGACTCTACTAGAGCCTACACTTTCACTGTTACAGTAAGTGATCAGTATCAGTCCGCGGCAACTTCAAAAGAATTTACAATCAATATCGACATTCCATTTACTACAATTGAATATGGAAATATGACAGGACATTCAACATCATTTATTGATCAAAATATATTTTACAACATAGCACAGGACCCTGACATCAACTCGCCTTCATATATTTTTAGATCAGATGATCCAGAATTTGGAATGCGATCAACACCTTCTATGCTGATGATGGCGGGACTAGAGGCTCAGACACTGACCACTTTCCAAAATCAAATGGAACAAAATCATGCGCCTAAAACTTTATACTTTGGTGATATTAAAACTGCGATTGCCAAAGAGGGAGGCATAGTGAAATACGAAGTAGTATATCTTGACATGAAAGACCCATTGGAGAACAGTTTAGGAGAATCAGTTTCATCTTCCATCAAACTGAGAGATGCCGTTGCCAAACCAGTGCTAGGTCCTAGAGCATCAAGTGGTAACGCCACTACCGACATAGACATTTACGAAATTACAACAGACGGAGGCCTATCATTCAGCACTTCAGGTTCCAAGGTTAGATTTGCCAACCAGTTGTCGGCAGACCTTGGATTCATCGAAACAGTTTATCCTAATGCAGTGGCAAATATGCGTAGCAGAATGAAGACACTAGGCCACAAGGAATGGACTCACCTACCTTTATGGATGAGGACCTCTCAAGACAATTCAGGCGTACCTTTAGGATTTGTCAAAGCAGTACCAATTTGTTTCTGTAAACCAGGCACTTCTGCTTTGGTCAAGAAAAGGATTACCGACAAAGGTCTTGAGTTCAAAAACATACATTTTATAATTGACAAATACAGAATTAGCAAAAGCAAAGTTGCTACTAACAAATTCACAGCAGATGGTTCAACTACAAATTTTGTTATTGATGAACTTGTACACGACGAAGAAATATTGATAGAAAAACAAACCACTGCGTCAGATGGATCTACAATTACCGTTGAAAGAGTTTTTGTTGGCGACAATGTAACTGCGGACAACAACCTGTCACCAACTTACCTTTCCGCAGATGGCACACTAAGATCAGTGGATTTCGAACGTGAAGTCACGCTGACGCACGACACTTCAACACTTAAAACAACAATGGTGTTTACCAAAGCACCAGACGATGGTGTTATTATCACCGTGGATAGGACCCAGGATAAATATCTAGCATTCAGAAACAAAGGAATTTTAAATGGCAAGTAACATAGTACCAGGAAACATAGACGGAACTTATCCTAAAGCAGGACAAGACAATTCCTCACAGGGTTTCAGAGACAACTTCAGTGCAACCAAGAACAATTTCACGGAAGCGAAAACGGAAATTGAGGCAATGCAAACAAACAAAGCAAATTTAAACGCTTCTAATGATTTTGCAGGGAACATAATCGAAGATGCAGAGTTGAAAGACAATTCGGAAACAGTTTTTGCTCACGGCACAACTGGCGGTGCAATAACACTAAACCACGAAAACGGACATTATCAAACAATCACAACAAACGCATCAGTAACATTGTCATTCAGCAACCTACCTGCCACAGGTAAGTTAGGAAGAATAGTTTTAGATATCACCTGTGCAGATGTGGCACACACACTTACAATTCCAAGTGCTGTGTTAGTTGCAGATAACGTGGCAGGCGGAGACGGATCATCGGACACAATTACTTTTCCAGACAACAAAAGATTCTTGTATGAGTTCCTTACTCCAGATGGTGGCACGACGATATTGATGCATCAAATAGGGAAAATCTATATCTAATAGATAAGGAGGAGTATGTACTTCCATCCACTGCAAGAAGAAATTGGCAACCTCAGCGACGAGGACATTTCTAAAAGAATCAAAGAACTATCCAGAAAGGTCAACACAGCAAAACGTTTTGGAAGGAATCCACAACTGTTGGCTGACCTCCAATTGGCTTTGCAAACTTATCAAAACGCCATCAGAGAAAGACGTATCGAGGAATGGCACAAAAATAATAAAAAATTACGTGGTGAACCAGACCTAGGTGACCTTATTAACATCGAGTAGTAAATAACTTGATGTCAAACACATTTTCTTGGAAAACAAAATTCAAATCTATTATCATTGTTGATGGCGAACTATTTGGCAATGAATATACTGTTAAAATTTTTCTTACACCACACACTGCTAACCTGCAAGAGCAGACAGAATATTTTGATAGATTAAAAAACTTATTTGAAAGTGTGTTTGCCAACACCATAACTTCTTGGAGAGATGAAAAACTTTACCACACATTGAAAAAAGTTAGCAACAACAGGTTCATTGAATTACCAAAGCCACCATATGACCAGATAATGGCCGCTGTTTGTTTCTGTAAAGCAAATGCCATATGTGATTCAAAAATAACTGTCGGCAGATTGGAACTGTCATCATGGCAGGGAGATGGTATTACCTATTCAGTTGACAAAAATAGCAAAGAACTTATACTATTAGATGCACCAGACTGGTTCTCAAACAAATATAGTAACTTTGACCCATGGTGGTTGAGAGCGGACACGGCAACTTATGATGAAGAATTCGACAAAGGCATTTACACAGGACACTTCAGTTGGAGTACAAACAAGATTCCTGTTGACAAGAAGCACGAAGACCATGCTAAAATATTTGAATTCAACGCAAAGGTTTTAGATGGTGGAAAAGGCAAAGGCAAAAATAAATGAAACAGGTGATTGCATCTTCAATGAAGAGGATGTAATTGATTTGCTTTACAGCGACCCAGATCTAGACATCAGCAAATTATTTTTTCAAGATCCATCACAATACAACAACAGTGTCAAAGACACAGGACTGGCATACAAGACATTAGAAACAGCACCAACAAGACCACCAGTAGAAGAATTTGACAGGACAATGATCGAAAACTGGCATATGCCCGAATCGTATTACCAAATTGATGTCAAGCAATGGCTGTTGGACAAGACGCAAAGCGAAGAAGAACGTGACCGTGTGCTGATAGAATACAAATTATTTGAACAAAAGAATTTTATCAAAGTCTTACAGTTCCTGATATATTTCGTTGACACACTGAGAGCCAACAACATAGTCTGGGGAGTGGGCAGAGGATCAAGTGTTGCAAGTTTCTGTTTATTTCTGATAGGTGTACACAAGATCAATCCTTTGCAATACAATTTAGACATCACCGAATTTTTGAGATGATAAGTAAAACTATATAGGAGCATATAATATGGTAGCAAGAGCACCCAGAAAAAGAATGTACAGAACAATGCAAGGTCGTATGATCGACATTGAAAAATTAAGAGCGGCCAACGAAGACATCAGGGCAGTTGGTAATATGAATGTCAATGCAAGAGGAGATGTCATAGGTCCAAATGGACAAGTGGTAAAAACAAAACAGGAAGTGGTTGCAAAATACTATGAACAGCCGAGAGGCAAAGTAAGCGAAGCATCAGCAAGAGATGTCCGTCCAAAAAGAGTTGCTCCCGCACCTAAACCAAAAGCAGTTGCATCTAAACCTGCACCTCAACCAAAAGTCACAAAACCTAAGACTGAACCGGCACCTAAAAAAGGTATCGATGCGGCACTTGACGGCATAGAATAAATCTAGTATAATAATACTAAGATGGACATTAAAACAGCACAAACAAAAGGATTTGGTAGTGACGGTGGTAAGCAATACACTGTCGAAAACGACATCATACCTTTGAAGAAAAGAGTGTTGGTATCAGATATGCATTTTGGTGAAACAAAATCAAAAGGCGGTATAATCCTCGTTGATGACGATGGCACTGCACAAGGCATACACCCGAGATGGGGCAAGGTCTACGCAGTTGGTAGGTTACAAGAAGATGTCAAAGTTGGACAGTGGATAATGGTTGCTCATGGCAGATGGAGTAGGGCATTCAAAGTTAAAAGAAAAGAACAAGGATCTGCGGGCGAGATTGGCGTAGAGTTAGAAGTGAGAATGATTGACGAAAATGACATTTTGCTTGTATCAGACACTGAACCAGAATTCAACAGACACCAAGCCGGATATGTCAACACAGGCGGAATGCAACAGATGACATCTCTTCCGGGCAATGACTAAAAAGATCAATATAAAAAGAATATCAGTACCAATAGACAAACTTGTTACAATGGCCGAATTAGGTCTTGGGGCAGTTCGTCCTCTCAACAAGGAGAAGAGATCCTGGATCAATAAACTCAAGAAACAGGATGAAGCATTTGATCCTATACTTGTAACACCCATAAAAGATTCTGGATATTACTTGCTCACGGACGGATGGCACAGGGTACAGGCCGCAAAGGCTATGAAAGAAAAAGAAATTGACGCTCTGCCTTTACCAGCAGACATAGGCATGAGCATGGCCAAAGCAAATAAAATTTTAAGAGACATAGACAGAGATTATGGATTCAAACTTAAATGTAGCGATATCATTGGACAATGGGCCTTCTATAAAGATTGACACTACACCTAAATGTGTTACAATTTGATATGCGTATAGGTTTTTGCTGTAAATGGTTGAACAACGAATCTGAATTTGGCGGAATGAAAGTCAATGCCAAGGACAGAGACCTCAATGGCAGAAGCACCACAATGCGTTGGTTAAGAGAACACCCAGAAGATGCAGTTCAAAGACAGTGGGACATTATGAACCACAACGCCACCGCGGCACGTAAACTGGTGCAAAGGGTGGGATCACTGCCACCCGAACGTAGGATGGTGAGACTAGGAAGTGAGATGTTGCAAGGATACACAGAAGCAAACTGGATCGACTGGTGGCAGAGGCCTGAGATACAAGACCATTGCGAAAGAATATTTGCGCCTGTGGGCGAAATGGCACGTAGGCTTGATGTAAAGGTCAGTTTCCATCCTGGGCAGTTCTGTGTTCTCAGCAGTGAAACAGAAGACATCAGGCGAAGAAGCATTGAAGAATTTGAATATCACGCCGACATGGCAAGGTGGATGGGATTTGGCAAGTCCTTCCAGGATGGTTGCAAGATAAACGTACACATCTCTGGCAGACGAGGACCACAGGGAATCATAGACGCACTGCCAAAACTTTCACCAGAAGCAAGAAACTTGATCACTATCGAAAATGATGAAATGGGTTGGGGACTCGACGCAAGTCTTGAGTTGCACAAACATCTGGCACTAGTTATGGACATACACCACCACTGGATACGTGACGAGGAATATATCGATGCTAACGACGACAGGGTCAAACTTGTGATAGACTCGTGGCGTGGACAACGTCCTACCATGCATTACTCCTATTCTAGAGATGAACACTTGGCTGTGGCAAACTTGGGTGACAGAACTCACACAGAGATGCACGACATACGGATGTTGCTTGAAAGAGGTTGCAAAAAACAGAAACTAAGAGCACACTCAGACCTCTTACCAAACAGGAAGGTAAATGATTGGGCATTGAGTTTTGGTGAAAACTTCGATATCCAGACAGAGGCCAAAGGTAAAAACCTAGCCGCCGAACAATTATATAGACAAGCAAAAGAAAACTCTGTAATATAGTACAGAATGAATAAATTGAAATGGTTAATTTTAGATAACTTGCCTGCCATATTTGTGATCTTAATGTTTACATTTGGAATGATAATGGCGGCCGAACACGCAGGAGTATTATAGTGAAAGAACTTTGGGTAGAAAAATACAGACCAAAAACACTGAAAGAATATGTTGTGCGAGATGAAGCACAAAGAAATCAAATACAAACTTGGATCAACGACAAAGCGATTCCACATTTATTATTAAGTGGTGCTCCAGGTGTGGGTAAAACTACATTGGCAAAGGTATTGTTTCAAGAACTAGAAGTGAGCAGTTATGACATACTAGAAATAAATGCTTCAAGAGAAAATTCAGTAGATACCGTGAGAGAGAAAATTAATTCGTTTGTGCAAATAATGCCATTTGGTTCCTACAAATATGTATTACTGGACGAAGCAGATTATATGAGTCCGAACGGACAGGCGGCACTGCGTGGTGTGATGGAGATGTATCACACGTCTGCGAGATTTATATTGACTTGTAACTATCCCAACAGAGTTATTCCGGCACTTCACAGCAGATGCCAAGGCTTCCATATGGAAACAATTGACAAGAATGAATTCACGGCAAGGACAGCAGAAATATTAATTGCGGAAAAAATGGAACCGGACATAGAAATATTGGACACTTATGTGAAAGCATCATATCCAGACTTGCGAAAATGTATCAATATGATACAGCAAAATTGCAGAGACGGAAAACTGATGCCACCAGCAAGTGGCGATTCAGGACAACAAGATTACAGACTACAAATGGTTGAACTGTTCAAAGCAGGTAAAATAAACGAAGCAAGAAAACTTGTATGCTCACAAGCAAGACCAGAAGAGTGTGAAGAGATATACAGATGGTTGTATGACAATTTGGATATTATATCCAAAGATGAGGACTTACAGGACAAAGCAGTGCTGATTATCAAGCAGGGTTTGGTCGATCACTCTTTTGTTGCTGACCCAGAAATTAATTTGGCAAGTGTGATGATTAAACTGGCGAGACTATCCAATGGGCAGTAAGCACAACAAAAAAAGATTCCTTATTGTAAAGTATCAAATAAATGCAAAGGGCGGCTATGACGAATTGATAGAACTATCAAAGAAAAAATGCGGACCTGGCAAAATACTAGAATCAGGTGTCGTGCTGGATTTAGTCAACGAGGAGGTGCTGAAGTGCGAAGTTCCTGGCCAACCTAACTTAGGAGATTTCATAGCCTTTGAAACACTTTACAAACATTTCCATAAGGCTTACGGCAACGTCCTAGATCAGTTTATCAAATAGTATTACTATACATACGTCTGAGCATAGCCAGTTGTCTCATTTTCCATAATCTTGCTAAAACTCTCCGCCTTCTTCTGTCCTTCTGTTTCCGTATCTTCAACCAATTTTGGTTCAACATATACAACTTCACCCGCTTGTCGTATATCCTCCGTTTTCGCATTTGTTTCCACAGTTTCCTTTGAAATAAAGGTCGCATTTGTAGGCTTTTGTAAAATAGCATATGATTCCTCGTTGGTTATGTTTGATTGTTTTTTAATGTGTCTTTGTGTACGACTCATGTAAAAATATTTAAGCGACATATAAGCCAATAACACTGCATATATTTGTCAGCCAAAAAAAGTCATAAATAAGATTTACTATGCATGATGTTCTAGATATAATCAAAAACGTACAATCTTTATACGCAGTGGGGCCTACGCTGGGTATTTTAAAGGATTTTGAGAGAGTATTAGACGAACTAGATGTGTATGTTTTTGAAAATTGGCAAGAAGGAGAATTGCTCGAAGGACCGATAGATTCGAGACATTTTGTTACTTGCTCTTTTATGTGGCCAGCAGAAAAAATGCCAGATCCGTCAGGCGGAAAAAGACTTCTGGATAAAGGCTGTAAAGTCACATATAAAAAAGATGAATTGCTTAAACCAAGACAGATTAAAAGTCCAGAGGACTATAGACCAGGAACTACCAAAGGAAAGATAGACGCACACGATATTTGGGTGGTCACAATAAAAATGCCAAAAGAATTGATAGGCAATTTCAAACACGGCTTAGACGAGATAGAGGTATCAGACGACGGCATGACATCTGACCAAGGAAATTTAAATGCAACAATTTAATGAAGGATTAAAAGCAGGCGACCTAGAGGGAGTGGTCAGCAAACGTTTTTCAATAGACCAATACAAGTCCAAAATGGGTGAAGACAGTAATATAATGGTTCTGGCGTTCACAGTAGAAGGACAAGCACCAGCAAAAGACCTAGAACGTTTTGCAGAAGTCGGTTACAAATCTGTGCTTGATGCTGATGCTACACCTGGTACAATGGAAGACGGCAAACACAAAGTTTTTGTTGAGTTTGAAAGAAAACCTGAAGTGGTTACGCATATACTTTCATTCCTAGAAGATCTAAAAAAATTAACAAACATAGAAGAGTTTGAGTACACATATCATAAAAATGATACTGCAACATTGGTATCAGCAGGTAATATGTCTGAAGCAATTCCAACAACTCCAGAAGCATACGAGATGCGTGTTAATGAAATGAAAGTTGGTGAAGCAAAAAACTTTTTTGACAAATATGACATGATGGAATGTAAATTTAATGAAAACATATTGTCTGTGAAGAAGTCGGGTGCAGGGCAAGAATTACAATTTGAAATAAACAAATTTGGGCCAACAGAAGAAATAATGAAAGAGGCAAAGGCTTTTGCTATAGATATGGATTCAATCGCTGAATGCACTTATCTAACAAAATACTTCGGTCCCTACAATATCACAAAAACTACAGAAAGCAGATTTATTTTTTCAAAAGACGGACAATCTGCTCTATTAACTAGACAAAACTAACTTTTTTGTAAAAGGCTTTGGATAGCATTGTTCCATTTATTTGGAGTGCAAGGCGGACATAGAGATACATCTGTGTTGTTATAAATTTGCATGTGTTTATCGTTGTACCATAATTTCCTAACATCGGTCTTCATCCAGTTTCCAATCGCAAATTGTTTTTGTCCCCTGCCCTCACAACAGACAAGTGCATCACCGTTTGATGCAAAGATCGGATATAGAAACATTTGATGGCATTTTGTGTATATCCTTGGTATGCTTCTTGCGAGATTTAAATTATATTTTACCTTATATTTTAAACTAAAATTTTCTATCATTGTCTGCATTTGTTCTGTAACTTCAAAAACTTTTTTATTTTCATAATCGCAAAAAGGCCGCATATGTAATTTATTTGCCCCGGTTTCTTGAACAAACCTAAACAACTGTTCTATTTCATATTCCGAGGTGTTTTGCTCCATCAGGAGAACCTTGATATCACACACATAACCTTTTTTACAAGCACTGATCACTGCCTTTTTCATTGGATGAAATAATGTTTGCTTGGTAAGACTTTTTCGTATTTTTTCATAAGTCTCGGGCACCGCTGAATCAATGTCAACTCCTATCCAATTTATGTTTTTAATTTTTTCTTGTGGTAGGTAGTCCACAAGTTTTTGAAGTTTTGACCCATTGGTGATCATTTGCACTTTGAAATTTTTGTCTATACAGTATTCCACAATTTTATGATAGTCTTTGTGTACAGTAGGTTCTCCCCCACCGGTAAACACAACTTCATTTATTCCTCCTGTGTGGTTGGGGTTGGTTTCTTTCCAAGCGTACAATTGATCAATTAATCTGTAATAAAAAGGTGTTGGACCACTGACTAAAAATTTTTCTCTGAATTCCGCACTGTTGCAATAGAAACAATCTTGATTGCAGACATTTGTTAGGTCTATGTCTACCCGAGATGGCATAGGGCCGGATGTTGTTTTGCCTGCTAAAAAGTTTTCTATTTGATTGTATTCAATCATTTATATTTGTTTATCGCATCTAAATATTTTTTTAGTATGACGGAACTGCTGTTTGTTTTCTCTCCGCCTACTCCCCATAGATACGTTACTCCCTGTATATTAGATTCTTCTGGTGGTGCAGTTTCTGCAGTCCTGTCACCGCCGTTGGCAAAAATGATATTGTCACCATTATACATACCTTTCACTTTTTCGATTGCCCTATATGCTGTGCCATCTGAGTCATCAAAAGATATTACTTTGTCCACGTGCCTGACTGCCTCCAACACCTTGCATCTTTC
>MDTD01060190.1_pt1 | contig 20741 bp, 14 predicted proteins | sample 811221 | NCBI WGS metagenome assembly MDTD01 (sample SAMN05326646, study PRJNA326480) | marine metagenome | isolation source: seawater | place: Pacific Ocean: South West | collected 2011
CAATGGCGGCTGCGGGGACAGTACGTATTACGCGTGCAGCAATAATGTGGGTGACGATCCCACCTGCGCAGACATCAATGAATGTGAGACCAACAACGGTGGATGCCACGCCAATGCCACCTGTACCAACAACGTCGAGGCTGCGGCCACGTGCGAATGCAACAGTGGTTATGAGGGGAATGGCACCGACTGCACCGATGTGAATGAATGCGATACCAACAATGGCGGCTGCGGGGACAGTACGTATTACGCGTGCAGCAATAATGTGGGTGACGATCCCACCTGCGCAGACATCAATGAGTGTGAGACCAACAACGGTGGGTGCCACGCCAATGCCACCTGTACCAATAACGTCGGGGCTGCGGCCACGTGTGAATGCAATGTGGGTTATACTGGCAATGGCACCGATTGTACGCATGCCAATGTGGTGGACGCCGCGAGTGAATGTTCGACGGGGACGCATGTGGTGAACAGAGGTGATGGGACGTACCAATGTGTCCCGCTCAGCACGACGGCTTGTGCTGGGGCGGCCGATCTAGATACGTGTGCCTACAGTTGGGGGGCAAGCACCGTGACGGGCACCTGTTACGGCGGGGCATGTCAGGCTGATTGTTCAGCCGCCGGGAATGATTGTGCGAACCCCAACAGCATGTGCCAGGCCACGGGCCAGATTGGCCGCGATGGGACCGATTACATCTGCTTGGCCAATGATACGTATGCTTCAGCGGGCGCTTGTCCGTCTCAAACCCACATTGTGGTGGTTGGGAACGGTACATTTCAATGCATTCAGCCCAGCGTAGGGGCCTGTGCGGGCCGATCTGACTCTGAAGCGTGTTCCTACAGTTGGGGCACCATTGAAGGGATCGAGGGTCGATGCTGGGGCGGCGCTTGTCATGACACTTGTACGCTGGCCTCTTTGAACGACTCAAACGAAATCGTCGCGGGTGCCGCATGCGAAAACAGTAACAGTGTGTGCCAAGCCAGCGGTCTGATCGGGGCATCCGAATCCATTGGTGTGTGCCAGTTAAACACCACCTTTACCGCAGCCAATCAGTGTGCATCTGGCTCTTTTGTCATCGCACAAGGCGATGGAACATTCCATTGTGTGCCGCCGTCAATTAACGAGTGTAAAAAGGCAGATGTCGCTGACGATGGGCAACTCAATGATTCTAGCGTCGGCACGGCGTGTGAATTTGATCATGATGGCAACGAAAGCATTGCCGGGGTTTGTGCCACCGGGCATGCCTGTAGGCCCACTTGTAACCCCAACGGCGATGCCGCGTGCACCAATTCCAATAGCTTTTGTTTGGCCAACGGCGCATTGGGCAATAACAATACCACAGGGACCTGCATTGTCATGCCAACATCGGCATCGGTTTGTCCGGATACCATGTTCGCTGTCAATAGAGGGGACGGTACTTTTCATTGTTTGCCCCCGAGTGAAACTGCGTGTGTGGGCTTGTCCGAAGGCAACACATGCCTTGTGGAATATCTGGGCAATCAAACGACGAGTACTTGCAACAGTGCTGGTGTGTGTGCGCCGCAATAATGGCGTGTCTTCATGTGAAGGTGGACTCATGATCAACTTTCAAGATAAATTTGCGCAATTCTCCGATCATTGGTCGCCCAAGGTCATCGCTGAGATGAACGACATCCAGTTTAAATTGGTGAAGCTCAAGGGTGAATTTGTGTGGCACCAGCACGACCACACCGATGAGGTGTTCCTGGTGATCGGGGGAGCCATGTGCATCGAATACGCGGATAAAAAAGTCCACTTACGCGCCGGTGAGATGCACGTGGTGCCCAAGGGTGTTTCTCACAAACCCATGGCCGAGCATGAATGCAAAGTGATGTTGGTAGAGCCTCGCGGCGTGGTGAACACCGGGGATACACCAGGCGATTTGACTGCGCCCAATGATGTTTGGATTTGAAGCCTACTTGCTCCGCCAAAAAATCAAGCTGACCAATAACAGCAACAAGGCAATGGACGCCGCCCACAAGGGATTGATGGGATTCGGGTAGCCGCGCCAGCCCGTTTCGGTTTTGGACCACGTCACAGGGTGAATGGTATTGAGCACGGGCGCGGTGTCGGTGATTGTTGTCGAAGCAAGGAGGCCGTTTCGCGTAGCAGTGAGGGATGTATTTGCCGCGTGGGGATATGTGCCGCGTCTAGGTGAGTTGAGCGCTTGAAAATAAATGCGGTGGCCATCATCGGTGTCACAAGAGGTGCGCGTCTCAGGTTCGAAGAGTTGACCGTCACGAGTGAAAAGATGGGTCACCCCCAAATACCGAAAGGCCTGCAGGTGCTTGTTCTGGTTTACTTTGAAATCCTTGCTTTTGATTTTGTAGCCATACCGTCCCGATAACGACAGGCGCCCCAGGGCTGTTTCATTGGTGTCCATGGGCTCGTACAAATGAAGCGCATTCCGTTCGAGCAGAATCATGGCATTGCCCACCATGGGCACGATGGCGGCGGGTTGCGGTTGTCGGCGCTGGTAATCTCCCACAAACGCCAGACGGGATTGCTTGGGGATGTTCGCTTGTTCCAAGCACGCATCAGCCGCAGCGAGGATGCGGTGGGCTCCCAAGTCATGCTTGTCTTGGGTCTCACTCATGAGGTCGAAGTGCCGGCCTTGAAAACAAACAGCCATGGACACCAACGCCACTGCACACAGTGCCCAAGTGAACCCCCGTGACTGGGTGGGTTGCAGTTCAAAGAAGGCCAGCAACATAAACAGGGGGGCGGTGAAAATCACCAGCTTAAAGGTCCAATGAAACCCCTTGAAAGGGCCTTGCATGAAAACCGATGTCCACGAAAATGTCTCATTGCCCAGCAACAACAGCGTGAGCAACACCAAGGTGAGGAGCAACCAGCGACGCTTCACCACACTGATCACCAGACATGCCCAAAGCATGGGTTGGAAATACAGCCCAGGGCCCTGCATTTCGATGGCGTTCACATCCCAAAAATTCATGCGCAGGCCGGAGAGGAGATTGCCCACCACGCTGCCCAGCAACGGCACATGCAACGGCTGCGCGAGGTCCATGACTTGCGTGGGGTTGTTCAGCCGCGCGGTAAGCGTCGAGCTTTGCAGGGCAATTTCGCGCAGGTAAAGCATGGACGGCACTGTGGGCAGCAGGCAAAGCCCCAAAAGAAAAAAGAGTGAACCCCATCGTTCTCGAGGTGCCAGCAGCAAAAATGCAAAGGCCCAAAACAGAACGCCCCATATAAACATTTGGGGATGCGCACTGATGAAAAAGAAGAGCACCAAAGCGGCCAACGTGAATTTCTGTGACAAGCGCTCAAAAAACTGACCCAGCCGCACTTGCTGGTGAACCAAAAGCAACACGGCGATCCACCACAGGTGGGCAATGCCGTAGTTGTGCCAGTTCATGCCCAGTAAAAAAGGCCCTGGCAGAAACATCAACGCCAAGGCCAATAAAAATCGGTGGGTTTGTTTGCCCGGTGCCCAGAGTAACACCAAGATGCCCAATAAGATTTGGTGCAGCACCATGGATATTTCCAAGAGTGCGTGAGGGGACGCTAAGAGCATGCTGAGCAACTGCGAGAGATGGAACAGGGGATACAACACGCCGGCTTGCCCGCCGTTAAACGGGTCCCATCCTGCACCGAGTCCCCAAATCATGCGCGGAATGTCCAAATGCAGGCTCATTTGGGTGTGACTGTGAATCAACGGCAGGAAGTAATTGAGATTGTCATCCCGGGTGAAAGGATAGGGCGCACCGCTGTGCCACAACAACTGATGAAAGCCCAGTGCCGCCAAGGCCAAAAGCAGGCTGGGAAACCATAGGGATGGTGTGCGTTGCGGGTCTTGTTCGTTCAAACGGGGAATCCGGTGGCTGTGGGCGTGATACCGTCTATCTTTAAATCAAACGGGCCTAATTTGAAAATTTCCCAAAAAGGGCCCATGGCTTCGGCGCTCACGGCGAATAATCTGATGGGAAAATAGTCCTGTGGGGGTTCCTTTGCTAAGCTCCTCCCCGAGAGGCAGAACGATTATTTTGAAGGCAGAACCGCCCCCACAACCGACCTCTAGATGGCAAAACCCCGTGCTGATTGGGTCAGGGGTGAGTTTGCTGTTGACCCTTTTCTTTTTTGAACCGTTTTTATCGTGGGGCTATTTTCCGCACACCCAAGAGGGCTTGCGTTACCCCGTTTTGTTGACGCACTTTCAGCATGCGTTGGCAGATGGGGTTTGGTATCCGCGCTGGCTGCCAGACCTTTACGGGGGTTACGGCTATCCCACCTTTGTTTTTTACCAACCCTTTTTCTTTTATGTGGCCACCGGGGTGGCTTGGGTCCTGAACTTGGCCAATCCCTTGGCGTGCCATGTGGCCGCCGGCTTGTTGTTGTTCGTTGGGTTGATGGGGGCATTTTTATTGGGCCATCAACTCGGATTCAAACGGGTGATCAGCGGTGTTTGGTGTTGCTGCTTGTTTGCTTTAACCCCTTATTTGGCCGTTGATTTCAATGCCCGAGGGGCGCTGTCCGAATTTTCAGCCATGGTGCTCACCCCTTGGCCGGTTTATGCCTTGGTGGCGTTTCATGATGCCATCAAAAAGGACGCGTCCCATACCCGACCCGTTTGGATTTTTGTTTTCTCCTTGGGCGCCATTATTTGTGCGCATCCCGTGACGGCGTTGTTCTTTTTTCCCTTGATGATGCTGATGCACGTGGTTGTAACCTGGAGTGTCCATGAGCCGTCCCAGCGCGGGTGGGTGATGCAAAGGGCAGTGTTCCAAGGTTTGCTGGCCTTGGCCGTGAGTTCTTTTTATTGGTGGCCGGTCCTTCAAATGAAAGACCAAGTCAACCTTCAAGCGGCCACCCAAGGTTTTTATGGCCCACTGGGTCACTTGGTGGCACCGCGTCTTTTGTTTGACTTGACGTGGATGTGGGGCGATTCACCCCATGGATTGCCCGTGCAGCTGGGGGCGGTGCATTTTCTCTTGGCCCTCTCAGGTTTGTGGTTGTGTCGAAGAGATAACCTCTTTCGAGTCTTAGGGGTGGTCTATGTTTTGGGTATTGTATTGATGTGTCGAAACCTTGTCTCGGAATGGGTCTGGGCGCAGCCCACCTTGCTGCAAAAAGCGCAGTTCCCATGGCGTTTGTTAAGTGTGTTGGCGATCACTCAAACCGTTTTGGCCGTGAGGCTCGTCAGCACCTCCCAGCATTGGATACGGGTAACGACGGTATTACTGGTGTTGGTGCTGCTGCAAACCGACATGCGTCAAGTGTCACCCGAGTCACAAAAAAATGACGCACACACTTACGAGGCCATCGCCGAACAAGTACAAACAGATTACGAGATGTCTTTGGTACACGGCAAACGCTATGCTTTCATGAATGAGTTTATGCCTTTGGGGGCCGAGCCATTTTTGCCGCCGCGGAAAGAAGGCCCCCTGTTGGAAACGGCCCATGGCAAAGTCATGTTGCAGGCGGACCACACCGCACACCACATCAAGGCAGAGGTGGTGCACACCACTCAAGGGATGGTGCAGCTGAACCAAGTCTACCTTGCGGGTTGGCAGGTGCGGGTGGATGGCGTGCCCATTCCCACGTCCGTTCTCAAAAAAGCGGTTTCAGCTGAGGGCCTGATTCAGTTTGGGGTTCCGGTGGGCCAACACACTGTCGAAGCATTCTACGGCGGGCCCCCAGGCCTCATGAAAAGGGGGAGCATCGCTTTGGCATTGCTGCTGTGGGGCTTTTGGTTTTTTCATCGGAGAAGCGCGCGCAAGTTGTTTGTGCCCTCTGAAGGCACTTAAAGCGCCTTAGGGCCGCAGGAACTTGGGTTCACTTTGCAGGTATGCTAAACTCTTCGATGGGCACCGATCGAAGGTGTTCAATGTAAGTGTTTGAAATAATTAGAGAAAAAATGAAATCATGGTCTGTGCCCCCTGCCGGTCTCACCCCATGAATGAAGGAGCCCTTCAATGATCCGACGATTCGGCATTCTTATCGCCATCGCGACCCTGTGTTTTGGCTGTGGCCGTTCACCCATGCCCACCCAACAAATTGCTGAAATCCTAGATGCGGGTCTGGATTTGGGCCTCAATCTCAATGGTGTTTTGGGTGATGGAGGGCTCAACCTTTCCCACCTTGATGGTGGGCAAAGCCAGTCGTACACCGTTGCCGATGCCGGACAAACCACCTCTCAGATGGTCACCGATGCAGGCCATCACACCACCAGCGTACCTACCGATGCAGGCAGCACCCACCATGATGCTTCCCCTCATGACAGTGGCCAAGGAAGTAGCTCCGATGGTAATGAGGGACCTTCTGGGCCTGACGCGGGCCATGCCCATCCATTCGATGCTGGGGCACCAGAGTGTCTCGTGTCTACCGATTGCGATTTGGACGAACCTTTTTGCAGCGACAACGGCATGTGCAGCGCCTGTGATTTAGAATGCAGCGATAACAGTTCCTGCGAAGTGGTCGATGAAACCATGATGTGCATTTGTCATTCGGGTTTTACGGTCCAAGATGACGCTTGTGTGGACGTCAACGAGTGTGAAGCCTCCGCGCCTGCCTGTGATGTGAACGCAGAATGCACGAATTTACCCGGCAGCTTCGCGTGCGAATGTTTGCCAGGCTACGAAGCATCGGAAGAGGGCTGTGTCAACATCGATGACTGTGCCGCCGAGTCTTGCTTGAACGGAGGCGTTTGCATTGACGGTCTCAGCGAGGCGACCTGTGATTGTACCGGTACGGGCTACGAAGGGGACGCTTGCGAAACGAATATCGACGATTGCACCGCGGACTCTTGTGAAAACGGCGGGCAATGTATTGACGGTGTGAACAGCACCACCTGTGACTGTACGGGCACGGGCTTTGTGGGAGCCACGTGTGGCGAGAACATGAATGAATGTACCGCCACTTCCTGTTTGAACGGGGGGCAGTGTATTGACGAAGTGAACAGCATCTCATGTGACTGCACGGATACGGGTTTCACGGGACCAACCTGCCAAATTAACATTGACGATTGCACGGCTGACGCATGTCAGAATGATGGGGTCTGTGTTGACGGCGTGAACAGCACCAGTTGTGATTGTACCGGTACCGGATTTTCGGGGGCCACCTGTGAAAACAACATTAATGATTGCACCGCGGACGCATGTCAAAATGGTGGGGTCTGTATTGACGGTGTGAACAGCACCAGTTGTGACTGTACGGGTACTGGCTATTCAGGGGCCACCTGCCAAGTGAATGTGGACGATTGTACGGCCAGTTCCTGTGAAAACGGCGGGCAATGCGTTGATGGTGTGAACAGTACTTCTTGTGATTGTACCGGCACGGGTTTCTCAGGTGCCACCTGCCAAAACAACGTGAACGATTGCACGGCCAACGCTTGCCAAAACGGCGGGACCTGCGTCGATGGGATTAACAGCACCAGTTGTGACTGTACGGGCACTGGCTTTTCAGGTGCCACCTGCCAAGTGAATGTGGACGATTGTACGGCCAGTTCATGTGAAAATGGCGGGGAATGCATCGACGGCGTGAACAGCACGTCCTGTAATTGCACCGGTACGGGATTTTCAGGCGCCACGTGCCAAAACAACATTAACGATTGCACGGCCAACGCTTGCCAAAACGGCGGGACCTGCGTCGATGGTATCAACAGCACCACTTGTGATTGTACAGGTACCGGATTCAGTGGGGCCACCTGCCAAGTGAATGTGGAGGATTGTACGGCCACTTCTTGTGAAAACGGCGGGACTTGCATCGATGGTGTCAACAGCACCAGTTGTGATTGTACGGGTACCGGGTTCACGGGCGCCACGTGCCAAAACAACATCGATGATTGCACCGCTGGAGCTTGCGAAAACGGCGGGACTTGCATCGACGGTGTGAACAGCACCTCTTGTGATTGCGCAGGCACCGGGTTCACGGGCAACACCTGCCAAAACAACATCGACGATTGTACCGTTGGTTCTTGCCAAAATGGCGGGACTTGCATCGACGGCGTGAACAGCACCTCTTGTGATTGCACGGGGACTGGGTTCACGGGGAACGCTTGCCAGAATAACATCGATGATTGTACCGCTGGCTCCTGCCAAAACGGCGGGACCTGCGTCGATGGTATTAACAGCACCTCTTGTGATTGCACGGGGACCGGTTTTTCCGGCAATGAATGTCAAAACGATATCGATGATTGCAGCCCCAATCCATGCGGGGACGGCGGGTCATGCACCGACCTGGGCGCGAACAGCTATTCGTGTACATGTGCTGATGGTTACACGGGTGGCGGCACCGGCACGGGGTGCGTGGTGGATTATAACGATGATTGCAGTTCCGGCATTTGTGGCGCGGGTGGGAGTTGCGTGGACAATGGGGTCAATCAATACAGCTGTTTGTGCCAATCGGGCTACATCGGTGGCGGGGTCAATGCACCTTGTACCCCCGACTACAGCGACGATTGTGACCCCAATCCTTGTCTCAATGGCGGAAGTTGCCAAGACACGGGTGCCAATAACTTCAGTTGTGATTGCCCCACCGGGTACACCGGGAATACCTGCAACGGTTGTGAACCTGGCTACGTCATGGAAGGTGGAGACTGTACGCCTGAATGCACGAGCAACGCGGACTGCACCTCAGATACGGCCCCCATATGTGACACCATCACCGGGATCTGCGAAGGGTGTAGCATTCATGCCCAATGCAATGGTGGCGAGCCGTATTGCAAAAGCGATGGCTCTTGTTGGGACCCCTGTGGCATGACGGCTTGTAGTGGTGGACTTGTGTGTATCGTTGAACTGGGGACTGGGCTGAGCCTCACCACGCAATGTGTGGAATGTTCCAGTAATTCACATTGTGGCGCTTCCGAAACCTGTGTCAACAACGAATGTATTGCTTCGGGCTGTGGCAATGGGGGGCCGTGCATTCCTGGCAGCCCATGGCCCGAGTGTCACAGCGGTATTTGTGGGTGCTATCCACACGGAGAGCAGAACAGCAGCGAATGCTCCAACAACTTCCCCCATTGTGGTGGTTTTGTGCTGCAACCCGCCTCGGGGGGAACCGCTGACGGTTTTGGTGAAGGTGCCGGAGCGGGTGAAGAGCAGGGTGCCACCGATGGCTCAGGCACTTCTGAAGAAGAGAACGACCCGTTTCTGGGTGGGTCTCCAGGTCATGCTGGCGGCGGTGCCAAAGGGGCGATTTCGGGGCCAGACGTCCCGGTCGATCCCACCAACATTGGTTACTGCGTGGAGTGCCTTTACAATTCGCATTGTGGCTCCAACCAAAACTGCGTGAACTACAGCTGCCAAACCGGGAGTTCCACGGGCTCAGGCAGTGGCTCCAGTAACGGATCTTTCGATGGGGATGAACCGTATGAGGAACACGAAATTGAAAAGTGATGTTCACCATCACTTTGGGTCCAGGCTTTGAGCCGCCATTGCGTCGGCCATCATGCCTGTCATCCTGAATGATCATGTGCATTGTTTCGCGGGCTGGCACGGTGCCTGGGGCTTTTGTCCAAAACCCATGAGGGGAGCAGTAGGCATTTGAACGAACCCGATCCTTTTTTTGACCTGCACCCCAAGATACCTGTGGGGACCGCGCTGGCCTGGGCTTTTGTCTCGACCCTGGCAGTTTTGGTGGCGCTGCCACTCATGATCGTGGTGGAGAACCCTGACGATTTCACGCGGTATATTTTACGGGATTTCTTTATGGTGGCCCTGGGCTTGTCACCGCTGGTGTTCACGGTGTTGGCGGCGGTGGGGGTGGCCCTGGTGAAGTCCCCCCCGCAGGTGGGCGGTCGTGTTTTACAGGGCTTGTTGTTTTTGCTGGTGTTTTGGGGCTTTTTTATCCCACTTAATATGGGTTTGCTCGATGAGGTGGATGTCCCAACCCTCAACCCGTTCGCGCTACTGTTGGCCGCGGTGATGTTTTTCGGTGCCTGGGGAGCGCGAACACTCTCCACCAACAAGGGGATCTGGCCCTTGATGCTTTTTTTGCTGATTCAGGTGGGCTATTTTGTGTTCGCCTTTTCACAATTGCCCATCCACAAAAATCACAAACCAACCCAAGATTTTTATGCGTTATCGCAAACGCACAACACCTTTGTGATCACCCTCGACAGTTTGCAAAGCAATGATGTGGCCCAGTTGTTTCGTGCGTCACCGGAGCTGCAACAAACCTTTTCTGGATTCACCTTTTTTTCAAACACCGCGGGACCCGCGCCTTGGACCAACCTCTCTGCCTTGTTCATGAAAGCGGGGGTGATTCTCAATGATGTGACCATTTCGGATTACGTGGCCCAAACCCAACCGCAATTCATCACCAACCAGCTGCGGGCCAAAGAGATCGATGTGCACACCTACGGCCAATTTTCGCGTCTTGAGCCCGATGTGGGCCGGGTGATTCCCGCCGGTGGTTTGTTAGCGGTGGGGGCCGTTCATGGTTACACCAAGGCCTTGAAAGCCTCACTCTACCGATATCTGCCCGGCGGGCTGGTGAAAACTTTAGAGCCAGCCATTGGAGAAGCCCTTGCGCTGCTGGCACAGCTGGATGCATTCAAAGCATACAGCGGCGATGTGGAATTCGAGCACCTTAAAAAATATGGCGACTGGAAAGAAGAGATTTTGCAGTTCGATCAGTACGAGAAAAACCTTTATGTGGGCAAAACCAAGCCGGCTGCCCATTTTTCGTTTTTTACCTTTCCGCATTTCCCCTACAAGTTCGACGCAGAATGTACCTTTCAGACCACCAGCAACCCCAGCCATGAAGGCGCCATGAACGAAACCCGTTGTGGCCTCAAAAAATTACAGTCGCTCGTGCAAACGCTCAAAGGGCTAGGGGTCTACGACCAGAGTTTGATCATTTTGAACAGCGACCACGGGCAAGAGTGTGGGGCGCAACTGCCGTCCAGCGTGACTGCCGGCCATGTGTCGCAAAAATGGTGTTTGTCCCGCTACATGCCGCTGCTCATGGTGAAGCCGGTGGGGGCCCAAGGACGACTCAAAGAAGATTATTTCCAGGCGAGCTTGTTAGACATCCCCAAAACCGTTTGTGCCGCCCATTTAGACCCCCAACAATGCCAGGCCTACGAAGGGGTCGACCTGCTCCACATTGGCCCCGAAGCGGTGCAGACCAAGCGCGAGATTTTGGTGTCCCAAGAAAAAGGCCCGCAATATGCGCGACAGTACGAAGGCTATGCCCCGGTGAACATTGGCCGCACCCAAATGATGCATGAGACGGTCAAAACCACCCCGGTCCCCTAAACGGTGTGGGGCTTTCCCCAGAAAATTACCCCAAGAATTCGTGTCGGGAATAAGGATTGGGTATACCTGGGACAGAAGGGAGAACGGCCATGAAGGGAATACTTGCATTTTTAGTTGTGCTTTGTGCGTTTCCGCGTTCTGCCCACGCCTATATTGACCCCGCTTCGGGCAGCATCATCGTTTCTGCCATTATTTCGGCCATCGTGGCGGTTTCGGTGGCGGTGCGCACCTATTGGGCCAAAATCAAACGTGCCATCACCGGGCAGCAAGCCCCTCAAAACGACGAACCAACAGTCAAAGACCCGTAGCGCGCCGGGCGCAGGTCTGTTTCACCGAAACTGGGTCACTCATCCATGACAGAAAACTATTGGGATACCTTCTACGCCAAAAAGAGTCTGGGACTTCGGCCTTCAACTTTTGCCCAATGGTGTACCATCGAGGGCGGCCTGTTGGCCCATGACGCGGTTTTAGAAATTGGGTGTGGCAACGGCCGCGATTCCTTTTTCTTTGCGCAGCAGGGCCTGCACGTGGTGGGGGTCGATGCCTCCCAGGTGGCCATCCGCAACAACCAAGAACAAGCCGACACCTCGACTATTGAGGCGCCCTGTGTGTTCGTGCACGCGCAATTGGGGCCCGGGGCTTCTTGGGAACAACTCACCGCCCAGCGCACCGTAAAACCCACCGCCATTTATTGTCGGTTTGTGTTGCACGCGGTCACCCAAGCCGAGGCCAAAGCCATTTTGGATTTTTGTGCGGCGTTTTTAAAGCCCCAAGAAAAATTGTATTTGGAATTTCGCACCACCCGTGACCCCATGTTTCAGCGGGGTGAAAAAGTGGGCGAGCACGAACGCATGACCGACCATTACCGGCGGTTCATCGAACCCGAACCGTTCAGGCATCAAATGGCGCAGCGGGGTTGGCAAGAACTGTATTTCCTCGAATCCGATGGTTTGTCGCCCTATAAAGACGACGACCCCGTGTTGGCCCGGTTGATCTACGAGAAAACCGCTGCCCAATGATGTCGTTCTTCAAACATATGGCGGGGTTGTTGTCATTTGTGCAAACCCCGCGGGCCCAGCGACGGGTGGTGTTTTACTCTGAGGGCCCCACCTATTGGGTGCATTTGCAGGGCTTGGTGCAGGCGTTGCTCGCATCGGGCGAGGTGCCAGTGTGTTACGTGAGTTCCAACCCTGCCGACCCGGGTCTCGCTTTGCAGCACGCCAATTACAAAACTTTTTTGATCGACCAAGGGTGGGTGCGCAATTGGTTTTTTGAAAACCTGCAAGCGGATGTGTTGGTGATGACCATGCCCGACCTCGACCAATACCAAGTGAAGCGCTCCAAACACCCGGTGCATTATGTGTATGTGCAACATTCCTTGGTGAGTTTTCACATGGTGTATCGGCCCGGTGCCTTCGATGCCTTTGATTCTGTGTTTTGCGCGGGGCCCCATCACCTCAAAGAGATAGACGCCATCACCACGCACAAAAACCTGCCGCCCAAACACGTGGTGGCACATGGGTACGAGCGCTTGGACGCCATCATTCATCACCACGCGCAGCGCGAACCTGTAGTGAAAGGCCCCGATGCACCCATTCACGTGTTGTTGGCGCCATCGTGGGGGCCCCATTGCATACTCGAAACGGTGGGGGCCGAAGTGGTGGCCCATCTGTTAGAGAATAATTTTCGGGTGACGGTGCGGCCCCACCCACAAACGCGCAAATTCGCGGCGCAAAACATCCGGCAACTGGAGCAAGCCCACGGGCAAAACCCATTGTTCTCTCTTGAGACTGGCGTGGCCGGGCAAGAAACCTTGCACCAATCCGACCTGATGATTTGTGATTGGTCGGGCGCGGCCTTGGATTACGCCTTTGGCTTACACAAACCGGTGTTGTTTATTGACGTCCCCCGCAAGGTGAACAATCCCGACTACCCAGCTTTGAACCTCGAACCTTTCGAAGCCACCATTCGCCCTCAAATTGGGCGCGTGCTACCGGTGGAACACCTGCATCAGTTGGCAGACACCGTTCGGTCCTTGTTGCAATCCTGGCAACCCGAAACCGTGGCCCATTTGCGCCACCAACATGTGTTCAATGTGGGCCAATCCTCCAAGGCCGGAGCCGCCGCCATCCAAAAACTCCTGCAAAGGCTTGGCCCCAACTAAAGGGCACCAAATGCCCTTGGTTTTTCTGCCCCAAAAGTCCCCGCGCTTTGCCAACCCGGTGGCCTCCAGGCTAAGGTGCACGACTTTAATTACGCAAATAATTACTACGCCCGCTGCGTCCGCCTCACCGATAGCCATTGCGATTACGACGGTTACGAACCCGGCGAGGGTGGGATATGCGTGTTGCTAGAATAATGCGCCTTGCAACCACAGCCGTTGGTATTTACCTTGACGGTCGTAACGCTCGGCTTGAGATTGAATGTTAAACACCCGGTCTCTTGGGTCATTGCCCACACCAGCGTTGTAGTTCCAATTGCCAGTGTTGCTGTGGACATCGTGGTCGATGAGCATGGCCTCAAAATAGGCCGCGCCCCAACGCCAATCGATGTGCTGCTGTTTGGTGAGAAAGCTGGCCACGTTTTGCCGGCCGCGGTTGCTCATGAACCCGGTTTTTTGCAGTTCGATCATATTGGCATTCACAAAGGGCTCAATGGTTTCGCCGTTGATCCATTGTTCAAAGAGGTGTCGGTCTTGTTTCCAGGGGTAATCACGGCGCTGAATACCGCCTACTTTGAAAAAGTGGGCCCCATGCTTGAGTGAGATGAACTTGAAGTAATCCCGCCATATGAGTTCAAACACCAACCAGTAGGTGGATTGGTTTTTTTTGATGTCGCGTTCGTAATCTTTAACGGCCCAGTAGATTTGCCGGGCGGAGAGACTGCCGTTGGCCAACCAAGGGGAAAACTTGGAGCTGTAGTCGGTACCAATGAGTCCATTGCGCGTCTTTTTGTAGTAGGTCAGGCGTTGTGAGTCCCAAAAATAGTCGTTGAGCCGCTCTAGGGCCGTGGTGGCACCCCCGGCAAAGGGAAAGGCACTGCTGGGGTGGGTCTCGAAGGCCTCAAAGCCTAAGTCCTCCAATGAAGGGATAGGCGGCACCACAGAAAGCAGGTTGTCGGGTTGCAGGACGCGTGGGCTGGCAACCGCGGGGCGTACCTCACACATTTTTTCGCACGCTTTACGAAAGGAGGTAAAGACCTCGGGCACTTCTTCGGGCAGCATGGGCACATCTTGGGGGTGAAACAAAAACTGGTCGTAGGCACGGTGAATAGGAATCCCAGAAGGCAAGAAAGCTTCTTGCGCCTTTTCATCGCGGGTCCATTCCTCCTGAAGGTAGACGTCAGTAATGCCCTGTTCCTCACAAAAGGCGGTGAGGGCCGTCAAAGGCTGCGCCTGGACTACCAGGCTGATATGAAACCGCGCCAACTCAGCCTGTAGGTCGTTTAAGCTTTCCAGCAAAAACCGGGCACGGTAACGTTCTGTGCGCCGAAAACCCAATGGGGTCATTTCAAACCATGAGGGATCGAGGTTATAGTAGGCAATCACACGGTCGTGCGCTTGGCACGCGGTGTAAAGAGACGCGTTGTCGGCCACGCGAAGGTCGTTTCGGAACCAAATCAGTGCTTTTGTAGCGTCGCTTGTCTGCATCGTAACCCGTTAACATTCACGGTACACAAATCATTCCATGGATTGTGGTTCTAACTTTGGGTGCTTAACGGTCACAGACTTGAAATCGGGCTTTATACCGCTTAATTTTCCCCTTTAATGAACCTGGGAGGCTCCGATGCAAAGAGTAACTTTGGGTGCGATGATGGCTTGTGGTTTGTTAATGGGCTGCTTGGAACCGGCCGAACCAGCACCTGAACCACACCCCTGCGAAATCAGTGAACATTGCGTTTATGATGCCGCAAATGGCGAGTCCGTATGTAAAGACGGCTATGTTTGGGAAAACCCCAGTGACGCCAGTAACTATAACTGTGTGGCAGACACCGGCGCGGGCGATGGCACTGCAGATGGGTCCACATCAGGAAACACCACTGGCAGCGCTGATGGCTCGGGCGATGGAAGCACCGATGGAACTGCAACTGGCACTGCAGACGGCACTTCAAACGGTTCCACCACTGGCAATACGGATGGTAATACCGACGGTTCGACCGATGGGTCTTCCAATGGGTCTTCAGATGGCAATGCAGATGGTTCGAGCGATGGCAGCTCAGATGGCAGTGCCGATGGCTCAACCACACCGACCGCTCCATTCGTTCTTACGTTTAGCTATGATTCCGACTATTCGGTCAACTTGGTCCTCAAAGGCGAGGTCGACGTGGCCGTGGATTGGGGGGATGGCACCACTGAAAGCTTCACCACACCGGGCGACAAATCCCACGATTACGACAGTGGGTCTTACACCATTCGCATCACCGGCACTCTCACCGGGTTTGGCGGCATCTCAAGATACAATAACTTTTTGACCAGTTGCACCTCTTTTGGTGATCTTGGGCTCACTGATTTGAGCGGGGCTTTCAGCCATACCTGGGGACTCAGCCAGGTCCCCACGGTGTTGCCCGCAACCGTGACCAACGTGGCTTCCATGTTTGAAAATGCACGAGAATTCGATGAGGATATCGGCGATTGGGACACCAGCAATGTGACCAACATGAACAAAATGTTTTACGAAGCCAAAGAATTCAACCAAAACATCAGCAATTGGGACACCAGCAACGTCACCGACATGGGCAGCATGTTTTTCAAGGCTGAGGCCTTTAACCAACCCGTCGGCAACTGGGACACCAGCAAAGTGACGAATATGGAAGTCATGTTTTACGAGGCCGGTGTGTTCAACCAGCCCATTGGAAACTGGGACACCAGTCAGGTGACCCTGATGACCAGTATGTTTGCTTGGGCAGAAAACTTTAACCAGGACATCAGCCAGTGGAACACCAGCAACGTCACCAACATGGCCAGCATGTTTTTAAACGTGCCTGAATTCAACCATGACATCAGCGGCTGGGACACCAGTCAGGTGACAGACATGGACAATATGTTTAAATGGGCAGATGCCTTTAACCAACCCATCGGCACCTGGGACACGGGGGCGGTCACCGACATGGGAGGCATGTTTCGTTTGGCGACTAATTTCAATCAAAACATCGGCAATTGGGACACCAGCAGTGTGCAAAGCATGAGCAGCATGTTCGAAAATGCCAGCGCCTTTGATCAAGACATCAGCGGTTGGGACACCAGCAACGTGCTTTACATGTCAGAAATGTTTAAGTTTGCGGGCGCCTTCGACCAAGACTTAACCGGCTGGTGCGTAGAGCAAATCCCATCCGAACCCAGCTGCTTTGCTTGCAACACGTCTTGGGCTTTCCAAAAACGGCCCGTCTGGGGTGAGGCGTGTGATTAGGCATGAGTCAGAAAACAAGTAGAAGGATATCATGACGCGTTACGTTTTAAGTTGTTTCATTTTCGGAAACATCGTGGGCGTCGGTTGTTTAGGGCAGCCCGATGCCGAGAGACACCCTTGCGAGCTGAGCACCCATTGTCTCTACGACACCGAAAAGGGCGAGTCGAATTGTGAAGCCGGTTACACTTGGGAAGACCCCAGCGACAGCAGCAATTACGAGTGCGTCAAGGATGCCAATTGTGTGCCCACCACTTGCCTCGCAGCCGAAGTGACCTGTGGCAACATCGCTGATGGTTGTGGTGCCACCCTTGATTGCGGCGGGCCTTGTCCTGAACCCGTGTGTGGCAACGGTGCCGTTGAAGAAGGGGAAGTTTGTGATGATGGCAACACTGAAGACAACGATTATTGCAGTGCCGATTGTTTGTCTGCAACCGGTTCCTGCGGAGACAGTGCGGTTCAAAACAATGAAGAATGTGACGATGGCAACGCGGCGACCGAAACCTGTGCCTACGGCCTTTTGAACTGTGAAGTCTGTGATGCCTCATGCCAGCTGGTGGCGGGACGTATCCCGGCCGATGGTTTAACCTGTGACGCCAATGGCGAGTGTGTTTATACGGATTTGTCTGCGGGTTTAGATTGGCAAGGTTGTCCGGCAGGGCAAACCGGTGAAACGTGCACGGGTAACCCGATGAATAAATACCACCAAGATGCAGCCCCTTATTGCGAAAGTCTTTCCTGGGGCGGCTATGATGATTGGGTGTTGCCCACCATTGATCAGCTTCGCAAGTTGATTCGCGGTTGTGATGAAAACCTGTATGGCAGTTCGCAATGCACCATCACCCATGCTTGTTCATACGAGGTCAACAATAACTGTACCACAGACTATTGTTCGGGTTGCTCCATGCAAGATGGCCCCGCCATTGGTGGCTGCTATTGGCCCGTGGACATGCCGGGGTCTTGTGATGATGCAATATGGTCGATATCCAAACAAATCGACAATAAAGCCTTTCGCGTCCATTTTGAATACGGCAATGTGGGCGCTGGTCCCGTAACCAATACGAATCACACCATGCGATGTGTGCGTTCGGTGCAATAAGCCCGTCAGCGCTAAGCCCCAAAATCCCCCACCGCCCGGTGCATGGGGCCAAAAACGCCCTCAATGGGCAGCTGCAGCTCAATAAGCGTCTTTGCAGCTCGCTAGCAAACCGTTGCTCGGCTTGCCATCAAGCGGGCATTAAGGGTAATTAGACTGGGTTTTGAATCGAAACTCTGGGGGGCTCCCAATGCCATTACGTATTTCTTTTTTACTCTTTTGTCTGGGTCTGTTTACCGCTTGTCCGCAGCCTGATGTGCCCTCAGGCGGGGCTGACAATGGCGCTGAAGATGGCACGTCCGAAGGTGCTTCTGATGGCAGCACTGATGGTTCCAGTGCAATGGACGCCGGTTCGGGTGATGGCGCTTCTGACGGTTCCAGTACGGTAGATGCCGGTTCGGGTGATGGCAGTTCTGATGGCTCCAGTGCAGCAGACGCCGGCTCGGGCGAAGGCAGCGAAACGGATGCTGGGCCCGGTGACATTGTTACGAACGATTCGGATAATGATGGGGTGGCCGATGATGCAGACAGCTGCCCCGAAGGCGAAACCGGGTGGACCTCTAATGGAGACACGGATCACGATTCAGACGGTTGTAATGATGCCAATGAAGACACCGACGATGACAATGATGGCGTCCCCGATGTTGAGGATGTTTTTCCTTTGGACACCTCTGAACAGTCCGATGCCGATAACGATGGTACGGGTGATAATGCCGATGAAGATGATGACAATGATGGTGCGCCCGATGACACAGACGCCTTTCCTTTAGACGATTCTGAACAGTCCGATGCCGATAACGATGGTACGGGTGATAATGCCGATGAAGATGATGACAATGATGGTGCGCCCGATGATACAGACGCCTTTCCTCTAGACGATTCTGAGCAGGTGGATACCGACAGCGATGGCACTGGTGATAATGCCGATGATGATGACGATAATGATGGCACGCCCGATGATACCGACGCCTTTCCTCTAGATGACTCTGAGCAGGTAGATACCGACAGCGATGGCACGGGTGATAATGCCGATGATGATGACGATAATGATGGCACGCCCGATGATACCGACGCCTTTCCTTTAGACGATTCTGAGCAGGTGGATACCGACAGCGATGGCACCGGTGATAATGCCGATACCGATGACGATAATGATGGTGTTTTGGATGTTGACGACAACTGTCCCCAAGGTGAAACCGGCTGGGCATCAGACGATACCAACGACCTGGATGCGGACGGTTGCCGCGATGATTCAGAAGAAGCGGATGTCAACGAAGATGGCATTTATGACGATGCGATGATTTTGACCTACGTCATTGACGATACCAGTGATGAAATCACCCTCTACTTGAAAGGGGAGGTGAACGTAGAGGTGAACTGGGGTGATGGCACGACTGAAATATTCACAACCCCCGGTGAAAAAAACCATACCGTCAATGCTGGCACCCACACCGTGAGCCTGCGCGGGCGGTTGGAGGGCTTTGGCGGGGTTACGGAGGGGGTCTCTTACCTCCCACTGGTTTCTTGTGCCTCATTTGGAGACTTGGGAATCACAGATCTTAAAGAGGCCTTTGCATACGCGCTCGACTTGGTGGAAGTGCCGTCCACGTTGCCGAGCAGTGTGACAAATATTTCCTCCATGCTCTTCGGCACGTTGGTGTTTAATGGCGATATCAGTGGTTGGGATACCAGTAACGTCACTGATATGAGCATCCTTTTTGGGGTATCGGGCTTCAATGGCGATATCAGTGGTTGGGATACCAGCAATGTAACTACAATGATGGGTATGTTTTACGATACGGACGCATTCAACCAGGACATCGGTGGCTGGGATACGAGCAATGTCACCGATATGGAGCAGATGTTTAACGCTGCCGCAGCGTTCGACCAAGATATTGGCGGTTGGGATACCAGTAAGGTTGAAACCATGAATGCCATGTTTTATTTGACGGACGCATTCAACCAAGACATCGGCGGTTGGGATACCAGCAATGTCTTGGATATGTATGCCATGTTTGGTGGGACGCTATCGTTTAACCAAGACCTCAGTGGTTGGGATACCAGTAAGGTGACAACAATGGGGGGAATGTTTTATTATGCCGCGGCATTCGATCAGAATATTGCCAGTTGGAATACCGCCAATGTCACGGATATGGGACAGATGTTTGAATATGCCGGCGCGTTCAACCAAGACATTGGTGGTTGGGATACCAGCAATGTCACGAATATGTATCAAATGTTCAGAGGTGCCAGTCTATTTAACCAAAACATCGGCACTTGGGACACGGGCAATGTCACAAACATGCAATATATGTTTCGAAGCGCTGACGCATTCAATCAAGATGTGGGCAACTGGAATACCAGTAATGTCACCAATATGGCCGGCATGTTCATGAGTTTTTACGGAACGGGGCACACCTTCAATCAAGACATCAGTGGCTGGGACACGGCCAATGTCACGAATATGAGTGAAATGTTCTATGATAACGGTGCATTCGATCAGGATATTGGTGGTTGGGATACTAGCAATGTCACGGACATGCGTTCAATGTTTGCGAGTAACTACACTGTTACGCAACCGTTCAACCGAGACATCAGTGGCTGGAATACCAGCAATGTGACGGATATGACTTGGATGTTTTCTAACACCCAAAACTTCAACCAAGACATCGGGGGTTGGGATACCAGCAACGTTACTGAGATGCGGGAGATGTTCGGAGGCGCTCAAGCCTTCGACCAAGACATTGGCGGTTGGGATACCAGCAAGGTGACCAACATGCATGGCATGTTTTCATGGACGGAAGTGTTCAACCAAGACATTGGCAGTTGGAATACGAGTAACGTCACGGACATGAGTGAAATGTTCTATAAAAACAGCGCATTCAATCAGGACATTGGGGGTTGGGATACCAGTAATGTCACGGATATGAGTAGTATGTTTGAGGGCAGCTACGATATGGCGCAACCGTTCAACCAGGATATTGGTAGCTGGGATACCAGCAACG
>MDTD01115242.1_pt1 | contig 20737 bp, 18 predicted proteins | sample 811221 | NCBI WGS metagenome assembly MDTD01 (sample SAMN05326646, study PRJNA326480) | marine metagenome | isolation source: seawater | place: Pacific Ocean: South West | collected 2011
GATAAAATAGTTGATGCTAAATCAATGCATGAAGCTGTTGGTTTTTCATATCAGTTAGCACAAAAAGGTGATGCGGTTTTATTATCACCAGCTTGCGCTAGTTTTGATATGTTTTCCAATTTTGAACACAGAGGATTAGAATTTAAGAAATCGGTTAGAAGTTTATAAGAAAAAATGTCAAATCTTTCAAAAAATATAAAATTAGAGGGAGATAAAACTATCTGGACATTAGTATTTCTGTTACTGATAATTTCCGTATTAGTAGTGTATAGTGTTGAAGGATTATCCTCTACAAAATCTCATTTTAGAAACATATTAATAGGTTTAATAACAATGTATGCTGTACATAAATTAAAGTTTAAATACTTCTCTAAATTGAGTGTTGTAGGGATTATTATTAGTATATTTTTATTAATATTTGTTTATTTTATAGGAATGGAGATTAATGGAGCAAAGAGATGGATTTCTATAGGAAGTTTATCTTTTCAACCCTCTGATTTTGCTAAGATTGCTATTTTAGTTTTTATGTCAAGACAAATAAGTAAGTATCGAGATTATATAAATAATTGGAAAGATTTTTGTTGGTATTTATTTTTACCTCTTGTTGTTACATGTGCTCTTATTTTACCATCTAATTTTTCTACTGCAACATTAGTATTTATCAATGGATTTATGTTGATGATGTTTGCTAGAGTTAAATTGAAATTTTTATTATCAATTGTTATGATCGCAGTATTAGGATCTTCAATAGTTTATTTTGCTGGGAAATATATATCACCTTTTCAGGATTTAATGCCACGTTCTATTACGTGGGTTAACAGAATAGATGCATTTATTTCACCAACAGATGATTATATTATAGATGAAGGGCATCAATTGAATGAGTCTAAGATAGCAATAAGGAATGGAGGTATTTTAGGAAAAGGTCCAGGAAAAGGTATTCAACGTCATTTCTTATACGCTGGCTCTTCCGATTTTGTATATGCTATTACTGTTGAACAATATGGAATATTAATAGGAGGATTTTTTCCAATATTTTTGTATTTATTGTTCTTTTACAGATCTATTATAATTTCACAGAAAACAAAAAGTGTTTTTGGATCCTTAATGGTTGCATCCTTGTCATTTGCATTGTTGTTACAGGCTGTGATTAATATGGGGGTAAATGTTGGGTTATTTCCAGTAACAGGTCAAACACTTCCACTAATTAGTAAGGGAGGTACATCTATTATTTTTACCAGTGTTGCAATTGGCATTATTTTAAGTGTTAGTAGAGATTCAAACGATAGAGAATATGAAAAAGCTTAAGGTCATAATTAGTGGTGGAGGCACTGGAGGGCATATTTTTCCAGCAATCTCTATTGCTAAATCTTTAGAAAAGAAAGTAAAAGATTTAGAATTGTTATTTGTAGGAGCTAAGGACAGAATGGAGATGCAAAAAATTCCTGAAGCTGGATATACTATTAAAGGTTTGTGGATAAGTGGATTTCATAGGAGTTTTAGTATGAGAAATCTATTATTTCCTTTCAAATTAATTAGTAGTATTTTAAAGTCCTGGAGTATCATAAGAGATTTTAATCCGGATTTAGTTATTGGTACAGGAGGTTTTGCAAGCGGACCACTATTATATGTAGCATCTAAGAAAGGAATTCCATCAGTAATACAAGAGCAAAATTCATATCCAGGAATAACCAATAGATTATTATCTCGCCATGTTGATAAAGTGTGTACCGCTTATCATGAGATGGAGCGTTTCTTTCCAAAAGATAAATTGGTATATACAGGTAATCCTATCAGGGAAAATATAGTTAACTTCAAAGACAAAAAAGAAGAGGGAAAAAAGCTTTTTAATATAAATAATAATAATATAACAGTACTTGTGGTGGGGGGAAGTTTAGGTTCAAAAACTATAAATGAATCTATATCTCAAAATTTAAATTTATTCAAGAAAAATAAACTAAATCTAATTTGGCAAACAGGAAAATCTTTTAATGAAGACTCAAATAAACTAACAGATAAGTTTAAATTAGATGGAATTAGTTCTCATGTTTTTATTAAAGAAATGGATTTAGCTTATGCTACAGCAGACATTATTGTCTCTAGAGCAGGTGCTATTGCTATTTCAGAGTTATGTTTTATAGGTAAGCCAGTTATTTTAATTCCTTCACCTAACGTGGCAGAAGATCATCAAACAAAAAATGCACAATCGTTAGTTAATAAGAATTCTGCACTCATGGTGAAAGATGAGGATAGTAAGCGTAAACTTGTATTGGAATTGATGTCTTTATCTAAAAATAAAAAATTACAGGAAGAATTAAGTAGTAATATTAAAAAATTATCAGTTACAGATGCAGCTGAAAGGGTAGCGGATTTATCATTAGAATTGATAGAATAATGAATTTGTATAAGTATAAAAATATTTATTTTGTTGGAATTGGAGGTATTGGGATGAGTGCCTTGGCTAGGTATTTTAATAAAAGAAATTTAAATATACTTGGTTATGATAAGGTCAGAACTCCATTATGTTTAGATCTTGAGTCTGAAAATATTCATATTAATTATACTGATGATATAAATTTAATACCCGATGATGTTAGGCAAAATAAAGAAGAAACATTAGTAGTTTATACACCTGCCATTCCTATTAGTAACCATCAATTTTCTTATTTTAAAGATAATGGATATAAAATTCTGAAAAGATCAGAATTATTAGGAAAGATTACACAGGATAATTTTACTATTGCTATTGCTGGAACACATGGAAAAACAACAACTTCGTCAATACTTGCTCATATTTTGTACAATTCAAATATAGATTGTACAGCATTTCTTGGAGGTATTTGTTCTAATTATAATTCAAATCTAATTCTAGGAACAAAAAATAGTTTAGTTGTAGTTGAGGCAGATGAATATGACAGATCATTCTTAACATTAAATCCTGATATTGCCGTAATAACTTCTGTAGCGCCCGATCATCTAGATATTTATAAGAATAAAGAAAATTTAAAGAGTGCATTTACAGATTTTACAAACAAGATTAAAAGTGGAGGTACATTGTTCCTTGAAGATAGTGTTGATACTACAATGATTGATAGAAATGATATTTCTATTATAAAATACAGCACTTCAAATATTACTGATATTTCATCCAAAAACATTGTTAGCAGAGATGAGATTATGCATTTTGACGTGCTATTTGGAGAGGAGATTGTTACAGATTTTAAGTTAAAAATGGGAGGAGAATATAATGTTTCTAATGCTCTAGCGGCCATATCTATATCTAAAAAATTAAATGTTTCTAATGAGAATATTGTTCAATCCATTAACTCTTTTACTGGAATAGAAAGAAGATTTGAAACACATTTATCTAATGATGATGTAATTTTTATAGATGATTATGCTCATCATCCAGAGGAGATTGAAAAAAGTATCCTAGCGGTTAGGGATATGTATTCTGATAGAGAAATAACTGTAATTTTTCAACCTCATTTATATAGTAGAACTAATGATTTTATGGATGATTTTGCATCGTCTCTATCTTTGTCGGACAAATTAATATTATTAGAAATTTATGGAGCAAGGGAACAGGAGATAAAGGGTGTTTCTTCAGATATTTTGTTGCAAAAATGTAAGGTTAAGAATAAAAAGTTAAGTACAAAAAATGAGGTTTTGTCATTAATTAAAAAGAATGAAGTAGATGTTTTGTTAACGTTAGGCGCAGGAGATATTAGTACAATTGTAGAACCTCTAAAAGTTAAATTATCATGAAGAATATTTTTAACTTAATAAGATTTGTTACTGCTTTAACTTTACTTATTTCTATGATATATATATCTCTTAAATCTAAGGATAATAAATACTGTAATTTGTCTGACATTATAATAGAATCGGATAAAAATTCATTTGTTACAAATGATTTAATTGTGAGTTATTTAGAAGAGAATATGTTACACCCAGATTCAATAAAGTTAAATGAGTTTTCATTTGCTCAAATTGAGAGTTTATTGATAAATCATCCGTCAATAAAAAAGGCAACAGTTTACTCTGATTGGTATGGTAATATAAGCATTTATGTTGAGCAACGAAAGCCAATTGTAAGAATTCAAAATAAAAAAGAAAGATATTACTTAGATGAAGATGGTTTAAGAATGCCATTATCTAATAATTTTACTGCTAGAATGCTTCTTGTTACAGGTAATTTAAATAGTCTGATTGAAAATGAGTTGTTTATCATTACAAGTAGAATTTATAATGATGAGTTTCTTAAAAAACTAATTGTTCAGATTGATGTTACTAATTCTGAATTATTACTGTTGACTAGAATTGGAGAGCAAATTGAATTTGGAAAAATTAACAACATAAATGAGAAGTTTGAGAAATTGATGCTGTATTATGAGAAAGGAAACACACAAAATAAAGAATATACAAAATTAAACCTGAAATATAAAAATCAAATAGTTTGCACTAAATAATTGTAAAATGGAAAATGTTAAACAAAATACTGAAGTAACTAGTACCAAATCTGAAATTGTGGTTGGCTTAGATATTGGTACCACTGAAATAACAGTTTTAGTTGGTAAAAAAGATCAATATGGTAAGTTAGATATTTTAGGCACAGGAAAAGCTGTGTCAAATGGAGTAATGAGGGGTGTTGTTGCAAATATTGATAAAACGGTATCTTCGATTAAGGTTGCAGTAGACCAGGCAGAGTTAGAGTCAGGAATTAAAATAGATGAGGTTTATGTAGGTATCGCTGGACAACATATAAAGAGTCTGCAACACAGAGGAGAAATGGTGAGAGATGAAATTTCAGAAGAAATCTCAAAAGACGATCTAGATAAGTTGAAGAAAAATATGTTTAAATTGGTTACTATCCCGGGAGAGGAAGTAATTCATGTTATCCCTCAAGAATATACAGTAGATGGAGAAGATTTTATACAAGATCCCAAGGGAATGGCAGGTGTAAAGATTGAAGCGAATTTTCATATAATTACTGCTAAAGTTGCAGCAGTAAAAAATATTATTAGATGTGTCCAAAAAGCGGGATTAACTCCAAAGAATTTAATTTTAGAGCCTTTTGCATCTGCAGTTGCAGTATTAGATAATGATGAGAAACAAGAAGGAGTTTGTTTAGTAGATATTGGAGGTGGAACAACTGATGTTGCAATATTTTTAGATGGAATTATACGGCATACAGCTGTCATTCCATTCGGAGGAAATGTTATAACAAAAGATATAAAGCAAGGAATTCAAATTTTAGAAAAGCAAGCAGAGATGTTAAAAATTAAGTTTGGTTCTGCAATGTCTTCTTCAACCAAAGAAAATGTAATTGTCTCCATTCCTGGCTTGAGAGGTAAAGATCCTAAGGAGGTTTCTGTTAAAAATCTTTCAGCTGTTATTGAATCTAGAATGAAAGAAATTATAGATTTAGTGAATTATCAGATTAAATCTTCAGGTTACCAAAATAAATTGATGACAGGAATTGTAATTACTGGAGGAGGTTCTCAGTTGAGAAACCTTCCTCAGCTTGTATCATATGTTACAGGAAAAGAAGTAAGAGTTGGTTACCCAAATGAGCATTTAGGTAGTGATTCAAAGTCTATGATAAAGAGTCCAATTTTTTCTACTGGAGTAGGATTAGTTCAGAAAGGTTTTGAAGAAGTTGTATGGAAAGAAGAGGAACAAACTCCAGAAGAAGAGGTACGTAAAGAAGAAGATTACAAAGATGAGGAGCCTCCAACTGTAGGTATTGGAGGTAAATTAAAAGAAATGCTTGAGAATTGGTTCTCAGATGATATAAATTAAAATAAGTATTAATCAAATAAATAAAAAAATTATGGGTGAAAATGAAAACATAATTGATTTTAATCTCCCAAAAAATCAATCATCTGTTATTAAGGTAATTGGTATTGGAGGAGGAGGTGGAAATGCAATTAATTACATGTATGAAAATGGTATTAAAGGTGTTGATTTTGCTGTGTGTAATACTGATACACAAGCACTTGAAGCCAGTCCAATTCCAGTAAAAATTCAACTTGGAGAAAGTTTAACTAATGGACTTGGAGCGGGTTCTAACCCTCAAGTAGGAAAAGAAGCAGCAATAGAAAGTATCGATAGAATTAATGAGTTATTAGATTCAAATACAAATATGCTTTTTATTACTGCGGGAATGGGTGGTGGAACTGGTACAGGAGCAGCTCCAGTAATAGCAAAAGCTGCTAGCGATAAAGGTATTCTTACGGTTGGAGTAGTTACCATGCCTTTTGAAACAGAGGGGGGTAGGAGACACGATCACGCTAAAGTAGGTTTAGAAGAATTAAGAGCTAATGTTGATACTCTTCTAGTAATTAATAATCAGAAATTGTTAGAGGTTCATGGTGATTTAAAATTGAGACAAGCATTTAGTAAGGCGAATGAGGTTTTAAATACTGCAACTAAAGGTATTGCAGAAGTTATCACACAACATTTAACAGTAAATATTGATTTGAGTGATGCAAGATTAGTTCTTCAGGATAGTGGAACTGCAATTATGGGACAAGCGGAAGCGGAAGGTGAAAATAGGGCAGTTGAGGCAGTAAAAAACGCTCTAGATTCTCCATTATTAAATGATAATGATATTTATGGATCTAAACATGTGTTGTTAAAAATTGTTACAGGAGATTCTGAAGACGATGAAATATCGATGAATGAGTTAAAATTAATAACAGATACTATTCAAAAGCAGGCAGGAAATAATGTGAATATTATTAATGGAGTTGGAACAGATTCATCTTTGGGATCTAAACTTTCTGTTACAGTTATTGCAACTGGCTTTGATGTAAAAGAGGAAGAAGTAGAAGTTGTAGTTGGTATTGGAGAGGATGAAACATTAGATTCAATTAGTAATTCAAAACAAAAGCAACGCAGTAACCCAAAATCGTTGAATGAAGATTTTTCACAACAATCTATGTTTGACTTTGAAGAAGATTTTCAGGAAAAATTTACAGTAGAAGAAATTACAGAACAGGAGGAACTAGAATTATCTGTTTCTGAAAATATTTCTGAGGAAATTATTGAGGGTTTAACTACTGATGAAGAACAGAATAGAGTTGTTCTTTCCTTAGATGATGAACTTGAAGAAGAGCAAGAAATGATTGTTTCATCAATTGAAGAAAAGGAGGAAGAAACTCACGAAGTTGACTTCACATTTAATTTGCAACAACAGGAAGAAAATATAGAAGAAGAATTTGTTGTGAGAGAAAGAGTAAAGCTTAACCCTAATGAGATTGAAGAGAATGAAATTGCATCCAGAAAAAGAGAAGAGAAGTTAAAAAATATTTCTAATATTTTAAGAACACCTTCAGGGTTGACTAATCTTATCGAAGAACCTGCATTTAAGAGAAATGGAATTGACTTAGATGACATTCCTCATTCTTCAGAGACTGAGATTTCAAATGATACATTATCTTTGGGAGAGGATAATATGATACAATTGAAACAGAATAATTCGTTTTTACACGATAATGTAGACTAATTTTAATGATCGTTCATTTTAAAATCCCAAGTTATCCACTTGGGATTTTTTCATACTATCCATATTTTAAATGTTACGCTAATAAAAAACCCTCCAATTAGGAGGGTTTTATTTAACATGTTTTAGTGTTTTAATTACATCATTCCTGGCATTCCACCACCTGGCATTTGTGGCATAGCAGGAGTTTCTTCAGGAATATCTGAAATAACACATTCAGTAGTAAGTAACATTCCTGCAACAGAAGACGCGTGTTGTAAAGCAACTCTAACCACTTTAGCAGGATCTATAATTCCAGCTTTCATCATGTTTTCAAACTCTTCTGTTTTCGCGTTAAATCCAAAATCATTTTTACCATCTTTTACTTTGCTAACAATCACAGATCCTTCCATACCGGCATTTTCTACAATTTGCCTCAATGGCTCTTCAATTGCTCTTTCTATAATGTTAATTCCCGTTTGTTCGTCATCATTCTCTCCAGAAATTTTTTCTAATTTCTTAGCGGCTCTAACAATTGCTACTCCACCTCCAGCTACAATTCCTTCTTCTACAGCAGCTCTGGTGGCAGCTAAAGCATCATCTACTCTATCTTTCTTTTCTTTCATTTCCATTTCAGATGCTGCTCCTACATATAAAACAGCAACTCCACCTGCAAGTTTTGCTAGTCTTTCCTGAAGTTTTTCTTTGTCATAGTCAGATGTTGTACTTTCAATCTGTGCTTTAATCTGATTAACTCTTGCTTTTATAGAATCTGAGTTTCCTTCACCATTTATTATAGTAGTATTCTCTTTATCTGTTACAATTTTTTCGCAACTACCTAACATATCTATACTAGCTGTTTCTAAAGAAAAACCTCTTTCTTCTGATATTACTGTTCCGTTCGTAAGGATCGCAATATCCTCTAACATCGCTTTTCTTCTGTCACCAAATCCTGGAGCTTTTACTGCTGATACTTTTAGTGATCCTCTTATCTTATTTACTACAAGAGTTGATAGAGCTTCCCCATCTACATCTTCAGCTATAATCATTAGAGGTCTTCCTGCTTTTGCAGTTTGTTCTAATATTGGAAGTAGATCTTTCATTGTAGAGATCTTTTTATCATAAATTAAGATATAAGGATTGTCTAATTCAGTTTCCATTTTATCTGCATCTGTAATAAAATATGGAGAAAGATAACCTCTATCAAATTGCATACCTTCTACAACTTCTACAGTTGTATCTGTCCCTTTTGCCTCTTCTACAGTGATAACACCTTCCGTCTTTACTTTTTCCATTGCTTGTGCAATTAAACTTCCAATAACATTGTCGTTATTAGCGGAAATTGTAGCTACTTGTTCAATCATTTCATAACTATTTCCAACCGTTTTGGACTGTTTACGGATATCTTCTACTATGGATTCTACTGCTTTATCTATTCCTCTCTTTAAGTCCATAGGGTTTGCTCCTGCAGCTACATTTTTAAGCCCAGCAGTAATAATAGCTTGTGCTAAAACTGTAGCAGTTGTAGTTCCATCTCCTGCAATATCTGCAGTTTTAGATGCAACTTCCTTTACCATCTGGGCTCCCATGTTTTCTAAAGCATCTTCTAACTCAATCTCTTTTGCTACAGAAACTCCATCTTTTGTGATAGAAGGACCCCCAAATTTCTTTTCTATTACTACATTTCTTCCTTTGGGACCTAAAGTAACTTTTACTGCATTAGCTAGTGAATCTACCCCTTTTTTTAATGAATCTCTTGCGATCGTATCAAATGTTATATTTTTTGCCATTTTATTATGTTTTAATTAATTAATAATTGCGAAAATGTCTGATTCTTTCATAATGATAAATTCTTCACCATCATGTTTTAATTCTGTTCCAGCATATTTTCCGTAAAGAACTATATCTCCAACACTTACAGTAGTGGGGTTATCTTTTGTTCCTTTTCCTACTGCAACAACAGATCCTTTTTGTGGTTTTTCTTGTGCATTTTCTGGGATGATTATTCCAGATTCAGTTGTAGTTTCTGCATCAGATACTTTAATAAGTACTCTGTCTGCTAAGGGTTTAATTTTTGTGCTCATTTCTATAATTTTATTTAACATTAATATTGTGAACTCAATTTAGTTCAATTATTATGCCAAATTAAAAAATTGATTTTAATTCTGAAAAAATGTCAGACTATCTTACAATGAATCAGAAGACTCTTCTGGTGCGGTAGTAAATTCTTCAGTAGCAAAAGTAGATTCAGAGCTATCTCCTTTAGTAGTTTGTAAGTTGTCGTTAGGTCTGTCTATTGCAAAATTAGATGCGAGAATTAATACAATTAATGTAATTGCTAATGTCCAAGTTGCTTTTTCTAAAAAATCAGTAGTTTTCTTAACTCCCATCATTTGGCTAGCTCCTCCCCCAAAAGAAGAAGATAACCCCCCACCTTTAGGGTTCTGAATAAGTATAATTAACACTAGTAATATTGAACAAATAATAATTAAGGTTGCGAATAATGCGTACATATTTTATTTCTTTTTTAAGTCGTTTATTAATTTGATTTGGTCGGCAAAGAAACTACTTTTTTTCGGATATTTAAAACTTAAATTTTTATAAGCTTCAATTGCTTTTTCAAAATGTTCCTGCTCTAGATAAACTCTTGCTAACGTTTCTGTTACTAGCTCATCTTTTTCTATTAATGAATTTTTAGCGGTTTCAGAAGGAGAAAAGAATTTATTTTTATCAGTTTTAATAGTAGGATTATTTTTGATAAAATTTTCAATTACCTCTGTTTCTTGTTTTTTTGATTCATATCTATTTATCTTTTTAATATTTGTTAGTGATAACCATTGTGAAAATGAATATTCATCATTTTCATTAAACTCAAGTGGATTACCTATTTTTAGTTCTTTCTTAATTTCTTGAGTAATAGGATCATTTTTTTCTAAATTAATGACTTCAATTTGTCTTTCTTTTTCTATAATTTTTCCAAATGGTTTTTGAGTTATTAATTTAAAAAGTTTTTTTCTGTCTAAGCTATATAAAGACGCTTTTTTTAACTTTCGATTATATCTTATACTTTCTGTGTTAAGTAATCCTTTAGCTAACAGAATATGTGAAATAGAGAAGTAAGGATATTGGTTAATAATCTCTTCTAAAAATAAATTATCCTCTTTATTAATTAAGTTTGGATTAGAAATAAGTGATATTAATCTTTCTTTTTGCATTACCAATTTACTACAGATTTATTAAAAATATCTTCGATTAGCTGATCACAAATTTCCTCCATATATATATCTTCTACATTACTTAAATCTTCGGTTGAAGGAAAGTCTTTAAACCTACTAAAAGTTGAGTTGAAATTTAATTTCTCATCATATTTATTTGTGAAAGTTACACTCACTTTTATAGTCAATCTGTTTTCTCTTGCAGTTTCATTTGCTCTAATAGCGATAGGTTTTATATTGTAGGAAATTATCTCTCCTGAAAAGGATAAATCACCTCCTTGATTAATCTGCTGTACATTTGTTTGAGAAGTAAAATAATCTTTTAATTTTTCTGTGAACGTGTTGCTCAATGAGGAATTTATAGTATTTGCTTTATTCTTAAAAAAAGATACAGAAAATGTCTTTACTTCAGGAGATATAGAAGCTCCGGTAAAAGAATAGAATCCACATGAGGAAAAGATTATTATAAAAAATATGTAAACAATATATCTCATACTAAAGTTTAAATTCCTTTATCTTTCGGTATAAGGTTCTTTCAGATATACCAAGTTCTTCAGCCGCAAGTTTTCTTTTACCATTATGTTTTTCTAAAGATTTCTTTATGAGATTTTTTTCATGATTTGCTAAAGTGTACACTTCCTCTTGAGAATCAGACTCTTGTTGTTTTGGCAGTAAGGTAATTTCGTTTTCATTAACGTCATTAAAAATATCTTTATTGAAATTTGAATTTTCTTCATTATTAATTAGATCAAATGTAATTTTCTTAAGTTCTGTTAAATCTCTTTTCATGTCAAATAGAACCTTATAAAGAATCTCTCTTTCTGAAAGATCTGCTTTAGATTTTTCTTCAAATAAAATAGGACTATTGTTTTCGTTTCGGTTTTCGGGTAATGCGTGTAAAACAGTTGTTGCGGAAATATTTCGTTCTTTTTCAATAACAGATAGTTGTGCAACAAAATTTCTTAGCTGTCGAATATTTCCCGGCCAGTTATAGTCTGTAATTAATTTTAAAGCATCACTTTCTAAGCGTATAGAAGGTGTATTATATTTATCCGCAAAATCAGAAGCAAATTTTCTGAATAATAGAGATATATCTTCTTTTCTGTCTCTTAATGCTGGAATAAAAATACTTATAGTATTTAATCGGTAATACAAGTCCTCTCTAAATTTTCCTTCTTTGATTGCATTGGGTATATTTACATTAGTTGCGGCAATAACTCTTACATCTGTTTTGATAGCATTTGAGGAGCCAACTTTCATGAACTCCCCACTTTCTAAAACCCTTAGTAGTCTAACCTGAGTTGACATTGGTAGTTCTGCAACTTCATCAAGGAAAATTGTACCACCATTTGCAACTTCAAAATATCCTTTTCTGCTGTCATGTGCTCCAGTAAAAGATCCCTTCTCATGACCAAAAAGCTCGCTGTCTATTGTTCCCTCAGGTATTGCTCCGCAATTAACCGCAATATAGTTGTTATGTTTCCTATTACTATTTTGGTGTATAATTTTTGGGATATTTTCTTTTCCTGTGCCACTTTCTCCTGAAACAAAAACCGAAATATCTGTATGTGCTACTTGTAGAGCAATGTCAATTGCTCTTTCTAACAATGGACTGTTACCTATGATTCCAAATCTCTGTTTTGCTTGTTGTTTATTCATAATTAAATAACTTTTCCTAGTAACGTAGCTGCAGTACAATTCTCTATATTTACCATTACAACATCTCCTTTCTTATGACTATCTTTCGGAAAAACAACTGTTGAATTATGTGATGTTCTTCCATAAAAATAATCTTCAGATCTTTTAGATGTTCCTTCAATTAAAACCTCATAACTATTGCCAACCTTCTCTTTGTTCCTTAATAAGGAATGATTCATTTGTTTTTCAATGATTTCAGATAATCTCCTTTGTTTTATTTCATCTGGAATATCGTCTTCCATACGTGCTGCGGGAGTGTTTGGACGTTCAGAGTATTTAAACATATACCCATACTCATATTTTACATAATCCATCAAACTTAATGTGTCTTTATGATCCTCCTCGGTTTCAGTGCAGAAACCAGTAATCATATCCATTGATATGGCGCAATCAGGCATCTCCTTTTTAATATTGTCAATTAATGTTATATACTCTTCTCTATTATATCCTCTGTTCATCAATTTTAAAATTCTACTACTTCCTGATTGTACAGGTAAGTGTATATATTTACAGATATTGTCGTGTTTTGACATTGTTTGAATAACCTCTAAGGTCATATCTTGTGGATTAGAAGTTGAGAATCTAATCCTTAATTCTGGGCATTTTAAAGCAACTTTTTCAAGTAGTTTTGCAAAGTTAATACTATTTTTTTTTGTTTTTTTATCTGCTTTTTTAAAGTCTTTTTTAGGACCTCCTCCATACCATAAATATGAGTCTACATTTTGTCCTAGTAAGGTTACTTCTTTGTATCCGTCATGAACAAGTTGTAGGCATTCATTTACAATACTTTCTGGATCGCGACTCCTTTCTCTTCCCCTAGTAAAAGGAACTACACAAAAGGTACACATATTATCACATCCTCTAGTAATAGATACAAAAGCTGTAACACCGTTTCCTCCTAACCTGATAGGACTTATATCTGCATAAGTTTCTTCTTTTGATAATATGACATTTACAGCTTTTCTTCCATCATCAACTTCTTGTATTAAATTAGGTAAATCTCTATATGCGTCAGGACCGATTACTATATCTACTAATTTTTCTTCCTCTAGAAACTTTTCTTTTAATCTTTCTGCCATACATCCTAAAACTCCTACAATCATTTTAGGATTTTCCATTTTCTTGATGGAGTTATAAAACTCTAATCTTTTACGAATTGTTTGTTCTGCTTTTTCTCGAATAGAACAAGTATTTACAAATACTAAATCTGCTTCATTAATACTATGAGTAGTAGAAAATCCCTCTTTTGTTAAAATAGAAGCTACAATTTCTGAATCGGAAAAATTCATTTGACAACCATAACTTTCTATGTACATCTTTCTCCCTCCAGAAATATTGTTAGATATATTTAAGCTTGTTCCCTGCTTACTTTCATCTATATTTTTGTCTATTATTTTTTCTAAACTCATAAATTTTTTGTGTTAATCTGCTGCAAAAGTATAAAAAAAAACTGACATTTTGTGACAATATGTCATTCGTATTTTTACTTATATTATTATATAATATAGTGAAACTGACATGAAAATCTAAATTTGGCAGTTTAATAATTCCTCATTTTCTTTGCAGAATAATTTTTTAAAATATTAGTTTTCAGTTATGGCAAAAAACTTAGTTATTGTAGAATCTCCAGCGAAGGCAAAAACAATTGAAGGATATTTAGGAAAAGATTTTTTAGTAAAATCTAGTATTGGTCACATACGAGATCTGCCAAAAAAAGGGGGTATGGGAATTGATATTGAAAATGGTTTTATTCCAAATTATGAAGTTTCTGAAGACAAGAAACATGTTGTCGCGGAATTAAAGAAGAATGTCAAAATTGCAGATACAGTCTGGATTGCAACTGATGAGGATAGAGAAGGAGAGGCTATTGCTTGGCATCTTCAAGAAGTATTAGATTTGGAAAAGAAAGATACTAAAAGAATTGTTTTTCATGAAATTACAAAAAAAGCAATTACTAATGCTGTAAAAAACCCTAGAGATATTGATAAAAATTTAGTGAATGCTCAACAAGCTCGAAGAGTATTAGATAGATTAGTAGGTTTTGAATTGTCTCCAGTATTATGGAGAAAAGTAAAGCAAGGTTTATCTGCTGGTAGGGTGCAGTCTGTGGCCGTAAGGTTAATTGTTGAAAGAGAAAAAGAAATTGAATCTTTTACATCTATTTCTTCATATAAGATTTCTGCAATTTTTGAAAATAAAAATCAGAAAATATTTAAAGCAGAAATTCCACACAGGTTTGAAAAGAAAGACGCTGCTGAAGAGTTTTTAAATAAATGCAATTCAGCAGAATTCACAATTTTAGATTTAGAAAAAAAACCAGCTAAAAAATCTCCATCCGCTCCATTTATTACGTCAACTTTACAGCAAGAAGCTTCAAGAAAGTTAGGATATTCTGTGTCTCAAACTATGACAGTTGCTCAAAGATTATATGAATCTGGTAAGATAACATATATGAGAACGGATAGTGTTAATTTGTCTCAAGACGCTCTAGAATCTTCAAGAAAGGAAATAATCAATTTGTATGGAGAAGATTATTCTTTTAAAAGAAGTTTTTCTAACAAGTCAAAGGGAGCCCAAGAAGCTCATGAAGCAATACGTCCAACAGACATGAGTAAACATACTGTGGAGGCAGAAAGTTCTCACAAGAAACTATATGAACTTATTTGGAAAAGAACTATAGCTTCACAAATGTCCGATGCTCTTTTAGAAAAGACTACTGTAAAAATTGGTGTTTCCACTGCTGATGAAAAATTTGTTGCTAAAGGAGAAGTGATAAGGTTTGATGGTTTTATGAAAGTCTACTTGGAAGGTAAAGATGAAGAATCAGTGGAACAAAAAGGTATGTTGCCTCAACTTAATATAAATGAACTATTAAATCTGAATGAAATGAATGCTGTAGAGCGATTTTCAAAACATCCAGCTAGGTACGCTGAGGCAAGTCTAGTTAAGAAATTAGAGGATCTGGGTATTGGTCGTCCCTCAACATATGCATCTATTATTACTACTATCCAAAAGAGAGGGTATGTTGTAAAGGATAATAGGGATGGAATAAAAAGAGAGTATCAATATTTACAACTTAAAGATGGGAATGTTTTGTGTGAGATAAAAACAGAAAATACCGGAGCAGAAAAAAATAAAATGTTTCCAACGGATATTGGTGTTGTTGTAAATGAATTTTTAGTAGGACATTTTGATAATATATTAGATTACGGTTTTACTGCTGGTGTAGAAAAGGAGTTTGATGAAGTTGCGGAAGGTAAAAAGAAATGGAATGAAATGATTCAGAACTTTTACGGAGATTTTCATTTAACAGTTAGAAATGTAATTGGCACAGCCCAAAAGGCTTTAGGGGAAAGGAACTTAGGAGTAGATCCTGCCTCTGGTAAAAATGTTTTTGTTCGAATTGGCCCTTTTGGACCTATGGTTCAACTTGGAGAAAAGCAGGAGGATGAAAATGCTCCAAAACCAAAATTTGCAAGTTTATTAAAGAATCAATCAATTCAATCAATAACAATTGAGGAAGCTTTGGATTTGTTCAAGCTGCCAAGAATAGTTGGAGATTTTGAAGGTGATGAAGTTGTAGCTTCTGTAGGTAGATTTGGACCTTATTTGCGATACAAAGGGAAATTCACATCTATTAGAAAAGAAGAAGGTGATGATCCTCTTACTATTAATATTGATAGGGCTATAGAATTAATAAAATTAAAGATTCAAGCGGACAAAGATAGATTAATTCTTAATTTTGAAGGAGATCCCTTAGTTCAAGTTTTAAATGGGAGGTACGGCGCTTTTATTCAAGTTTCTCCTAAAAAAGGAAAAAAAATTAATGTGAAAATTCCTAAGGATTTGGACCCAAAAGAATTGACTAGAGAGAAATGTTTAGAATTGATGGAAAGTCAACCAAAATCTAAAAGAAAGAAGAAATAATATGGAGATATCATCAAATTTTGTTCCCCTTAACTCTGGATTGTATTCATTAAAAGATAGATGGAACCCTCATCAAATAGGATTCCAAATTGATTCTCACACACAAGAATCGTTTCCAAGTGTGAACTATGCTGAGATTGCAATATTTAATGTTCCTGAATACAATGGTACAGATAATATTTCATCTACTGATGACTGTAAGATTAGAGATTCTTTTTACAGATTATATTTTGAAGATTTTCCTAAAGTAGCTGATTTAGGAACTTTAAATCTAATGTCATCTAGAAAAGAAACTTTTGATTTAATTACTGAGGTTTGTTTATACTTAATAGAAAAAGGAATAATTCCTTTAATTATTGGGGGTGGACATGATATTTCTTACTCCATATATAAGGCTTATGCACAGCTGGAAAAAAACATTACTATTTGTTCTGTAGATTCTACTTTTGATATAGGACTTAAGGATGATAAATTAAAATCTAGTTCATTTTTAAGTAAAATTTTATCGTACAAACCAAACCATCTATTTAATTACATTAATATTGGATATCAAAGCTTCTTTGTCAAACCTGATGAAATAAAATTACTAGAGGGGTTAAATTTTGATTTAAATAGATTAGGTGAAATTAAAGCAAAAATGTATGAAATAGAACCTTTGTTCAGAAATACAGATTTCTTAAGTTTCGACATGTCTTCTGTTCGTAGTTCTTCTTTTATTTCCAATGTATATTCGACTCCAAATGGATTTAATGGAGAAGAAGCATGTAGGATTGCAAGATATGCGGGTATTAGCGATAAAATATCTTCTTTTGGAATTTTTGAATATAATCAGCACCTAGATAAGTTGAATCAAGGTTCTCAATTAATTTCTCAAATGATATGGTATTTTATAGAAGGTATTAAATCAAGAAAAAATGAGCTAAATCCTAATTTACATAATTGTATAAAATATACTGTAGCTTTTGAGGATCAACAAACCGAAATTGAATTTTTTAAAAGTCAAACTAGTGGTAGGTGGTGGATGGGGGTGCCCTTCAAAAACCCTAAAACTAATAATTTTGACAACTATTTTGTAGCTTGTTCGTACGATGATTATCAATGTGCAAACAAAGGGGAGATTCCAAAAAGATGGATAAAAACATATAACAGATTTTTATAAAGTTCTTTTTAATTACCTAAAAAATATTGTGATTTCTTCTATTTTTCTCTTAACTAAAAAAAAATACTTATATTAGCAACCGAAAAAAAAGGTTGAAACATTAAAATTAACATGAAAAAAACCATTCTTATTATATCTTTATTTTCCCTGTGTTTTGGGATTTCTAAAGCCCAACAAGTTCCACAATTCAGTCAAAATATGTTCAATAAGCTGGCAAATAACCCGGGATCTGCTGGAAGTTCAGATGCTATAAACGCAACTGTACTGCACCGTTCTCAATGGATGGGATTTGAAGGAGCTCCTAAAACTTTTAACCTTGCATTAGACGCACCATTTGAAGTTTTACATGGTGGTTTAGGATTGAATATTGTTTCCGACGATATAGGTGAGTATAGTAACTTAGGTCTTCAATTTTCATATGCATTTAGAACAGATTTAGGTCAAGGTCAACTAGGAATTGGAGCTTCCGCTGGAATGTATCAAAGTGGGTTAAATGGAGGGGGGTTAATACCCGCAGATCTAGGAGATGTTTCTGTGCCTACTGGAGAAATTAGTGGATCCGCTGTAGATTTTGGAGGAGGTATATATTACAATACTCAGGATGTTTATTTAGGGTTATCAACTTTACACATTACAGAACCTTCTATTGAAAAAGATGATGGAGATATAATTAATTTATCTCGTCATTATTTTTTATTAGCAGGATATTATCAAGAGATAAATCCTTTATTGTCATTAAACCCGTCAATTTATTTAAAATCTGATGGCTCTACTTCTCAACTCGACGTAAATGCAAACCTTTTATACAATAATAGAATATGGGGTGGCGTTAGTTATAGATTAGATGAAGGAATTGTATTACTTACTGGTATGAATATTAATAATGATTTAAGATTTGGACTTGCATATGATGTAGTTCTTAATCAAATTCAAAATAACAGTTTAGAATTTATGTTAGGTTATAGTTTTAAGGTAGATTATGATAAACCTGTAAAGAGCTACAAAAATCCAAGATATTTATAAAATAAAAAACCTTTCACGAAAGTGAATTAAATTAAAATGAATATGAAGAAAATATTACTTTTAAGTTCAGTAGTCGCTTTGTTAAGTGGTTGTGCTGGTTCTGGAAACGGAGAACTGATTGGAGGTACAGATAGATTAGTATGGAACCCTACAGATCCTTATGGAATGGCGTTTATTCCTCAAGGAAGTTTTGTAATGGGGCCCTCTGATCAAGATGTCCCTTTCGCTAATGTTTCAACCAATCAGAGAGTTTCTGTAGGAGCATTTTATATGGATATAACAGAAATTACAAATAATGAGTACCGTCAATTTGAAAGATGGGTTGTTGATTCTATGATTAGAACTGAGATGAAATTGTTTCAACATCGTAGAGGAGATACCATTAAAAGTAATAATGTTGTAAATGGAGATACATTAAGGAAAATTGACTGGGATGTTAGATTGAATAAAAATTCAGATGAGTATAAAGATTTATATGATTCTATGTTTGTAAAAACTTATGTTGATGGACAACCAATAAAAGAAGAGAATAACATTATTTATAGATATGAAGAACTTGATGTAAGAGCCCTTTCTAAATCTAATAGATTAGATGAGGAAACTATAGATAAGATGAACGCAACAACTTACAGAGATAATTTTGTAATCGAGAGAGCAGTAAAGATTTATCCATCTACTTTAGATTATCAATCTGATTATGCTTATGCTAATAACGAAACGGACGCTACCTTTAATTATGAACACGTAGCCCATGATGACTATCCTGTTGTTGGTATTACGTGGGAACAAGCTAATGCTTTTTGTCACTGGAGAACTCACATTATGAATTCTTACTTAAGGTCAAATAATGAACCTTTATTGCCTGATTTTAGATTACCTACAGAAACTGAATGGGAATATGCGGCCAGAGGTGGTTACGGAATGTCTCCATATCCTTGGGGAGGGCCATATACTAGAAATATGAAAGGTTGTTTCTTAGCGAACTTTAAACCATTGAGAGGAAATTATGTAGCTGATGGGGGACTAAAGGCTATTAAGGTTAAACAGTATAATCCTAACAACTATGGATTGTATGATATGGCTGGAAATGTAGCAGAATGGACTTCTACAGTATATGATGAGACCTCTACTTCATATTCTCATGATATGAATTCAGATAATTCTTATATTTCTGAGGAATCAGATCAAGATGTGTTAAAAAGAAAGGTTGTAAGAGGAGGTTCGTGGAAAGATATTTCATACTTTATCCAGACGTCTACAAGAACCTATGAATATGATGATGTCTCTACTTCTTACATTGGATTTAGATGTGTTATGGATTTCTTAGGAAGAGATAAGAAAGATTTTCAATAAAAATTAAATTAATAAAAACTAAATAAAAAAAAATGGGATTAGGAAATATCACAGAAGCTAAATGGTACAAAAAAATGATGCCGAAACTGTATGGTTGGGGTGCAGCATTAGTAATTATTGGAGCATTATTTAAAATTGAGCATTGGCCATTTGCAAGTTTATTTTTAATTATTGGTCTAAGTACAGAAGCAATAATTTTCTTTTTCTCTGCTTTTGAAAAAACCCATGAAGAATACCAATGGGAAAAAGTATACCCTGAATTAGGTTCAGATCATATGACTGATCCTGCGAATATGACACCATCTCAACAATTAGACAATGCACTTGAGAAAGCAAAGATTGATAATGAATTGGTGGAAAGTTTGAATGAAGGACTAAGAGCTTTTGGAGAATCTGCAGCAAAATTAAATGAAACAATATCTGCAGCATCTAGCATATCGGAATATAATAGTCAAATTCAAGAGGGGGTTAAGAATATGAATGCTTTAAATTCATTATATGAATTACAGTTGCAGGCATCTAATCAACAAATGGAAGCTACAACTATATTTTTACAAAATCTTCAGTCATCTGTTGAAGATTCCAAGAAGTTTCAAGAACAGGTCTCTCAACTTGCAGTAAATCTTGAGCAGATGAATAAAGTTTATGGAAACATGTTAAGTGCAATGAATCCAAATAAGTAATCATCTATTTTAATTATTAAATAACTAAAAAATATGGCAGGAGGGAATTTGTCACCAAGACAAAAGATGATTAATATGATGTATTTAGTGTTAACAGCACTACTTGCATTAAATGTTTCCAAAGAAGTTTTAAATTCCTTTTTTGAAGTAAATTTAGGAATTGTAAAATCAACTGAGGGTTTACAAAAGA
>MDTD01016926.1_pt1 | contig 20736 bp, 17 predicted proteins | sample 811221 | NCBI WGS metagenome assembly MDTD01 (sample SAMN05326646, study PRJNA326480) | marine metagenome | isolation source: seawater | place: Pacific Ocean: South West | collected 2011
CCTCGACGAACCGGGAGATCGGACCCGCCGCCACCATCATGATCAGCACGGCGACCACCACCGCCGCCACCATCACCTCGATCTCGTCCACCATGCCCACCGCGGTGATGACGGAGTCGAGCGAGAACACCACGTCCACCACGGCGATCTGCGCCAGCACCGCGCCCATGGTGGCCGTGGCGGCCGCGCCGTGACCGTGGCTCTCCCCCTCCAGGCTGTTGTGGATTTCCCGGGTGGCCTTGGCGATGAGGAACGCGCCGCCGCCGAGCAGGATCAGATCGCGGCCGCTGATGCCCATCTCCAGCACGGTGAACAGGTCAGCCGTCAGCCGCATGATCCAGGCCAGCGAGAACAGCAGCACCAGCCGCATCAGCATGGCGAGGCCGAGCCCGAGAAACCGGGCCCGGGCGCGCTGCTCCGCCGGCAGCCGGCCGGTGAGGATCGAGATGAAGATGATGTTGTCGATGCCGAGCACGATCTCGAGCGCCGCCAGGGTGGCGAAGGCGATCCAGATCTGGGGGTCGAGCAGCAGTTCCAAGGTCGTTCTCCCAGCCGTCTGCGGTTGTCCGCGGGCATCCGCGCCCGGGGCATTGAAGCACAGCCGGCCGGCCCGGGGGGCGTGATATCATCCGCGCAAGCCTGCAAGAAGTGGCGAGGAGTATTGGCCATGCATCCACGAGACCTGGACGACGCGGAACGGACGCGGATCGAGGCCGCCGTGTTCCGCCGGCTGCTCGAGCACCTCGACGAGCGCAAGGACGTGCAGAACATCGACCTGATGAACCTGGCCGGGTTCTGCCGCAACTGCCTGTCGAAGTGGTACGTGGCCGCCGCCGGCGAAGCCGGGCGGGACGTCGACTACGAGGCGGCCCGGGAACGGGTGTACGGCATGCCGTACGACCAGTGGAAGGCGCGTTACCAGCAGGAGGCCAGCGCCGAGGCGCTGCAGCAGTTCCAGCGCAGTCAGCCCGGCGGCGAATGAACGTGAACGAACCGTCCCGCGCGCTGCGCCTGTGGCGGGAATGGCGCGGCTTCGTCGCCTTCGTGGCGGTGATGCTGGTGTTCCGCTCGGCGGTCGCGGACTGGAACCACGTGCCGAGCGGCTCGATGGAGCCGTCCATTCTGGTGGGCGACCGGATCGTCGTCGACAAGCTCGCCTACGGGCTGCGGGTGCCGTTCACCCACCTGCGCCTGGCATCCTGGAACGCGCCGCACCGCGGCGACGTGGTGACCTTCACCTCACCCGAGGACGGCCGCCTGATGGTCAAGCGGGTGATCGCCGTGCCCGGCGACCGGGTCTCCATGCACCGCAACCACCTGACCGTCAACGGCGTCAGCGCCCGCTATGCCCCCGTGGCAGACACCCGGGTGCCCATCGCCGTCCCCGAGGGCTTCGTGCTGTACCGTGAATCCCTGCTCGGCAGCGAGCGCGTGGTGATGGTCCGGGAGGATCAGGCCGCCACCTTCGCCGGCTCGTTCCGCACCGTGGTGGTCCCCGAGGGCCAGTACCTGATGCTCGGCGACAACCGGGATCGCAGCCGGGACTCCCGCATGATCGGCTTCGTTCCCCGGGAGTACGTGCTCGGCCGGGCCCGCAGCGTGGCGTTCTCCCTCGACTACGAGAACTACTACGCGCCGCGCATGAACCGGTTTCTCGCCGACCTGCCCTGACCGGCGCCGCTCAGCCGCGCCGCAACAGCCATTTGAGGCCGCGCAGCAGCGCCGCGCCGGCGAGCGCCAGCACCACCATGCCGAGCACCAGCCACAGCCCGGTGAGGGCGTACTCGATCAGTTCGTCCCGATCCATCCCCAGCTCGCTGGACAGCCAGGCGATGGCGGCGAACACCGCGACCGAGCCGAGCACGATGGTGCGGATCAGGCGGCGCTGCTGGACGCTGCGGGTCGAGGCCATGGCGAACTCCGTATTCGGCGGTTACTGTACCGGCTGACGACACCCCAGGGGAGGCCCCGCTGGCTGACCGACCACACCCGCCGGTGTTCCGGGGCGAGGACCTGCGCCACCGGGACTTCTCCGGCGCCGAGCTCGACGGTCACCGGTTCGAGGACTGTCTGCTGGCCGGCGCCCGGTTCCGCGGCGCCAGCCTGGCCGGCGCCGTGTTCTCGGGCTGCCGGGCCTGGGAAGCCGACGAGGCGCCGGCCGACTTTTCCTACGCCGACCTCCGGGAAGCCGTGTTCGAGCGGTGCGACCTGTCCATGGCGTCGTTCCACCGGGCCCGGGCCTACGATCTCAGCCTGTCCGACTGCCAGGCCCAGGGCACCGACTTCTCCCAGCTCGACACCCGCCTGCCGGTGCAGACCCGGACCCCGATGGTGCGCTGCACCATGACCCGCTGCAACCTGTCCTACGCGGATCTCGCGCGGATCGACCTGACCGGGGCGGACCTGAGCGGCAGCCGCCTGCTGGAGGCGAGCCTGGACGAGTGCTGCCTGCGCGATGCCGACCTGCGGGACACGGACCTGAACAATGTCTCCGGCCGGGGTTTCGAGATCGCCGGCGCGGACCTGCGCGGTGCGGTGTTCAACAATCTCGACCCCCGCCAGCTCGACCTGCGCGGCGTGCGCATCCGGCCCGAGCAGGTGCCGCTGCTGCTCGAGCCGGTGGGCGTGGTCATCGAGGACTGACGGGGACGTCGGCGACGCCCCCGCGCCCCGTGACCGGCGCCGGCCTCAGCCGTCCGAGGAACCGTCCGCCTCGTCGCCGGCGTCCGCCGATTCCACCTCCAGCAGCTCGACGTCGAAGATCAGCGTCGAGTTGGGCGGAATGTCGCCGGCGGCGCGCTGGCCGTAGGCGAGCTCGGCCGGCACGTAGAGCCGGTACTTGGCGCCGGGGGACATGAGCTGCAGCCCCTCGGTCCAGCCCGGGATCACCCGGTTGAGCGGGAAGCTGGCGGGTTCGCCGCGCTCGTAGGAGCTGTCGAACACGGTGCCGTCGATGAGACGGCCCTCGTAGTGGGTGGTGACCGTGTCGGTGGCCGCGGGCTTGTCGCCCTCACCTTCCTGGAGCACCTCGTACTGCAGGCCCGATTCCAGCGCGACGACCTCCTCCCGCTTGGCGTTCTCCTCGAGAAACGCGAGCCCCTCCTCGAGGGTCTTCATGGCCTCGTTGGCCGCCGCGGCGCGGCGCGCCTCGACCATGGCCGTGATGACCCGCTCGGCCTCGGCCTCGTCCACCAGGGAGTCGCTGCCGGCGAGCTGGTCCTCGACGCCGCGCACGAAGGCGTCGCTGACGATCTCCTCCGGGAACTGGCGCTGGAAGTTGGCGGAGAACTGATAGCCGAGGGCGTAGCTGGCCTTCTCGGCATCCTCGGTCAGCGGGGCCGGGGCCTCCGGCGCCGCGGTGGACTCGCCCTGCTGGCAGCCGGCGGCCAGCCCGACCAGGAGCGTGCCGGCCACGAGCAGCACGCCCTTCCCGGGCCCGCGGCGAAGTTCGCCGCGGGTGTCTCCACGCGCGGTTCGATCAGGTCTCAATATCGGCATATCTGGCTCCTTGGCTCCGGTTGCCCGCGGGCTGAACACCGGGTTACATTCTGGACACAGTGGGTTTTTGCCCGTTTGGATAGCCTCGTTGGACGTCCTCGAACTGAGGCGACGCTCCGTCGGCGGCTGACGACCGGCCGATGGAAGGCGATGACAGGCCTCTTTCACGACCTTCTCCAAAGGAGGAGTCGAATCGGGGAACCTCGTCCCGCCGCCGGCATCTCAATGATCGGCGGCCCGACGAGTCCGCCGCGCCCGCCGGCCCGGCGAGGCCCCGCTGCTGCCGGGCCGAAGGCGGCCCGGACGGCGCACATCTAAACACAAACGCCAGGGTCGGTATAAGTGTCCAGAGCGGCGTACCGACCAGGCCCACGGGGCTGGCAGGGCCGGACACGGACAGCGAACGACAGGCACGGACGAGGCAGGCACCAGGCCAGCGACAGGCAAGCATCAGGCACCAGCATCAGGCAAGAAGACAGCGCATGCATTCATCACGACTTCAGCTCCGCACGGCTTCGGCAACCGACACGCTCCGCAACCTGGGGCGGGTACTGGCCTGCGGCCTGGGCGCCGCGCTGGTCGTCGCCGCGGTCATGGCGCCGGCCCGCGCCGCCGACGACGCCGCCCAGGCGCCGGCGCCGCAGATCGCCTACTCGACAGCCGAGGCGGTTCACGCGCTCGAACCACTGGACGTGCACCCTCGCACGCTGCTGACCATCGTCGATCAGCTCCGGCACAACCATTATCTGCAGGACCAGAAACGGCTCGACGACGCCATGTCGAGCCATATTTTTGACAACTACCTCGACATGCTCGACGGCGCCCGGGTGTACTTCTCGGCCGACGACGTCGCCGAGCTCGAGAAGTACCGCTACAAGCTCGACGATGCGCTGGTGCGTGGCAACCTGGAACCGGCCTTCGACATCTTCAACCGCTACCAGCAGCGCCTCACCGAGCGGCTGGAGTTCCTGCTCGCCGAGATCGGGCAGGGCCTGGACAAGCTCGACTTCACCGTCGACGAGGCGGTCGCCATCGACCGCGAGGACGCCCCCTGGGCGGCCGACGAGGCCGCCATGGACGATCTGTGGCGCAAGCGCCTCAAGGCCGCGGCCCTCGGCATGAAGCTCAACGGCAAGCCCACCGACGAGATCGCCGAGCTGCTCACCAAGCGCTACCAGAACCGTCTCAAGCAGGCGCGCCAGACCAAGAGCGAGGACGCCTTCCAGCTCTACGTCAACGCCTTCGCCGCCACCTACGATCCGCACACCCAGTACTTCTCGCCGCGGACCTCGGAGAACTTCAACATCAACATGTCGCTGCAGCTCGAAGGCATCGGCGCGGTGCTGCGCAACGAGGACGAGTACACCTCGGTGGTCGAGCTGGTGCCCGCCGGCCCTGCCGACAAGTCCGGCATGCTCAAGCCGTCCGACCGCATCGTCAGCGTCGGCCAGGGCGAGGACGGGCCGCTGATCGACGTGGTGGGCTGGCGGCTCGACGACGTGGTGGAGCTGATCCGCGGGCCCAAGGACTCCACCGTGCGCCTGGAGATCATTCCGCAGACGGCGACGGACACCGGCACCCGGGTGGTCACCATCACCCGCGACGCGGTCCAGCTCGAGGAGCAGGATGCGAGCCGCAAGCTGCTGACCCTGAACCGGGGCGGCGAGACCCACCGGATCGGCATCATCGAGGTGCCCACGTTCTACGCCGACTTCAAGGCCATCCAGCAGGGCGACCCGAACTACAAGAGCACCACCCGCGACGTGCGCCGGCTGATCGAGGAGCTGAAAGCGGAAGGCATGGACGCCCTGGTCATCGACCTGCGCAACAACGGCGGCGGCTCGCTGCAGGAAGCCGACCAGATGACCGGCCTGTTCATCGAGTCCGGCCCCACGGTGCAGGTCAAGTCGGCCAACCGCCGGCCGAGCATCTATGCCGACAACGACGACAGCGTCGCCTGGTCCGGCCCGATGGCGGTGCTGGTGAACCGGCTGTCGGCCTCCGCCTCGGAGATTTTCGCCGGCGCCATCCAGGACTACGAGCGCGGCCTGATCATCGGCAGCCAGACCTTCGGCAAGGGCACCGTGCAGACCCTGATCCCCCTGAACCGCGGACAGCTCAAGATCACCGCCGCCAAGTTCTACCGGGTGTCGGGCCAGAGCACCCAGCACCAGGGCATCATTCCCGACATCGAGTTCCCGGAGGTCTACGACGCCGAGCGGATCGGCGAGAGCTCGCTGGAAGACGCCATGCCCTGGGACATGATCCAGCCCGCCGTGTACCCGCGCAGCGACGACATCCACCCGCTGCTGGCGGAGCTGAACGCCCGCCACCAGCAGCGGGTCGCCGAGGACCCGGACTTCACCTACATGCGCGCGCTGGCGCTGAAGACCCGGGAGGAGAGCCACCAGACCCACCTGTCCCTGAACGAGGACGTGCGGACCGCCGAGCAGGCCCGGGACGAGGCCTGGCGGCTGCAGCTCGAGAACGCCCTGCGCAAGGCCAAGGGTGAAGAGCCGCTGGCGAGCATCGAGGATCTGGAGGAAGCCAACGCCGCCCGGGAGGACGAGGAAGATCCGAGCGACGACGCCATGATCCGCGAGTCCGGCGAGATCCTGGTCGACTACATGCAGCTCACCCGTCAGATCGCCCTCGCCGAGCACCGTCCCGAGCCCGACGTCGCCCTGCAGTAGGCCGCGGCGCTCGACGTGGCGGACGCCCTGCTCGACGGCCTGGCGCGGTGGGGTCTGCCGCCGCTCACCGTCGTGGCGTTCACGGCTCTGGCCGTGTGGGCTGTGCTGCGGGCGATCCCCGCCCGCTCCAGCCTGCGGATCTTCCGGCAGCTCGCCGTGGTGGCCCTGGTGCTGTCGGCCAACGTGGTGGTGGTGCTGATCCTGCCCGTCGGCCCGGAGCTGCGCGGCCAGCTCCTGTCCCTGTTCGGCCTGGTGCTCACCGCCATCATCGCCCTGTCGTCGACCACCCTGGTGGCCAACGCCATGGCGGGTCTGATGCTGCGGGCGGTGGGCGGCTTCCACCCCGGCGACTTCATTCAGATCGAGAGCCACTTCGGCCGCGTCACCGAGCAGGGGCTGCTGCACACCGAGCTGCAGAGCGAGGACCGCGACCTGATGAGCGTGCCGAACCTGTATCTCATTTCCCATCCGGTCAAGGTGGTGAGCGATCAGGGCACGCTGGTGTCCGCCGACGTGTCTCTCGGCTACGACGCGCCGCGCCGCTCGGTGGAGAAGGCCCTGCTGGCCGCCGCGGCCAACGCCGGCCTCGCCGAGCCCTTCATGCAGATCAAGGCGCTGCTCGACCATGCGGTGGCCTACCGGGTGTCCGGCTATCTCGAGGACGTGCGCAGCCTCGTGAGCAAGCGCACCGAGCTCAACGCCGCGGTGCTCGACGGCCTGCACGGCGCCGGCCTGGAGATCGTCTCGCCGAGCTTCATGAACCAGCGCCGGCTCGAGCCGGGCGTGCCGGTGATGCCCGCCGCCGCCGTGGAGGACGGACCGGGCCAGACGGCGGAAGCGGAGCCGGACGGCGCCGAGCCCGAGCAGCTCATGTTCGACAAGGCGGAGCTCGCCGGCCGCCTGACGCGGCTGCAGAAGCAGCGGGCGGACGTGGCGGATCAGATCAAGGCGCTGGAGCAGGCCGGCAAGGACCGGCCCGGCGCCGAAGAGGAGATCGCCTGGCGCAAGCGCCAGCTCGACACCCTCGATGAGGTGATCGCCACGTTCGAACGGGGTTGAGCGCGGCGCGCCCGGGGAGCCGGTTCACACCGGCCGGCGCTCCCGCGCCGCCCGGCGCCGCCGCAGATCCTCGCCGCGCCGCGCCAGCTCGTCGCGGTTGTCCGGCGTCACCGCCATGTACCGCCGACGCCAGTCATCGCTGCCCCACCGCTCCGGCGACTCGACCGTGGTGCCGGGCGCCCGTGCGGTCTCGAACAGCGTCACCGCCTCGCCGACGATGCGCCGCTGCATGGCATCGTCCCACGGCCGGCCGCAGGGGTTGCCGAGCGGGAAATCGACGAACAGGAATCGGGGCACGCCGCAGTGCAGGACGATGTCACGGGCGGAACCGAGCACCACCGTGGGCATGCCGTTGGCTTCGAGGTGACGTGCGACCAGACTCACGGTCTGGTGGCATACCGGTCACAACGGCACCAGCAGGGCGATGTCGGCTCCATCCTCCCGCAGCCGCCGCAGGATCTCCGGGGCGTCGTGGTCGATGGTCGCCCGCTGACTGTACTCGGTCGGCACGCAGTGGAACCGCGGCGCGAGGGCGCCGAGCCGCCCTGCCCGGACCAGCGCCTCCAGCGGGGCGAACGGACAGAAGCTGTTCACGTCGTCGGTGTGGGTGGCCTGCTTGTCCCAGGACAGATCGTCCGTGAACAGCCGCTCCGGCGGATCCGCCATGTCACCGGAATCCACCTTGCGGGGCTCGAGCTCCGCCCGCGGATAGCGGCTCGCCGTGGTGACCAGGCCCAGCGTGCACTGGGACAGGGGCCTGGCCAGCGGCGCCCAGGGCGTGTCGTCATGGTGCGCCCAGCGGTACGCCCGGTCGAAGCCCTGGGCCTCGTAGAACGCCCGGGTGCGGTCCATGTAGGACACCGGCGCGGTGTCGTCGCTGCGCGTTTCCTGCCCCATCGCTTCACCCCCTGCTGACGCTGCCTGGACCATGATCCACGGCCTGGCCGGGGCCGGCAACCGGCCGGTGGCCCGCCGGACTCCGGCAGCCGGCGGCCGGCGCGGGCCGCCACTTTGATTCCGCCCCGGGCGTCCCCACATAGGTCAGAGGCGACAGCAGCGAGCCAGGAACCGTCATGGACATCGATCAGGAAGGCGACATCGTCCGGGAAGGCGCCGACGAACGGCAGATCCTGCTGCCGAGCGAGGTGCTGCCCAGCCACATCCACGTGCTGCCCCAGCACCACCGGCCGTTCTTTCCGGGCCAGGCCATTCCGCTGGTGATGAACGCCGAGGTGTGGCTGCCGACCCTGAAGGCCATTCAGCAGCGCAAGCACGAGCTGGTGGGCCTGATCGCCACCCGCCGGGACGTGGACGGTGTGCCGGGGCCGGACGATCTGCACGAGATGGGAACGGTCTGCCGGATTCACCGGGTACATCGCGAGGACGACCAGCTCCAGGTGCTGCTGGAGGGCCTGCAGCGCTTCCGGGTGCGCCAGTGGATTCAGCGCGAGCCGCCGCTGCTGGCCAACGTGCAGTACTTTCCCCAGCGCGCCGACAGCCGCTCGGAGGAGCAGAAGGCCTACGCCGTCGCCATCATCAACACCATCAAGGAGCTGATTCCGCTCAACCCGCTCTACGGCGAGGAGCTCAAGGTCTTCCTGACGCGCTCCAACCCGAACGAGCCGTCCCTGCTGGCCGACTTCGCCGCCAGCCTCACCAGCGCCGGCAAGGAAGACCTGCAGGAGGTGCTGGAGACCATTCCCGTGCAGCGCCGCCTGGAGAAGGTGGTCGAGCTGCTGCACCGGGAAGTGGAGATCGCCCAGGCGCAGATGGACATCCGCAAGCAGGTGGAGGCGGAGATCCAGGGCCGTCAGCGGGAGACCTTTCTGCGCCAGCAGCTCAAGTTCATCCAGCAGGAGCTCGGCCTGTCGAAGGACGACAAGACCGCCGAGATCGAGGAATTCCAGGCGCGGCTGGAGCCCCTGGAGGTACCCGAGGCGGCCCGGAAGCGCATCGACGAGGAACTGCACAAGCTGTCCCTGCTGGAGGTGGGCTCCCCCGAGTACGCCGTGACCCGCAACTATCTGGACTGGATCACGCGGGTGCCCTGGGGCCACTACACCGAGGACACCCGGGACCTGAGCGAAGCCGCCGGCGTGCTCGACCGGCACCACGAGGGCCTCGGCGACATCAAGGACCGCATCCTCGAGTTCCTGGCGCTGGGCATCATGAAGGGCGACGTGGCCGGCTCGATCATCTGCTTCGTCGGCCCGCCCGGCGTCGGCAAGACGTCCCTCGGCCGCGCCATCGCCGAGGCGCTGAACCGCCGCTTCTACCGCTTCTCGGTGGGCGGCATGCGCGACGAGGCCGAGATCAAGGGCCACCGCCGCACCTACATCGGCGCCATGCCGGGCAAGCTGGTGCAGGCCCTGCGGGATTCGGAGTCCGCCAACCCGGTGATCATGCTGGACGAGATCGACAAGGTCGGCGCCTCCTACCAGGGCGACCCCGCCTCTGCGCTGCTGGAAGTGCTCGATCCGGAGCAGAACACCACCTTCCACGACCACTATCTGGACGTGGACCTGGATCTGTCCAAGGTGCTGTTCGTGTGCACCGCCAACCAGCTCGACACGATCCCGGGACCGCTGCTGGACCGCATGGAAGTGATCCACCTGTCCGGCTATCTCGACAAGGAGAAGCTGGCCATCGCCCACAAGCACCTGCTGCCCCGCCAGCTCCAGCGCGCCGGTCTGCGCCAGCGCGGCGACCTCAAGATCGAGGCCCCGGCGCTGCGGCGGATCATCGAGCAGTACTCGCGCGAAGCCGGCGTGCGGCGGCTGGACAAGGCCCTCGCCCAGGTGGTGCGCAAGGCCGTGGTCCGACTGCTGAAGGACGCGCCCCGGCCCGTCGTCGTGACGGCCGGGGACGTGGAGACCTACCTCGGCAAACCCCTGTACGAGAAGGAAGCGCTGCAGCGCGGTGTGGGCATCGTCACCGGACTGGCCTGGACCCCGCTGGGCGGCGCCACCCTGCCCGTCGAAGCGACGCTGGTGCACCGCAAGCAGGCCGGACTGAAGCTCACCGGCCAGCTCGGCAACGTGATGCAGGAATCCGCCAACCTCGCCTACAGCTACGTCCGCGGCAACGCCGCGCAGTTCGGCATCGAGCCCGACTGGTTCGACGACGCCTACCTGCACGTGCACGTGCCGGCCGGCGCGACGCCCAAGGACGGACCGAGCGCCGGCGTGACCATGAGCACGGCGCTCGTGTCCCGGGCGCTCGGCAAGCGCCCCAAGGCCGGTTTCGCCATGACCGGCGAGCTGACGCTCACCGGCCGCGTCTACCCCGTGGGCGGCATCCGGGAGAAGCTGCTGGCCGCCAAACGGCAGAAGATCCGCCACGTCATCCTGCCCGCAGCCAACCGCCGGGACTGGGAGGAGGTGCCGGATCACATTCGCCGCGGCATCGAGGTGCACTTCGTCGAGCAGTTCGAGGAGGTGGTCGATCTGCTGTTCTGACGGGCGAGGCTGAACGGGCGGTTGTCGCCGGCCGCGACACGCCCGTCGGACGGCAGGCCGGCACCAGAACCCGCGGCCGGGTAACCGCTCACCCGCCAGGGCGTGCCGGAATTCTTCCTCGCAGCCCTGTCAACTGAATTCTGCGGCGGCCCGCCGGTGCATCCGCCCGGCCTTTGGGTACACTGCCGTGACGCCTCCGAAGAAGTAACCGGAACGACATGACCGAGCTGAGCACCGCCGGCGCCCCGCCCGACGGGCACGCCATCGCCGTGATGGTGCTGACCGTGGTCGCGCTCTACCTGTTCACCCGCGACCGGATTCCGCTCGAAGCCACCAGCCTCGGCCTGCTGGCGGTGCTCGCGGTGGGGTTCTCGGTGTTTCCCTATCCGGGTTTCGAGCCGGCGCGGCTGTTCGAGGGCTTCGGCCACGAGGCGCTGATCGCCGTGTGCGCGCTGATGATCCTCGGCCAGGGGCTGGTCCGGACCGGCGCGCTCGAGCCCGTGGGCCGGCTGCTGTCGCGCACCTGGGGAAAGGCACCGTTCCTGTCCTTCCTGGCGACGCTGGCCATCGGCGCGGTGCTGTCCGCGTTCGTCAACAACACCCCCATCGTGGTGCTGCTGCTGCCGATCCTGGTCAGCATGTGCCTGAAGACCAACACGTCGGCTTCCGGCGTACTCATGCCCATGGGCTTCGCCACCCTGGTGGGCGGCATGTCCACCACCATCGGCACCTCCACCAACCTGCTGGTGGTGGGGGTCGCCGCGGAGCTCGGCATGACGCGCTTCGAGATGTTCGACTTCGTGGTGCCGGCGGCCATCGCCGGCGGCGTGGCGGTGCTGTACCTGTGGCTGGTCGCGCCGAGGCTGCTGCCGAAACGCCGTATCGAGCTGGAGAACCCCTCGCCGCGCCTGTTCGAGGCCAGGCTGCACATCGACGAGCACTCGGCGGTGGTGAACAAGACCCTGGCGGAAGCCAAGGCGCTGACCGGCGGCGAGATGAACGTGCTGCGGGTGCGCCGCGGCGACACCTACCTGATGCCGCTGCCGGACGTCACCCTCAAGGCCGGCGACCGCATCCGGGTGCGCGGCACCCCGCAGAAACTCAAGGAGTTCGAGGAGACCCTCCGCGCCAAGCTGTTCTCAGGGGATCAGCGGGTCGACGCCGAGCACCCGCTGCGGGCGGAGAATCAGATTCTGGCCGAGATCGCCGTCGTGCAGGGGTCGAGCCTCGACCGCGCCAACCTGAGGTTCGCCCGGTTCCTGGATCGCTATCAGCTCGCCGTGCTGGCCCTGCACCGGGCCGGCCGGGACATCTGGCGGGCCAAGGAGGACATCCAGGACGTGATCCTGCGCCAGGGCGACATCCTGCTGGTGCAGGGGCCCAGGGAGCAGATCGCCGTGCTCAAGCAGACGACGGATTTCCTGGTGCTGGACGCGACCGTGTCCCTGCCGACCACCAGCCGCGCGCCGCTGGCCCTGGGGATCCTGATGGCGGTGGTGACTCTCGCCGCGCTCGGCGTCATGCCCATCGCGGTGTCAGCCATCGCCGGCGCGGTGCTGCTGGTGCTCACCCGCTGCCTGGACATGGGTTCCGCGATCCGTGCCGTGAGCCCGTCGGTGTTCTTCGTGGTGGCGGCGAGCCTGGCGCTGGGTCAGGCGCTGATCGCCACCGACGCCACGGAATTCATCACGCGGACGTTTCTGGCGGTGACCCTGGATGCGGGGCCGACGGTGATTCTATCGGGGCTCATGCTGCTGCTGGCGCTGCTGACCAACGTGGTGTCGAACAACGCCGCCGCGGTGATCGGCACGCCCATCGCCATGGGCATCGCGGCCGAGCTGGGGGCGCCGCCGGAGCCGTTCGTGCTGGCGGTGCTGTTCGGCGCCAACATGAGCTACGCGACGCCGATGGCCTATCAGACCAATCTGCTGGTGATGAGCGCGGGCGGCTACGCCTTCAGCGATTTCCTGAAGGTGGGCGTGCCGCTCACGCTGCTCATGTGGCTGACGCTGACCTGGGTCCTGAGCGCGATGTATCTTTGACCGGCACCGGGCCGGCGTGGCTGGGTCGCGGGTTCCTTCTCGAACGGGCAGCCTGATTACGACGCTCCAGGGCGATGAGCCTGGATTCGCTGCGGTTGATCACGTTTTCCTCGGCAGAGCTTCTGGTACGACTCGGTACTTCTTTCTTACTTCCGGGGCCCTGAATTCAGAGACCCCCGTCTCGCTTTCGCGGCTGCAATCTCCTTCATGTCAAGGGTTGCAACGGGCGCGAATTATATGCAGGTCAGATTAGACCTCAAGGGAAAAGTTCATTTCTGCGCCCTCGTTAACAAAACGAAACACGTCGAAACGCTCTGGAAAGGAAAAGTGTCGCCGAACGGCGACAGATGGGGGGATTTGGGGGCCTCAGGGGCCGCCATGTATGTGGGAGCGGTCTCCTGACCGCGATTGGCCGGCGGAGACCCGATCGCGGTCAGGAGACCGCTCCCACAAGCGGGAGGGCGGCGGCTCAGCCTACGCCGCGTCCACCAGGTTATTGAGCACGTACTGGAGGATACCGCCGCTCTTGAAGTAGGCGATTTCGTTGTCCGTATCCAGCCGGCTCATCACCGTGACCTCGCGCTTGCTGCCGTCGGCGCCGGTGATCACCACCACCAGATCCTGGCGGGGCTTCACCTCGGTGACGCCCTTGGGCAGCCGGATGTCGACGGTCTCCTCGCCGGTCAGGCCCAGCGAGGCGCGGCCGTCACCGTCCTTGAACTGCAAGGGCAGCACGCCCATGCCGATCAGGTTGGAGCGGTGGATGCGCTCGAAGCTCTCGGCCACCACGGCCTTCACGCCCAGCAGCCGGGTGCCCTTGGCGGCCCAGTCCCGGCTCGAGCCGGTGCCGTATTCCTTGCCCGCGAAGATCACCAGCGGCGTGCCTTCGCCCTGGTAGCGCATCGCGGCGTCGTAGATGGAGAGCTGCTCCCCGGACGGCACGTGCTTGGTGTAGCCGCCCTCCACGCCCGGCACCATCTCGTTCTTGATGCGGATGTTGGCGAAGGTGCCCCGCATCATCACCTCGTGATTGCCGCGGCGGGAACCATAGGAGTTGAAGTCGGCCACGTCCACGGCGTGCTGCTGCAGGTACTGGCCCGCCGGGCTGTCCGGCTGAATGGCCCCGGCCGGCGAGATGTGGTCGGTGGTGACGGAATCGCCCAGCAGGGCCAGGATGCGTGCGCCGCCCACTTCGACTTCCTGGTCGAGGTCGCCGCCGACGCTGAAGAACGGCGGCTGCTTGATGTAGGTCGACTCCTCCCAGCTGTAGGTGCCCGAGTCGGTGACGTCGATGTCCTGCCAGGCCTTCGGGCCGGTGAACACGTCGGCGTACTGCTCGGCGAACATGTCCGAGGTCACCTTGCTCACCACGTCGGCGATCTCGGCATTGCTCGGCCAGATGTCCTTGAGGAACACGTCCTTGCCGTCGGCGTCCTGGCCGATCGGGTCCTTCGACAGGTCGATGCGGCAGGTGCCGGCGATGGCGTAGGCCACCACCAGCGGCGGCGACGCCAGCCAGTTGGTGCGCACTTCCTGGTGCACCCGGCCTTCGAAGTTGCGGTTGCCCGACAGCACCGAGGACACCACCAGGTCACCGTCGTTGATGGCGGCGGAGATCGGGTCCGGCAGCGGGCCGGAGTTGCCGATGCAGGTCGTGCAGCCGTAGCCCACCAGGTTGAAGCCGAGGGCGTCGAGATCGTCCTGCAGCTCCGCCTTTTCCAGATACTCGGTCACCACCTTGGAGCCGGGCGCCAGGGAGGTCTTGACCCAGGGCTTCACCTTGAGGCCGCGGGCCAGGGCGTTGCGGGCCACCAGACCCGCGCCCAGCATCACCGCCGGGTTGGAGGTGTTGGTGCAGGAGGTGATGGCGGCGATCACCACGTCGCCGTGACCGAGGTCGTAGTCGGTGCCCGGCACCGGCACGCGCACGTCCTTGGTGTCCGCCCGGCCCTGCAGCTCCAGCGCCTCGTCGAAGGCCTGGCGCATGTCGCTCATGGCCACCCGGTCCTGGGGCCGCTTCGGGCCCGCCAGGCTCGGCACCACGTCGCCGAGGTCGAGGCTCAGGGTGTCGGTGTAGACCGGGTCCGGAGAGCCGCTGTCCCGCCACATGTCGTTGGCCTTGGCATAGGCCTCCACCAGGTCCACCACTTCCTGGGGCCGGCTCGACAGCTTCAGGTAGTTGATCGTCTCCTGGTCGATGGGGAAGAAGCCGCAGGTGGCGCCGTACTCGGGGGCCATGTTCGCGATGGTGGCGCGGTCCGCCAGCGGCAAGTCGTCCAGGCCGTCGCCGTAGAACTCGACGAACTTGCCCACCACGCCCTTCTTGCGCAGCATCTCCACCACGGTCAGCACCAGGTCGGTGGCGGTGATGCCTTCCTTCATCCGGCCGGACAGCTTGAAGCCGATCACCTCGGGAATGAGCATGGAGATCGGCTGGCCCAGCATGGCCGCCTCGGCCTCGATGCCGCCGACGCCCCAGCCCAGCACGCCGAGGCCGTTGATCATGGTGGTGTGGCTGTCGGTGCCGACCAGCGTGTCGGGATAGGCCACCGTGCGGCCGTTCTCGTCCTTGGTCCACACGGTCCTGGCCAGGTATTCGAGGTTCACCTGGTGGCAGATGCCGGTGCCCGGCGGCACCACGCGGAAGTTGTCGAACGCCTTCTGGCCCCAGCGCAGGAAGCGGTAGCGCTCGTTGTTGCGCTGCATCTCCAGCTCGACGTTCTCCTCGAACGCCTTGGGCGAGCCGAACTTGTCGACCATCACCGAGTGGTCGATGACCAGATCCACCGGCGACAGCGGGTTGATGACCGCAGGATCCCTGCTGGCCTGCACCACGGCGCTGCGCATGGCGGCCAGGTCCGCCACGGCGGGCACTCCGGTGAAGTCCTGCATCAGCACCCGGGCCGGCCGATAGGCGATCTCCTTGTCGTCCGGCGCGTCGCTGGCCCAGTTGCCGAGCGCCCGGATGTCCCCCTCGGTGACGGTGTTGCCGTCCTCGAAGCGCAGCAGGTTTTCCAGCAGGATTTTCAGCGACATGGGCAGCCGGCTGACGTCGCCGATCCCGGCCTCCTGGGCGGCCGGCAGGCTGAAGTAGTCGTACTGGCGGCCGCCGATCTCCAGAGTCTTGCGGGGTTTGAAGCTGTCTGCGCTCATGGGTCCTCTCTTTCGGGGGTCCTGAATTCAGGGGGCGCTATTGTGCCTCAAAGCGCCCGCTCGCTGTAGGCGGCGGGGACCCCGGCTGCGGCCGGCGAGGCACGGATGCAGGCCGCGGGCGGCGGGGCCGCCGCGGCCTCTACCCACTATAGCCCTTCCCCGAGCTCGCCCGCGGGCCGCTTCTCGCCGCCCAGCCGGGTGCCGCAGCGCCAGCAGAACGTGGCCTCGCGCAGGTGCCCCTCCACCGAGCACTCCGGGCACACCCGGGTATTGGCGGCCCGGCGGCTGGCCTCGGTGAGTTCCATGGTGACGATGCCCGTGGGAATGGCGATGATGCTGTAGCCGAGGATCATCACCAGGGTGGCCAGGCCCTGGCCGACGGGCGTCATCGGCACCACGTCGCCGTAGCCGACGGTGGTGAGGGTGATGACGGCCCAGTAGATGCTCTTGGGGATGCTGGTGAAGCCGTGCTCGGGGCCCTCGATCAGATACATGAACGAGCCGAATACGATCACCAGAGTCACGACGCTGGAGATGAACACGGTGATCTTGCGCCGGCTGGCCTGCAGCGCCTGCATGAGGAGCTGGGCCTCGCCCACGTAGCGCACCATGCGCAGCACCCGGAACACCCGCATGACCCGCAGCACCCGGATCACCAGCAGGTACTGGGTGCCGGCGAACACCAGGCTGAGATAGGTGGGCAGGATGCCCAGCAGGTCGATGATGCCGTAGAAGCTGCGGGCATAGAGCTTCTTGTTCTGGATGGACCAGAGCCGCAGCCCGTACTCGATGGTGAACAGAATGGTGAAGAACCACTCGACGCCGTAGAGCAGGTCGCCGTAGCGGTCGTGGATCCACCCCACGGTGTCGAGCATGACCGCCACCACGCTGATGACGATGGCGGCGATGAGGCCCACGTCGAACGCCTTGCCGGCGGGCGTGTGGGCCTCGAAGATGACGGTTCTGACGGTGTCCCGGTCCCAGGCCATGCCGGCAGAGTATCCCACCGGCCCGATTCAGCAAACTGCCCGGTGAGCCGTCGGCCACCGGGCGGGCTGCGGCCGTCAGGCGGCGTTGACCTCGATCCGCCGGGGCTGGGCCTTGTCCTGCTTGCCGACCACCAGGTACAGCACGCCGTCCTTCACCCGGGCGTCGATGCGCTCGGCATCGGCGTTCTCGGGCAGGCGGAAGCTGCGGGTGAATTTGCCCCAGCGCCGTTCCACACGATGCCGCTTGCCGCCGTCCTCGTCGCTCGACCGCTCGGTCCGGCGCTCACCGGAAACGGTCAGCACACCGTCCTTGAACGACACGTCGACGTCCTCGGCCGCCACCGACGGAATCTCCACGTCGATGCGGTACTCGGTGGCCGTCTCGCTGATGTCCACCGGCGGCAGCCAGTCGCCGCGCGCCAGCGGCTCGCCGGGCACGCCGGCCACCCGGGTGAACAGCTCGTCGAATTCCCGCCAGGGGTTCCACTGCACGATGCTCATGTCGATTGATCTCCAGTTGTCCATCGAACCTCGATGGCCCTTTAATGGGGGGATCGCGGTGGATTCAAAGGCCTTGTTTTCCGCCGCGCCGTCCCCAGCGCCGCGAAATCGCCGTCCTCGCGGCACCACCGCCCGGCGGGATGCCCGCCCGGCCCTGCCGCACCACGAACGGGAGACCCCATGACCAGCACCGCCATGACCACCGTCGAGAAGCAGGCCTTTCTGGCACAGCCCCACGTGGGCGTGCTGTCGATCCCACGTCCGGACGCCGGACCGCTGACCGTACCGGTCTGGTACGACTACCAGCCCGGCGGGACGCTGTGGTTCCTGACCGGGCGGGCGTCCCGCAAGGGCCGCCTGCTCGGCGAGGGCGTCCGGGTGAGCCTGTGCACCCAGACCGAGACGGCGCCGTATCAGTACGTGAGCGTGGAAGGGCCGGTGGTGGCCATCGAGGCAGCGGGGGACGAACTGCTGCCGATGGCGGTGCGCTATCTCGGCGAAACCCAGGGGCGCCTGTACGCCGAGCAGAGCGCGGAGGACGACAGCGTGGTGGTGCGGGTGCAGCCGGAGCGGTGGCTCGCCGTGGACTACCGCAAGCTGGTGTAATGCGGTGCGCCGGGCGGCGCCCCGACGCCGGACCGGCCCCGCGGATCAGGCCGTCTTGACCATCCGGTAGACGGCCTCGACCGCCTCGTCGACGCCGGCCTCGGCGAACTTCGGCGGCAGCGCCCGGGCCGGCGCCCGGCAGCAGGATTCGATCTCGCAACGCTCGCCGAACAGTGCGCGCACCTCGTCCTCGAGCACGGCGTGGGGTGGCCCGGGCACCCGCTTCTGGTCGTACTCGAGGGTCAGCAGCAGGATGCGGCAGCCATCCGGCACGATGCGCAGCAGGTGGTCGGCGTAGTGGGCGCGCATGCGCGGCGGCAGCGCCACCAGCGCCGCCCGGTCGTACACGGCCTGGACCCGGGGCAGATGCAGCACGGTCAGGTCCATGAAGTCGCCGCAGTAGAGGGTGACGGGGCCGCCGACGAACCGCTGCAGATGGGGCATGCGTTCCACCCGGCAGGGCTGCTCGGCTTCCTCGAAATAGGCCCGGACCGCCGTTTCCGCGAGCTCCACGCCGTACACCTCGTGGCCCTGGCTGGCGAGCCAGCCGAGATCCAGGCTCTTGCCGCACAGCGGCACGAACACGCCGCTGCCGGCGGGCAGGTCGAACTCCGGCCAGCATTTCTGCAGCCACGGGTTCACCGCCGGCTGGTGAAAGCCGATCTCCTGGTTCTGCCAGCGGTCGAGCCAGAACTCACGTTCCACGGCGTGCTACATTCCCCAACCTCGCCACTCGATTCTGACCAATGCCCCGAGACGGAGCAACCGCCACCCGCCGGCGCCTGCGCCGCCTGGCCCTGGAGCGCCAGGGTCTGCTGGCGGCCGCCCCGTTCGGACGCGGCCTGTCCGGCGCCCGACGCGCCGTCGAGACCCTCGGCTACGTGCAGATCGACACCATCTCGGTGGTGAGCCGGGCCCACGAGCACGTTCTCCAGGCCAGGGTGCCCGGATTCGGGCCGGACGTGCTGGACCGCCTGCAGGCCCGCCGGGAGGTGTTCGAGTACTGGGCCCACGCCGCCGCCTACCTGCCCATGCGCGACTACCGCTTCGCGCTGCCGCGGATGCACGACGTGCGCAGCGGCCACGAGCGCTGGATCCGCTGCCGGGACCGGACGCTGATGACGCGGGTGCTGGACCGGGTGCGCGCGGAAGGACCGCTGCAGGCCAGGGACTTCGAGGCGCCCCAGGGGCGCCGCGGCGCCGGCTGGTGGGACTGGAAGCCCGCCAAGCGCGCCCTGGAGCAGCTGTTCATGGAGGGCGAGCTGATGTCCGTCGGCCGCGTCGGCTTCCAGAAGGTCTACGATCTGGCCGAGCGCGCCCTCCCGCCGGACGTCGACACGCGCATGCCCACCCTGGAGGAATACGCCGGGCATCTGATCGAGCGGCAGCTCGCCGCGCTCGGCTGCGCGAGCACCCGGGTGTGCGTCTACCAGCGCTACACGCCGGGGCTGCGGGCCGCCGTGGACGCCGCCCTGACGGCGGCCGCCGCGGCCGGCCGCCTGCTGCCCCTCGACCTGGCCGCCCCGGGCGCCCCCCGGGAAACGGTCTACGTGGAGCCCGAGTCCTTCGAGACCCGGCTCGCGCCGGCCCGGGCCCAGGCGCGCATCCTGTCGCCCTTCGACAACCTGGTGATCCACCGCCACCGGGGCCAGAGCCTGTTCGACTTCGACTACCAGCTCGAATGCTACGTGCCCGGCCCGAAGCGCCGTTTCGGTTACTTCTGCCTGCCGATCCTGTACCGGGACCGGCTGGTGGGCCGCGCCGACTGCAAGGCCCATCGCAGCACCGGCCGGTTCGAGATCAAGCGGCTGTTCCTGGAGCACCCCGACGCCGTCGAGCCCGACGGCGACGATGCGCCGACCGCCATCGCCTCCGCCTTCGCCGATCTCGCCGCGCACAACGGCTGCGACCGGATCGACGTCGGCGGCGTGGCGCCGGAGCGGTTCGGCAAGGCGTTCCGGCGCGCCTGCGAGAACGCGGCTCCTGCCAGGTCGCAAGGCTGAGGTCTCGGAAGGCGCCCGGGCCCTCCCATGTAGGAGCGATCTCCAGATCGCGATGGCTTTGGCCGACAGGATCGCGATCTGGAGATCGCTCCTACAGTCTGGCGCCACGTCGGTGGTTCCGGCCGGGGACGCCGGGCGGCGCGGGCACGTGCGAAGGACCAGCTTTTCGCCTGTTCAGGCCCCCTGCTACACACGAGCCCGCCCGGCGGCAAACACGCCCGCTGGCGAAAAGCTGGTCGTTCGTGTGTGCCCGGGCCCATCCCATCCCCCGGAATGAGCCCTGACCAGCCCCCTCAAGCGTCCTTGTAGTCCGCCGGGCGCTTCTCGAGGAACGCGGCCACCCCCTCCCGCATGTCCCCGGTAGTCGACACCAGGATCTGCTGGCGGTCCTCCATGGCGATCACCGACTCGAGGCTGCCGGCGTCGACGCTCATGTTGAGGCACTCCTTGGTCAGCCGCACGCCCACCGGCGAGTTGCCGAGGATCTCCCGGGCGATGCTGCGGCCGACCTCCTCGAGGGCGTCGTCGTCCACCACGTCGGACACCAGACCCACCGCCTTCGCCCGCTCCGCGTCGATGAACCGGCCGGTCAGCAGCAGCTCCGAGGCCAGGGCGCTGCCCACCAGACGCGGCAGGAAGTAGCTGACCCCGACGTCGCAGGCGGTCAGGCCGATGCGGATGAAGGCCGCGTTCATGCGCGCCTTGGGGCCGGCGATGCGGATGTCCGATGCCAG
>MDTD01106654.1_pt1 | contig 20735 bp, 17 predicted proteins | sample 811221 | NCBI WGS metagenome assembly MDTD01 (sample SAMN05326646, study PRJNA326480) | marine metagenome | isolation source: seawater | place: Pacific Ocean: South West | collected 2011
ATGCATTTGAAATACTCAAAAATTGAAGAAGTAAAAAATATTAATAATGTATGGACATAATTAAAGCTACATTGGAATGTTTCCATGTTTTTTTTGAGGAAGATGATCCACTTTATTTTCAAGCATTTTAAAACTTGCAATAACTTTAACTCTGGTTTCCTCAGGGTAAATTACCTCATCAATAAAGCCTCGTTCTGCTGCCCTATATGGATTTGAAAACTTAGATGCATATTCAGCTTCTTTTTCTTTCCACTTTTCTTCTGGGTTATCTGCTTCTGCAATTTCTCTTTTAAATATTATTTCGGCAGCTCCCTTTGCACCCATAACTGCAATTTCTGCAGTTGGCCATGCAAAATTCATATCTGCTCCAATATTTTTAGAGTTCATTACATCAAATGCTCCTCCATAAGCTTTTCTAGTAATAATAGTTACTCTAGGCACAGTCGCCTCTGAAAAAGCATACAATAGTTTAGCCCCATGAGAAATAATTCCTTTCCACTCTTGATCAGTTCCGGGTAGAAAGCCTGGCACATCTTCAAATACCAATAACGGAATATTGAAAGAATCACAAAAACGAACAAAGCGTGCTCCTTTTCTAGAACTATCAATATCCAAAACACCTGCAAGAACAGTTGGCTGATTGGCCACCACACCTATTGATTTTCCATCAATTCTACAAAAACCAACAACAATATTTTTAGCAAAATCCGATTGAACTTCTTTAAAACTATTGTCATCAATTACACAATCAATAACCTCTCTTATATCATAAGGCAAGTTTGAATTATCTGGAACAATTCCTTTGATTCGTTCTAATTTATTTTCGTCAAAATCAATTCTATTTTCTCGTTGAGGTGGCAACTCGGAATAATTTTGAGGAATATAAGCTAGTAAATCACGAACACTTCTAATGCAATCAAGATCATTTGGAGATGTAAAATGGTTAACTCCTGATTTTTCAGCATGTGTCATCGCACCACCAAGATCTTCAGAACTGACTTCTTCATGAGTAACTGTTTTTACAACATTTGGGCCAGTAACAAACATAAACGAAGTGTCTTCAACCATAAAAACAAAATCTGTTAAAGCCGGAGAATAAACTGCTCCTCCAGCACAAGGCCCCATAATAACTGATATCTGAGGGATAACACCCGACGCCCTTGTGTTTCTATAAAAAATATCTGCGTAACCCGCTAATGAAACAACACCTTCCTGAATCCTAGCACCACCAGAATCATTAAGTCCAATTACTGGCGCTCCATTTTTTAAAGCCAAGTCCATAACCTGACATATTTTAGAAGCATGACTTTCAGATAACGAGCCTCCAAAAACTGTGAAATCTTGAGAAAAAACATAAACCAACCGACCATGAACATATCCATATCCAGCTACTACTCCGTCACCAGGAAATTTTTTCTTATCAAGACCAAAGTCAGTTGAACGGTGAGAGACCAAGGCTCCAATTTCTTGAAAAGACCCTTCGTCTAACAATAAAAAGATTCTTTCTCTTGCACTAAGCTTCCCTTGGCTGTGCTGCTTTTCAATTCTTGATAGACCACCACCTAATTTTGATTCTTCTCTTTTCTTTTCTAACTCTTTGTTTTTATCCATTTTTCACAAATAAAATAAAGTACTAATTTCTTAAAATCTTTCCAGTTTTCACAAGGCTTTCTAATCGCTCAAGAGATTTTCTCTCCATACACAACTCAACAAAAGCTTTTCGTTCCAAATCTAATAAGTATTGCTCACTTACAACGGTTCTTTCGGATAAATCACCACCACACAAAACAAAACCTAATTTTTCAGAAATAACACCATCATGTTCAGACATATAATTACCCGAAAGCATTGAATTAGAGCCAACATATACAATCCCTAGTCCTTCTTGACCTAAAACAGTTATAGTCTTTTCTTGTTTAGGCGCTACATACCCTTTATTTGCCATTTCTAAACATGCCGCCTTTGCTCTTGTCAATTGATAATCCCGACTCACAACAACTTCATCAACGCCCTCTCTTAAATAACCCAAGTCAAAAGCTTCATAAGCAGATGTGGCCACCTTAGCCTGGCCTATGGTCAAAAACTTTTCTCTTAATTTATTAATTCTAATATCTCCCTCTGACAATTCATCAGACAAACGCTTCGCAAATTCTTTTGAGCCGCCTCCTCCAGGAATCAAACCAACACCAAACTCAACAAGTCCCATATAAAGCTCAGCATGAGCAACAACTTTATCAGCATGCATAGACATTTCACAACCACCTCCCAAAGCTAAATTATGAGGTGCCACTATCACAGGAACATTACAATATCTGAGCCTCATCATGGTATCCTGAAATGCTTTCACTGCAAAATTCAACTCATCATATTCTTGCTCTACTGCCATCATAAAAATCATTCCAACATTAGCTCCTGCAGAAAAGTTTTGACCAGTATTAGATATCACCAATCCTTTGTGAGATTTTTCTGCAAGATCAATCGATTTGTTGATTCCCTCTATAACGCCACCTCCAATTGTATTCATTTTAGTATGAAACTCTAAATTTAAAATACCATCGCCTATATCAACAAGAGTTGTGTCTGAATTCCCCCAGACCTTATTATCGTCTCTAAGAGAATCTAGGATAACACGGCCTTCTGTTCCAGGAATAATCTGGTATTCTTGTTTTGATGTGTTATAATACATTTTCTTTCCGCCTTCGCTTTTGTAAAAAGCCTTTACTTCATTTTTACTCATTTCAGTAACCCAGGAAGCTGCTTTTTTACCTTCCTTAGAAATCAACTCAAGTCCCTTATCTAAACCAATTATATCCCAAGTTTCGAAAGGCCCCAACTCCCAACCAAACCCGGCTTTCAATGCATCATCTATTTTATATAAATCGTCAGAAATTTCTGGCAATCGATTGGACACATATGCAAAAACACCAGCAAAAGCTTTTCTGTAAAACTCTCCAGCTTTATCTTGACCCATTAGTAGCATTTTAGTTCTTTGATTTAAATCATCAATTGGCTTTGTCATTTCCAATGTTGGAAATTTTACTTTTTGTGAAGGTTTGTATTCTAGTGTTTTTAAATCAAGAGCTAATATCTTTCTCTTACCATTCTCATCTTTTTCTTTTTTATAAAACCCTTGACCTGATTTAGATCCAAGCCAATTGTTGTCAACCATCGTTTTGATGTAGGGTGGTAAATCAAATAGATGCCTTTCTTCGTCTTCAGGACAATTTTCTTTTAAACCATTTGCAACATGAACCAATGTGTCCAAACCAACAACATCACAGGTTCTAAATGTTGCTGACTTTGGCCTACCCAAAACAGGCCCAGATAATTTGTCAACTTCTTCTACTGTTAATCCTAGCTCATCAACCATATGAAATAATGACATTATAGAATACACACCAACTCTATTGGCAATAAATGCAGGAGTATCTTTACATAAAACCGTTTTTTTACCTAAAAATTTAGCCCCATAATCCATTAAAAAATCAATAACCTCCAAATTTGTGTCTGGCGTTGGTATGATTTCTAGTAATTGAAGATATCTGGGTGGATTGAAAAAATGAGTCCCACAAAAATTAGATTTAAAATCATCAGATCTACCCTTTAACATCATATGAATAGGAATCCCTGATGTATTTGAGGAAATAATTGTACCTGTCTTTCTATACTTTTCCACTTTTTCAAAAAGCTGCATTTTAATATCTAAACGCTCAATAATCACCTCAATAACCCAATCGCAATCTGAAATTTTTTCCAAATCATCATCAAAGTTTCCTGTCTCAATTCTGTTAGCAAAACTTTTTCGATAAATCGGAGATGGCTTTGATTTAAGAGCAAAAGTTAAAGCATCATTAACAATTCTATTTCGAACCTCAAGATCTGACAAATCTTTCTTTTTTGATTTTTCATTATCATTTAATTCACTAGGCGAAATATCTAAAAGCAAAACTTCGCAACCAATATTTGCAAAATGACATGCAATTCGAGAACCCATTACTCCCGAACCTAAAACAGCTACTTTTTTAATATGTCTACTCATTTTTTATAATAATTTAATTCATTTTTTGTGTTAATTCATCAATCACCTCCATCGTCTCAAAAAAACCTTTTTTTGCTAAGTCAGAAACTTTTTCATCTATCATCCGATTGAAGTCTAGCAAAAATGTTCTGACCATTCTTCTTTTTTCAATTCCAATTGGGGTCAGAAATATAAGCACTTTTCTTTTATCATTAGCAGAAATTTGTCTTCTGATTAATCCTTGATCTTCCATAGTTTTTAATGTTCTTGATAAAGATGTTGGTTCCATCCCCATCTTAGGACCCAAACTAGTACTTGGAGATCCTTGTTTTTCAACATACATTAAGATAAAGCCTACAGACATTGTCATGCCCTGGGAAAGTGCTTTTTGATTATACATTCTTGCAATTTTATGCCAAGCATGTCGAATGGAAACATCCAAAAGTGTTGTTTTATTTTTTGACATAACACGAAAGTATGAAATTTTATTATGCGTGCATAAATATTTTTCTCATTGTTTGAGTATTTGTTAGATTTGAGGTATGAAACACACCATAATTCTAACCGCCGGAGGAACGGGCAAAAGAATGGGAGGCAAAATTCCTAAACAATTTTTAAAAATTAACAATACACCTATTCTTATTCATACCCTTAAAAGCATTTATGAGTTTGATAATAATTTTGAAATTATCATTACGCTTCCAAAAGAATGGATTAGTTACTGGAAAAATCTACTAAACGAATATAATATTGGCATCAATCACAAAATAGTTAAAGGAGGAAAAGAAAGATATCATTCGATAAAAAATGCCCTTAATCAATCCTCTGGAGATACAATAGCTGTTCATGATGGTGTAAGACCACTTGTTTCTCATGAAACACTAAATAGAATTTATGATGCTACTAATAATCATTATGCCATTGTGCCATATATAAAAATAAACGAAAGCATAAGAGAGAAAAAAGGACTAAAAAACACAAGTAAAAATAGAGAAGATATTGTTATCATTCAGACTCCACAATGTTTTAGAAGAGAGACTTTAATAGAAGCCTATAAAAATCCCTTTGAAAAAACATTTACTGATGATGCTTCACTGGTTGAATATAATGGAACATCCATTTTTCTTGTGGAAGGAAATCAAGATAATATTAAAATAACATCACCAAAAGATATCACTATTGCTGAAGCCATTATGAATATTTACGCAACTAAAAAGTAATAGCATATTTAAATCTAACTCCAAAAGGAGATTCTCCTGGCAACTGATGAGTTGCTCTATATATAAGATCAACTCTAATCAATTTAAAAATATTTTCAATGCCAATATTTACTTCAACATAAGGTGTTTTTCCAAACCTGTTTACAAAATCGGGTATCAATATAAGTTCTTCATGTTCATCCCTTATCGAGCCATAAAGAAACTTAGCAGAAGTTACAAGCCTAAATTTCAGCTTATTAACTAGGGGTATTCTGTCAAACAAAAGACCATCCCAATGATTTTCTATGTAAGATGAAATATATTGATCAGATATGAACTCCATAAAGGCAAGTTTATTAGAAGTCCTGGTAAATAACCAATAAGACTGGCTTCCTTCATGAAGTTTAAGAAATGGATAAGCGGTTTCACCAAAAATATAACCCACATTAAACCCATACATTATTCGTCCTAGAACACCAATCTGAGTATTTTGCTGAATGTCAAGCTCTAATTTTTGATAATCAAACTCACTGCCTAAAATACCCTTTACACCAAATACACCTCGGATTGAAAAAATTGGATATTTTGATCTTAAAGAAACTCTATCAAAAGCACCAGAAATAAATTCTTCTCCTTTTGTCCATCTAAAACAAGTGGAAAACTCTGCTGTTGTGATTTTATCAACTGTATCAATTGATGAATTAAGCAAATTATGTCTTGTGTAGTTTGCTAGCCCTAATGGCTCGTACTCTTTCCACTCGAAACTATTAAACAAGACAATATCTTTTTTAATATCATTTTCCAATGAAAATCCCCTTTTATTTACAAATGTTAACTTATCATATGGGGCAGTATTAAAAACTGTAGAAAAAGAAGATCCAATTTCAGAGGCATTTATTGATTGCCCTACCTGTTCAATGTCATTTTTGTAATATATACTGAGCAAAGATCTTTTCTTATTTGAAATGTTGTACCTGATTTTACCTCCATATTTAAATCTTTTATCTTCAAATCCATATGCAATATTACCTCCCAATTCTATTTTCCTTGAAAAATTGTTGGATGTTCTAAGAGCAAATGCAACTCTAAACCTTTCAACTGGATTGACACTCATTAATTGAAAGGCATCTCCAATTTCAATTTTAGAAATTGGGAAATAGCCGGTTGTTGCAAAATAAGTTGTGTTTTTTAATGATTTAAAAAAAGGTGTATTATTTAAAGAGTCAATCATTAAGCCAATATTTTTCTCTTGGGGACTTAGTTTTTCTGGTCTTTTAGTTTTCCAATATTCTTCGTTTTTCATGCCTGATCCATCCTCAACATTAATCGAATTGTCTTGATTATAAAAACTTTGAGGCAACTGTTTATTAATCACATAATTACTTCTACTACTGTATCTTTTTGCAAAAAAACCGTAAACCTTACTCTTTTTTGTCAACTTGACATCTGCTATAATTCTTTCTTTAAATAGCATCCAGACTTCCTTTTGAACTTTTTTAAAGTGATGTTCAAAATATAAATCATTAATATAATTTAAATTGGCTCCTGGAGAGATTTTTGCCTTAACTAGCTTTAAAGCATAAGTAGTATCGTTAATCCACATTTCTCCTTCTAATGTTAAGTCTCCCGTTCTTTTGGGAGAAAATGTCATTTTATAACACCAAGAGTCATCAATAAAAGAAGAGTCTACCAGAACAAACTTATAAAAGTTTGTGGCAAAATTTGAAGCAGGACTTATAAATCCTCTATTAAACAAATTTATAATGTTGTCATATAAATTAACGTCTAAATACATTTCACCAAAAAATTGATTGAGTTGGATATTTTCAATTCCAGTAATTCTAGAGGCCTGAATTACTTCTTTCTTTTGTCGTGGATTGTTATTGAAATAAAAACTTGAATACGATTCACTTAAAATTAAAGGAAGATATGACTCCTTATCATTTGTTGAATCCAAATAATCAACTAAAAAATCGAGCTTTTTTACAAGTCCTTTTTTATTAAAATCATTGCCAATATTGTTTAAATCAAATTGCGTTTTACTATAAACATCATATTGATATGCATCAAGCTTTTCTTTATTATTTGCTCTTTTATTTTCAATCAATTTTTTATGCAACTTAATAGAAGAAAGTTCATCAGGTATTTTTATTTCAATCACATCAAATTCTTTAGACAACACATCTAATGTGACGTTTACCAATTGTTCATGATCTCTGACAATTTCCTTTTTAAACTTCTTGTAGCCTGATATAAAAAAAACAAGCGAATCTGAGGGATAATACGTTTCAATTCGATAATTACCATTATAATCAGTTAAGGCCCCAATTTTTGTTCCAACAAAACTAACCTTAGCATAAGGAATAGGCTCATTTGAAGACTGGTCTTTAACCGATCCAAAAACAATTGTTTTTTGTGAATTGTAAGATCCTGACAGGAGACAGAGAAAACAAACAAAGAGAATCTTATAAATCACTTTTTTATTTTATTGATTCATTTTTCTATAAACGATAATAGAAGCCAATATTCCTATCTCGTACAATATAACTATTGGAACAGCAACAATAACTTGAGAGATTACATCTGGCGGGGTGATAACAGCAGACAAAACCAATACACCTACCACAGAATGCTTTCTATATTTCTTTAAAAAAGCAGGGGTGATTATTCCTATTTTAGTTAATAAATAAGATACAATAGGCAAAAGAAAAAACAAACCACAATAAAATACAGTTGAGATAATTGTACTCATATAGGAATTAATTGTGAATATATTTTGAATTTGATCACTTATCTGATAAGATCCAAAAAACTTGATTGCCAAAGGAGAAACAATAAAATATCCAAACAAAATTCCGGTAAAAAATAAAGTGCTTACATAAAATGTCAAACCTTTAACGTTTCTTTTTTCAGTTGGCTTCAACCCTGGGCGAACAAAACCCCATATTTGATAAAAAACAAATGGAAAAGAAACGACAAATCCTCCCATAATACTCATTAACAAGGCATAAGAAAATTGACCAGAAACCGTCATACTTTGCATACTAATGGGTATTTCATCTACACACATTCCAAAATATTCACATAAAATACTAAACGTTATAAAATCAGGATTACTCATAGATAAAAAAACGTGCTCCATAATCCATTCCTGAAAAAACCATATCAAAACAGCAAAAACAAGAATCAATCCTGCAGAACGAACCAATCTCCATCTCAATTCCTCAAGGTGATCTAAAAAAGGCATGTTTTTGTCTTTACTCACTTTATTTTACTTTATACTATTTGTCCACCACAACTTGATCCACTTCCTGATGTACAACCATAACAATGATTGTCAATTTGAATTTTTCTACTCTTTAACTGATTTGAATTGTACGAATTTATATGATTTGATTTAGATTTCACTTTCATATCTAACATTTGATTGAAATCACAATCAAATAAATATCCATCCCAACTAACTGAAATCATATCCTTACACATTAATGAGTCAACACTACGAGGATTAAACGATTCAACAAGTCTTTGCATATACTCTTTCAGATATCCCATTTTTAATAAAAAATCAAGAAAACGACTAATAGGCATATTGGTAATCATAAACAAATTATTGAATACAATATTGAATTTTTGAATGAGTTCTTTTTTATATTGTTTTTCCATCATCTCCTGATTTGAGGGTAATATTGCTCCTGTTGGATTATAAACCAAATTTAAAATCAGACCCGATCCCTCTTTTCCATAACCCACATCATTAAGCATTTTTAATGCCTTAATTGATTTTTCAAAAACACTATTACCTCTTTGAGAATTTGTTCTAGCCGATGAGAAATGAGGTAAGGAAGAAACAACTTCAACATTATTTTTCTTGAAAAAAAGAGGGAGATCATTGTATTTTTTATTCGCCACAATTATCGTTAAATTACACCTAACTATTATGTTTAGTTTGTGCTTTGATAACTCCTCCACAAACCATCTAAAATTAGGGTTCATTTCAGGAGCTCCGCCTGTTAAATCAACAGTTTTAAAGGAATTTTTTGAAACAACCTCCAAACACTTCCTCATTATTTCCTTAGTCATGATCTCTTTTCGATCTGGACCAGCGTCAACATGACAATGCTTACAAACTTGATTACACATTTTACCCAGATTGATCTGTAAAACATCAATGGAATTTGGCTTTATTTTATTCAAGCCTGTCTCAAAAACTTTATCACAAAAACTAACTTCAGTAGCTTTATTAAGCTCTCTTAATTGATAATTAGTTTGGCTCAAATAATGATTTTGAGCCTTTAAGGATTTCATTTTTTATAATATTAGCATGGCATCACCATAAGAATAAAATCGATACTTCTCTTTTATAGCTTCTTCATATGCCTTCATTATTAATTCGTGTCCACAAAATGCAGAGGTCATCATTAAAAGAGTTGACAATGGTGTGTGGAAATTTGTAATCATACAATCTGCCAAGTGAAAGTCATAAGGAGGAAAAATAAATTTATTTGTCCAGCCTTGGTATGGTTTGAGAAGACCTTCAGTTGAAACTGATGATTCCATCGCCCTCATTGATGTTGTTCCAACAGCACACACCTTTTTTTTACTTCTCTTTGCTTTGTTTACCTTATCTGTAGCCTCTTGGGTAATTACTGCCTGCTCAGAATCCATTTTATGCTTTGTTAAATCTTCAACCTCTACAGGTCGGAATGTACCCAAACCAACATGAAGTGTGATGTTTGAAAACTCAACTCCTTTTAATTCTAATCTTTTTATCAATCCTTTTGAAAAGTGAAGCCCTGCAGTTGGAGCTGCTACAGCTCCCTCTTCAGTTGCAAAAATTGTCTGGTAACGATCTTCATCTTCAGGCTCAACACCTCTTTTAATATATTTTGGAAGTGGTGTCTCACCTAATCTAACAATTTCTGCCTTAAACTCTTCATAAGGCCCCTCAAAAAGAAATCTTAGTGTTCGACCTCTTGAGGTTGTATTATCAATAACCTCTGCAACCAATGAATTGTCTTCTCCAAAATAAAGTTTATTTCCTATTCTAATTTTTCTAGCCGGATCAACTAAAACATCCCAAAGCAAACTCTCTCGATTTAGCTCTCTTAATAAGAAAACCTCTATTTTAGCCCCTGTTTTTTCTTTGTTTCCATACATGCGAGCGGGAAAAACTTTCGTATTATTCAACACCAAGACATCTCCCTCATCAAAATAATCTGTTAAATCTCTAAAGTGTCTGTGTTCAATTTTACCAGATTCTCTATGCACAACCATTAGCTTAGAATCATCTCTATTATTCGTTGGATATTCAGCTATTAACTCATCTGGAAGATTAAAGTTGAATTCTGAAAGTTTCATTTTACTCATAATCGTTTTTTTAACTTGGTCGGCAAATATACAACATTACCCCCCCCCTTGTCAAGTTTATTTTAACATCAACTTATCCAATTATTAATAATAAGGGTTTTGGAAGATCTTTTTAGTTTGACTAATTTCGAAACTTGAAAACAAGTTTTAATTGAAAAAAAATCTTTTTATTTCTATTCTAACAACAATAATATCAATTGTTTTAATCAATAATTTTAGTTTTATACAAAGCCAAAGTTTAATTGTAAATGAGGTTTCTCAAGGACTTAGTGGCGGGAAAGAATATGTAGAATTTGTTGTTGTGCCAAGCAATTCTTGTCAATACTGCATTGATCTTAGGGGGTGGATTATAGATGACAATAACGGAGCTTTTTCTGGTGGACCTACTTCTGGAGCTGGAATAGCCATTGGTGCTATTAGATTTAGAGATGTTCCATTTTGGTCTTGTATTCCTGTAGGAACTCTAATTACAATTTATAATGATGCAGACCCAAATCCGCAAGTTGGAGCTATTGACACCTTAATCAATGATTCAAATTGCAATCTTGTTATTCCAATTTCATCAAATTTATTTGAACGACATTCTTCTAACCCAAACAATTCATCAAGTGCATACTCTAATACAGGTTGGACCATTGGAGGAAATTGGTGGTCAATTGGCATGTCTAACTCAAATGATTCATTTTTAACAATCGACCCAAGTAATTTTCCAAATATTACTCATGGAGTAAGCTGGGGAAACAACAATCAAAATAACATTATATACTTTAATGGTTCAGCATCAGGAAAAGTTTTTTCATTTATGAATAGCATATCTGATGATCCCTTTAATCAACTTAATTGGTCAAGTGATTTATGTTCAAATGGAAGTGAAACTCCGGGAGTGCCTAATAGCATTGATAATTTAACTTTCATCTCACAATTAAATAACAACTGCACAAACACCAATCCAAACTTAAACAATAGCACTACATCATTATCTATTTGTAACAACCAACTACCTTTTTCATGGAATAATCTGATATTTAATAGTGGTGGATCACAAACAGATACACTAGTTGGATCTAATGGCTGTGACTCTTTGGCAACACTCAACTTATCGATTAATCCAAGTCTGTCAAGTACTTCAAATATTTCTATCTGCAGTTCTCAATTGCCATACTTATGGAACAACCTTATATTTAACACTGCAGGAACACAAACAGATACTCTTATTGGGTCGAATGGTTGCGATTCATTAGCTATTCTAAATCTTTCTGTTCAGTCAACAGTCTACAGTACAACAGATATTTCTATTTGCCCATCAGCCCTTCCATACACGTGGAACAACCTTACATTTAATAGTGCGGGATCACAAACTGACACCTTAGTTACTGTAAATGGATGCGATTCTTTGGCAACACTTAATCTTACAATTTCTCAAGCTTCTTTAAGCTTTACGGATATGGTAATTTGTGAAAATGAGCTTCCTTTCACATGGAACAATCTTACTTTTAACAATGCCGGATCTCAAACTGACAGTTTGACTACGACAAGTGGCTGTGACTCCTTAGCTACTCTAAACCTTTCGGTTAACACTTCAAGTTTAAGTATATCAAATGTTTCTATTTGTGACAATTTATTACCCTACTCTTGGAACAATATTACTTTATATGATTCTGGAACAGAAACAGATACATTAATTGCTTTTAACGGATGTGACTCATTAGCCAAAATTAATCTAATTGTTTTCCCCACTTATAACTGGATTAATGGAGATTCGTCAATAAATATAAGCACTAGTATTTGTAGCAATCAATTACCAATAATGATTAATGGCGTTTTATTTGAAACAGAAGGGACAATAATTGATTCTCTTTTAAATGTAAATGGATGTGATTCAATTATTAAAATGGAATTAATTGTTCACGACTGTGAACTAATTATACCATCTGCCTTTACCCCTGATAATGATTTGGTAAATGACAATTGGGAAATACCTAATATAGACTTATACTTCCCTAGTAATATTGTAACAATATACAATCGGTGGGGGAAAAAAATATTTGAAAGTGTTAGGGGTAGTTATTCAGAAAACCCTTGGAATGGAAAGTTCAAAGGTGAGGACCTCCCTGTTGGTTCCTATTACTACACTATAGAGCTTAATGAGGCAAAAATGGAAAATAAATCTGGGTCTGTAAGTATTATAAGATAAGTTTTAAATATGATCAATCCGTTTAATGATGAATATTTTATGAAACAAGCTTTAAATGAAGCCAATATTGCTTTTGAAGCTAATGAAATACCAATCGGCGTTGTCATTGTTGCCAAACAACAAATAATCGCTCGTAGTCACAACAGGACTGAACAACTAAATGATGTTACTGCACATGCTGAAATTCAGGCAATTACAGCCGCATCTGAGTACCTCGGTTCAAAATATTTAAAAGAATGCACCATGTACTCAACTTTAGAGCCATGTCATATGTGTGCCGGAGCTTTGTATTGGACTCAAATAGATAAAATAGTCTTTGCTGCTAGAAACGAAAGAAGAAAAGAAAGCAATCTTTCCTCAAAAATATATCACCCTAGAACTCTTGTTGTCAATGGTTTGCTTGCTGAGGAGTCTAGTAAATTATTAAAATCATTTTTTGCCAAACAACGAGGGTAATTATATACCTTTGAAATCTTAAACAATATTATATTACATCCATATGTTGGTTTTTAAATTTGGAGGGGCATCAGTGAAAGATGCAAAAGCAATTCGAAATGTATCTAATATTTTAAATGATTACAAAGAAGAAAAAATAATTGTTGTATTTTCTGCTATGGGAAAAACAACAAACCTTCTTGAGAAAATCAACTTATCTATTTACAACAAAAATGAGGCTGAATTCAACTTATTAATAAAAGAACTAAAAACTTTTCATTCTTTAATTTTAAATGATCTATTCTTAAATCCAGCTCATCCTATTCATCAAGTTGTTGAAAGCAAAATACAAGAACTAAATGGATTGTTCAATCACCTTTCTTCGGAGAATCATAGTCTTAACTATTCTAAAATTGTTTCTTATGGCGAAATAATTTCAACTATAATTATTTGTTCTTATCTTGAAAGTCAAAATATTTTAGCTAAATGGCTTGATGCTCGATCAGTTATTTTAACCGAAGAAAAACATGAGGACGCCAAAATCGTTTGGAAAGAAACAATTAAAAATTATGTAAAAAATATTTCAGATGTATTTTTAACAAAAAACATAATTATTACACAAGGTTTTATTGGGAAAAATAAGAATAATGAAACAACAACCCTTGGTAGAGAAGGCTCTGATTTTTCTGCTGCAATTTTTGCCTATTGTGGTAATGCAAAGGAAGTAATTATATGGAAAGATGTACCTGGCATGCTTAATGCAGATCCTAAATATTTTGAAAACACTGTAAAACTTGATTCTATATCCTATAGAGAAGCTTTAGAGTTATCTTATTATGGGGCATCGGTAATACACCCAAAAACAATAAAACCCCTTCACAATAAGCAAATTCCACTGTATATAAAGTCCTTCTTAAACCCCAAAGAAGAGGGTACTACTATCCAAGGTTCAAAGGAAAAAGATGCCCTCATTCCATCTTTTATATTTAAGCACAATCAAATTTTATTGTCAATAAAACCAAAAGATTTTTCATTTTTAGTGGAAGAAAACTTAAGTGACATTTTTGATCGATTAGCAAGGGTTAATGCAAAAATTAATGTGATGCAAAATTCTGCCCTAAGTTTTTCAATATTGTTAGATAGAAAAAAAATTAATCTCGAAAATATACTCTCACTTTTTAAAGACGATTATACCATTAGATATAACGAGGGGCTAGAACTGGTTACAATTAGACATTACGATCAAAAAACTGTAGATTTTGTAACAAAAGGTAAAAGAAATATTCTAGAACAAAAAACAAGACAAACCATTAGAATTGTTTTAAAGCCAAACCATTAATTATCTATCAAGTGAAAATATGGATGTTGATATAATTAACGTCGGCCAAAAATAGATTCCCTTGTTGTTGTATAACTTAAAGATATCTCTGCAGAACCTGTATATGCTTGTCTTATTTTTGAAACAGACAAGTCGTAAGAAAGACCTAGTTTAAATCCGCCCCAATCAATTGTCACTGCTGGAGCTAGGACACCTGATGATTGGACATATGTTCCAAATCCAAAGTATGAATCTTGTACTTTTCGTGTAACATGTGCAGCAGATTTAAATCTTGTTTTGAAAAAAATCCCACCAACAGTCTCATATTGTTTTCCTTGTTTTGTTTGAAGTAAATTAAATTCCATCCCTGCCACTTCAGAAAAAGTAAAAAATACATTCGTATATACATTAAACTTCATATATAAACGATCAGAAGTAATATTACTATATCTTAATCTAGGTCGATTAATGTGCGAAACAGAAGCGCCTGCTTCAATTGAAAAATCGCGCTCTCTAATAACTTTGGTTTGTTCTTTTCCATATCTATAATGAAATCCTAAGCCCGCATCCAAATAACTAAAAGAAACCAATGCCTCATCCTCACCACTTAATATCGTTGGGTCGAAAGCAGAACCATTCCATTGAGATAAAAATGTAAGATTTGTTAGGTCAGCAACTCGATTTCCAAAAGAGGTTTGTAGCCCTGCAGAAAATGTATGCAGCCGGTTTACTGGAATAACACCACTAAGGGTAATCCCTCCATTTCTTAAGCCAAAGTTTGCATCTCCACCAATATCATTAACAAACATAAATCCAAAACCAAGATAAGATTTTTCATTTCTGTATCCCTTACCTACCGTCATCTCTGCTGAAGCAGCACTTGTTGTAAATTGAGTATTTGCACCAAGCCATTGATTTCTATGACTGACACAAAATCTTTCCCAACCACCAAATACTCCAGTAATGGCTGGGTTTACCAGAATACCCACACGATTATATTGCGTAAAGTGAAAATCTTGAGAGAAAACCTGAACAAAATTTAAACAAAAACAACAAACCAACATCCTCAACATATCTTATCTAATTAAAGTGATATTTCCTGATTTAACCTCTACAGTTCCATTCCAATATTCTACATTAACCATATATGCATAAACTCCAGAATTACAAGCTTTGCCTTTAAAATAACCGTCCCAAACAAACTGCTTGTCATTGGATTCAAAAACCTTATTTCCCAATCTATCTAGAATTATAAAATTAATATCCTTTATATTACTACCAACAATAATAGAATATGTGTTATTTACTACATTTCCTACATTATTAGGAGAAAAAGCAGTTGGAATATGTATTCCAAAGAAACATCCAGGAGCAGCAACTGGATCACATGGATCAAGGGGATTACTTCCTCCATTAACCTCATCACCATCTAGAATGCCATCTCCATCGGTGTCAGGATTGTTGGGGTCAGTACCAATGGTCAATTCGTCTGCATCTGAAAGGCCATCTCCATCAGCATCAGGGAATGCAGGAATAAAAATAGCAGTGATATTCTCTGCAGCAGAAATATCAAAACTATTTGTATCCTGTTGGTCAATCATACTCAAAGGACCTATGTTGTATTCCCAATGGCTAAAAGCATATCCTGTTTCTGGCTTTGCAATTATATTTGTTGGAATTCCGCCAAAATAATCAGCTGTCCATGGGTAGAATGGTGCCCAAACTGAATTTACCTTAATTTCTCCTGAATTTACAGGGCTGACATCAAATGTAGCGGAATATGGCCCTATCAAATCATAACAGTTAATTAAACCTGCCGCCAAAGCAGCACATCTATCTTCAATAAAGTCTCTCATTAATTGAACATTTGCTTGCCATCCTGCATATGTGCCACCCCATTTTGCAATTTGGTCCGGCATTTCTGGATCAATTACCAAAACCATACTGTCAAGCATCGACAACATTGAATCACATGAAAAATGAGTATTGACTAAATCAATGTATCTTGCCACATAATATTGCTCAACATCAGGATTTTCATTTATCAACTTACTAATAATTTCTGTATGGCCCTCTCCCCCAGGATCTGGAAGGTTTTCTGCATTACATGGGTCTGCATTTGCAGTTACATCTGGAATTCCTGTATAGTTTGTATAGTGACCAAAAGAAGCATCCATATCCCAGAGCGTGTATCTCCATTTTTTCTTAGTACCATTTAAATTTGTCCCTCTCCACCAAGCTGTATTCCAGTTTAACCAATCTTTATTTACGATATAAGAATTAAACATAAAATAATCACACAAAGATTTCCAATTAAGAAGACTGTCTACATAACTAAAAAGTGCTGGGTCCCCCATGTTATTTCCTGCCACATAAGCTCTCAGAGAATTCCAATCATTGGTTGCATTTACACCTCCATATTGTTGCCAAGTAGCTCCCCAAGTTTTCAGATAATAAAGATCATATTTGTCTTGATTGTAATAATAATCTGTATAGTCATGATTCATTGCTTTTTCTCTGATTTCATAGACGCCCCAATATTGGCCATTGACATATACAACACAAGATCTAGAGGTTCTTTCATCGAGTCTCATATCAGCCTTTATAGATAATGTATGAACGAAAGCGTCTCGAATATGAGCTCCTGTTGTTTCTTCAGGATAATTATCACTAGCTGCAGGTTTCAAAATCACCCTTTGATGCTTTGGCCTTGGAGAATTGTTAAAAATTTGGTGATTTATTCTTCCATTATGACCATACTGATCTCGCATGATAAAATCAAAGCCTCTTTGGTCATAGGCCCATGAATCATTACCATGCTTGTTAAAATCACCTTCTCCTTCGTCAATAAAGCTGCCATCTTCTTCAAATAACTCAAAAGCTCCAACAGGTGTGATCTGATTACCTAAGACCAATTGCATTACCCCTTGACCACTAACTGAAACCACTGGAACTGTGTGTGTAACATCAATAAAATAAGAATTAGTCTCAGTAAAGGATGGCTCATTTGCACCAAATGCCACAGCGCGAACGACTGTAGTTGATGAAATTGATATAGGAACACTATAGAGAGTTGAGGCAATAGTTGGCACAGAACCATCAGTGGTATATCTTATTTGAGCAGATGGGTCTGCACATGAAATGCTCAAATTTTGAGAGCCCACATAAAAACCAGGAGCTAAATCAAAAACAGGTTTTGGTGTGTAGAAATCCTGCGCTCCGGAATTAGAAGCACCAGGAGTAGGTGTCGTAAATAATTTAAAGTCCAAAGCGCCATCTGTTGACCTACCTACAGAGTGGTCTTCCTTGGTAAAATGAACAATTTTGAATGAATCAATAACACTACCAACATCATTTGATAAAATGATCCAATCATTTTCAGTTTGAGACAATCCAAAACTCGTATGAATTTCTCCCCCACCTGTTACTTCTCCTCTTTTGGAACAATAAATCAAAGTATAGCCCCCTGATGGTACAGATCCGCTTGGAATTTGCCATTTAGTCAAATTAGAAGACTTGTCAGAAATGTACCAATTGCTGATATCAATGTTTGAAGATCCTGGGTTATGAATTTCAATCCAGTCCTCATATTCACCATAAGAATTGACTTGAATATTTCTATTTGAAGCAGAGTATTCATTAATAATTAATTGTGAATAAACGGAATGTTTAAAAACAAAACAAATCGCATAAATAGAAAGTGCAATAAAAGAAAGTTTAAGTCTCATGGCTAAGTAATCGTATAAATATAGTCTTTATTCTTTTTGATATTAACGAAAAAACGAAGAATATGTTCTGCTTTTTTCGTTATTTAGACGACATTTACAATGTCTTGGTTGGTTGAAAAACAATTAATTCTTATGAGTTGTCAATAATTATATCTTTGTGTATAAATTAATATTGTTACAACATGAACTCAAAATTAACCATATGCATATTGTCCCTATTGATTCTTTTCAACTTTTCTTCTTGCAGCAAAGTAGAAGGAGAAGGTGGAGCAGCAACAATTAAAGGAAAAATTACCGTACATGATTACAATAATGCAGGTACAATCCTTCAAGACATATACCCAGGTGCTGATAAAGATGTTTACATTGTTTACGGGAATGAAAATACTTTTTATGACAATGACATAAAAACAAGTTATGATGGTAGTTTTGAATTTAGGTATTTACAAAAAGGCAACTACCAGATCTTTGTTTATGAAGAAGTTCAAGGGGCTGTCCACGACACCGTCATTATATACCCTGTTTCCATTTCAGAAAAAAAGCAAGTATTTGATTTAGGAGAAATTATTGTAAGAAGATATTGATGAAAAATCTGATTTTCACATCTTTTTTTCTTTTTTCAATTTGTTTGTGTAACTATTCTCAAAACAAAGGACAACTGTGGCTTGAAACAGGATTAAAAACTAAAATTACAAGAGATTTAGCTGTAAATGCTGAACTTAACAATAGAATTGGAAGCAATGGCCTAAGAACATCTTTTACTCAAATTAGCATAAAATATAAAGTTATTAAGTGGCTCAGCGCCTCTCTTGATTACCGAATCATTTCAAAGAAACAAGAAAATACAAATTATTTAAACTCCAACAGAATCAATGCAAATTTAGGCTTATCACACAAAAAAAAACGATTTTATGGCAACTTCCGACTAAGATATCAATATGCCTTCGGAAGAATATTTAACAGCAACTATGAACCCGATTTTGACAATGCCATCAGATTTAGACCAAGAATTAAATATGACATTGAAAACAGCATCTTCACTCCTCACCTTTCTACTGAATTTTATTACAATCCAACTCATGGTCCACTTGGAAAAAGGTTTAACAAAATAAGAACTACTATTGGAGTTGATTTTGAAATAGACGGTCCCCATGAATTTGGACTACAATTCATATACGATAAAAAAATCAATCTTCCAGATCCCACAAATTATTTAATCTTAAAGCTTTCATACGCTTACAAAATAGCTTTTTACAAAAAAAACAAACGCTAATTATTGACTTGTTTTTTCTGAATTTTAATCATTAATAAAGAATGAAAGATAAGATAAGCAATAAAAATTATAAGCTGATGAAAAACAAATTCTTTTGAGTTTTTAAACACGTACGACTCATATAACAAAACAGACATCATAAATAACATTTGAAATGTAATCATGATTAAAAAGCGCACGACAAACTCACTTTTTTTTTGTCCAAAAGATGGCAAAATAATAACATTAGAAAATAGTGCAAGAATGAAAAGAAAACCAATAAAAACATAGTACTTATCAATTAAGTCATTAAAAAATCCAAACAAATAAAAAGAACCATAAAATAAAGAGATAAAAAGTGTTAAAAGAAATGATTTAAATTGATATTCAGGTCCAACATTCATTTATTTATTCATTTTAATCACTTCCCTTATTACCAAAACGAGTGAAGAAATAACACCAAACAAAGACAATGTCAAGGTCCACCATTTTATTTCAGTATTTTGCGACTCATCCAAATAAGTGCCTAACCATGTAAAAAAGGCTATTATGACTCCCATCTGAATTCCTAGAGAAGAAAATTTTAAATATTTACTTAATTGCTTGTTCTTATTTGTTTTTTGATCTCCCATTAGGCAAACCTTTCATCCACCCTCATTACGTCTCCACATTTATCACAAGTTCGCATTTTTTCTGATTTGTAATAATCCTTAAATCGTGAAATAAAATCCTTCTCTATATTGTCAAGTTTAAACTTGTATGTTTTCAATGAATGATTACAAGAATCACAAAACCACATTAAACCATCTTTTAAATTTCTGCCTTTTCTGACAAGTTCTATTACCAAGCCAACTGTGTTCGGTCCTCTCATAGGAGAATGTGGAATTTTTGCAGGGAGCAAAAACATTTCTCCTTCTCTAATAATTATATCTTTTGGTTTTCCATCTTCCTGAATACGAACCGTAATATCTCCCTCTATCTGATAAAACAACTCCTCACTTTCATTATAATGATAATCTTTTCGGGCATTTGGCCCACCGACGATCATCACAATAAAATCTCCAGCTTCTACATACAGGTTTTTATTTCCAACAGGAGGCTTTAATAAATCTCTATTTTCTTCAATCCATTTTTGAAGATTAAACGGCATTAACATAGCTAAGTTTTTTAAATGATATGATAAAGATAAAAAAAACGATTTAGCACAAAGTTTATTTCGAA
>MDTD01059107.1_pt1 | contig 20731 bp, 18 predicted proteins | sample 811221 | NCBI WGS metagenome assembly MDTD01 (sample SAMN05326646, study PRJNA326480) | marine metagenome | isolation source: seawater | place: Pacific Ocean: South West | collected 2011
AGATTCAGGCCGGTGATCTGCTGTTATTGTTGGGTCCCGAAGACATCCTGGATGACATCATAGAATGGCTCGGTTGCCTGTCGTTAGCGCCTCGCGGGCTCGACGTAATCCAGCGCAAGAAGGCTCGACAGGCGATTCTGATTTTTGCTGGTGCCATTGTGATGGCAAGCCTACAGCTAATCTATCTACCCATCGCACTCGCCTGTGTGGCGGTGCTGTTCATAGTGCTCGATATCGTGCCGCTGTCGCAGGTGTATGAATCGATCGAGTGGCCGGTGGTGGTATTACTCGGTGCAATGATCCCAATCAGCGTGGCGTTGGAGGGAAGCGGCGGGACTCAGCTGCTTGCAGATTTGTTTGTGCGCGCCACAGACGGCTGGCCACTGATGCTGATTCTTACAGCGCTCATGCTGGTGACGATGACACTGTCTGATGTGCTCAACAATGTCGCCACTGCGCTGATTTCAGCCCCGATTGCTCTCGACGTGGCCGAACGGTTGCAGGTGAGCCCGGATCCTTTTCTCATGGCCGTCGCAGTGGCCGCTTCCTGCGCCTTTTTGACTCCCATTGGACACAAGAACAACACCTTAATCATGGGCCCGGGCGGTTATGGCTTTGGCGATTACTGGCGCATGGGCCTGCCGCTCGAGATTTTAGTGGTCGTCACAGCAGTCCCAACGATTTTATTGGTCTGGCCGCTTTAGACAGCAACTTTGCAACGCGCCCTCACCCTTTTCTAGACCGCACCCACCGCGTAGACTGCCGCTTTCTTAGCGAGAACGTCCCCCATGAGTGAGCAAAAAGCCACCAACGTGCGCTGGCACGGCGGTGAAATCAATCGCCCGGAGCGCGCGAAGTTACTGGGTCACAACGGCGCGACCCTGTGGTTTACCGGCCTGTCGGGCTCCGGCAAAAGCACCATCGCGGTGGCACTCGAGCAGGCGCTCTACCAGCGCGGCGTACTCGTTTACCGACTTGACGGTGACAACATTAGGCTGGGCATCAACAAGAACCTAGGCTTCAGCGCTGAGGACCGCGCCGAGAATATTCGCCGGGTGGGCGAAGTTTCCAAGTTGTTCGTGGATAGCGGTGTAATCGTGCTGAGCAGCTTTATTAGCCCTTATCTGATCGATCGCCAGATCGTGCGCGAGTTGCACCAGGCCGACAATATGCCGTTCGTCGAGATATTCGTGGACTGCAGCCTCGAAGCGGCAGAGGCCCGCGACCCTAAGGGTCTGTATAAGAAAGCCCGGTCAGGAAAGATCAAGAATTTTACCGGAATTGATGATCCCTACGAGGCCCCCATGGCACCAGAAGTACATTTGCATACCGACCAACAGTCGTTGGAGGAAGAAGTAGAGCACCTGCTAGATCTGCTAGAGAAGCAAGGGCTCATTCCGGCAGCAGCTTGATAGAGTCCCTTAAACGAGAGATACCATGGCATTGATTGCACCCCACGGCGCAGGTGAACTGCGCCCCCTGATTGTTGATGACGTGCGACTCAGCGAACTCGAAGCCGAGGCGCTCACGCTGCCCTCACTGATGGTGAGCTCAGCTGCCGCGGCGAATGCTGTGATGATGGGTGCGGGTTACTTCACACCGTTAACTGGCTACATGAATCGTAGCGATGCGCTCTCAGTCGCGCAGAACATGTGCACCAGCGACGGCCTATTCTGGCCCGTACCGGTAGTCAATCTGGCAGAGAGCTGCCCGGTACAGGCGGGCCAGCGCTTGGGGCTGACTGACCCCAATCGTGAAGGCCACCCGCTACTGGCGGTGATGACGGTCACGGCTGTTGAGACTCTATCAGATGACGATATCCTAACCATTCTTAAAAAAGTTTTCCGCACCGATGACCCCGAGCACCCGGGTGTTGCAGCTTTTACTGCACAGGGCCGCACTGTGATCTCAGGTCCGATTGAAGTCCTAAACTATTCCTATTTTGCAGAAGACTTCCCTAATACCTTTCGCACGGCTATGGCGATTAGAAGCGAGATCGCCGAACGTGGCTGGGAGCGCGTGGTGGCCTTCCAAACCCGGAACCCCATGCACCGTGCCCACGAAGAGCTGTGCCGCATGGCCATGGAGGATCTCGCTGCCGATGGCGTGTTGGTTCACATGCTGCTGGGCAAACTGAAACCCGGTGATATTCCCGCCGATGTGCGTGACGCGTCAATCCGCAAAATGGTCGACCTGTACTTTCCGCCTAATTCAGTGATGGTCACGGGCTATGGTTTCGATATGCTCTACGCGGGGCCCCGCGAAGCGGTACTCCATGCCGTGTTCCGCCAAAACGCAGGCTGCACCCACTTGATCGTAGGCCGCGACCACGCCGGCGTGGGTAGCTACTACGGTGGTTTTGATGCACAAACAATCTTTGACGAGGAGGTGCCCGGCGGCGCGCTGAAGATAAAGATCTATCCTGCCGACCACACTGCTTTTAGTAAAAAACTCGGTCGCGTGGTAATGATGCGTGATGCGCCCGACCACAGTCCTGAGGACTTCGTGCTGCTTTCCGGCACCAAGGTACGTGAGATGTTAGGCAAGGGTGTTGCGCCTCCCCCCGAATTCTCACGACCTGAGGTCGCTGATATTCTGATGGCCTACTATCAGGAAATCGACGGCCCTGTAGGGAAATAACCTTGTCGCGGAACGCCGCGTGTCGCCTCAAACTCAGTGAGCAGCGTTCTCGAAATGCGCTTCCGGGGTTGCACCGCGCTGCTGGGCCTCTTTTTAAGGCGGAGCAAGCAGAGGGATTGATCATGCGGCACTTGACTGCTTGCTGCGAGCAGCTCAGGTCCCTCAAAATAACGGTCCGCTATTAATCGCTTACACTATGAGGGCGTCGCTGCGGTAATCAATTTATGGAATGTCCTGTGAGCAGTTATTCCTTCATCGAACGGCTTACGGAATGCGGGCTTTACGGTTTTAGTATGACTCAAGTGTTGCTGCTGGTTGCATTGGGGGTTGTCGTCATGACCTACGCCATCTGGGAGCATCGCAAACAAGTGCGCAACGAACGCGATGAGCGAACGGATCGGATGTAGGATTGACCGCTCTCGCTATTGGTGCGAATTTTTGCTGCTGACCGCAGCGTGTCTCGACTTATCGTTATCACAGCTAACCCTGCCCTGTCGCAACACATTTAATTTCGCCTGAGTGCGCCCCGCATGAGCGAGCGTAAAAAACCCGGCCAAGTTCGCGCTCGCGATCGGTTCGATGATGCTCTATTTCATGGTCAGCACATTGGTGGAAAGATCGTCCGCTGAACCGCACGCAGCTTCCATTTCAGCGAATTGCGCTTGCCACGTTGCGTCGGACTGCTGCCAGGCAACGGCTTTGTCCATCGACTCGGCAGATGAATGCACGTCAACAGATACCAACGCACCGTCTGAATGGATCGCCGGCGCCGCCGAGTAAGGATGGGGCGAGGCACCACGCTCATAGGCAATCATTTCCTTAAGCACGGACATTCCGCTATCTGCGTCAGCGCAGGGCCAGTAGTAAACAATCACAATCTGTCCAGGCTTGGCAGCCAGCATCGGGCCTTCCCATTCTTCGTGGTGGCCTGCTGCCGAGGTCGCGGATATCAGCAAAGCCGTTAGCGCAAGCGCTGTCGTCTTAATCACTGTCATCGGTGTTCTCCTTTGGTGGCGGGGCCCCATACGCAAGCAGCCCCGGCCGGGGTTTATCGTGGATCCTGATACTTGTAGTAGCCGTTGGTCGGGATCATGACATGAGCGCCCGGCGTACCCGGAAACATCACATAAGGCGCGCCAGTGTTGAAGTCATCGCTCATGCCATCCAGAGACGCAGGTTCGCGGGGCAGGAGCATCAAATGTGGGCCCGACTCGATCCACTGCAAGGGGTCTTTGGCATCCGCTTGATTGAGCACGCCAGCGGTAGTGTTGTCCTCACCCACGTCACCGTGAAGCATCCACATAAAGGTATCGCGCTCAATCTCGGGTGCCTTACCCGCCATGAAATCGCTCATCCATTTCATGCCCACATCGTCAGTGCACACAGGCATGGCGTCGTGAGCCGTGGGCCAACCGCCCTCAGGTGCAGGGCGCGGGTTACCCACCATGCAGGTCCACCCGTTTGTACCCTCGCGGAGTAACGAGCCATCCAACCCCAGCACTGTAGCATTGGTGCCTAGCGGCGCCGGTGCCGCCGAAGAGTAAGCCCAGACCTGCCATTCAATGCCGTCGTGCGCTCCATTGGGCTCGCCGGCCTGGGCGCTGATACCCAGAACAGCGATCGCCGCTGCAATCAAAAAACGTGTCATCTTTCTCCCCTTATTTGATTAGGTTTCAGCTTCAATCGCCACATTATGGCAGAACGATGTCGACCACAAACGCGGGCAGCTTCAGAGACTGACACAGATCTTACCGAAGTGCTGTTGTGACTCCTGATACCGGAAGGCATCAGTCAATTCAGCGAGTGGATAGGTTTTATCGATGACCGGCTGCATGCCGTGCGCCTCTACCGCGGCAATCATATTGGCCTGATCCGCATGACTGCCTACGGTAATGCCACTGAGTCTGCCATTCTTGGTCATCAATGCCGCGGTGGGCACCTCTCCTGACCAACCGGTGAGTACTCCGATCAGACTAATGCACCCATCCACTGCTAGCGCGCTGATCGATTGAGGGAGATTCCCCGGGCCACCCACCTCGACCACGAGATTCACACCAGTGCCGCCCGTCAGCTCAAATGCTTTTTCACCCCAGTTAGCGTGCGTCTTATAATTAATTAGTCCCTCGGCGCCCAGCGCCCCCAGCCGCCCAAGCTTGGCATCGGAGGACGAGGTGGCGATCACGCGGCAGCCCATCATGCGCGCAATTTGCAGCGCCGCCACGGACACGCCGCCGCTGCCCTGCACTAGTACCCAGTCCCCAGGCTTGAGATCCGTCTCGACTACCAGAGCACGCCAGGCGGTCAACCCCGCACAGCTCAGGGTCGACGCCGCCTCGAAATCGAGGTTGGCAGGCATGCGGCTGAAGGCTGTGGCTGGCATGGTCACGGTCTGAGCGGCAAAGCCATCAACGTGATCTCCGGGCACGCCCAGTAGATCGGGCAACGTTGGCCTGCCCCCCGCCCAGTTGGGAAAGAAATAACTCAATACCCGAGCCCCCTTGGCAAAAGTCGTTACACCCTCCCCAACTGCGGTCACCACACCGGCACCGTCAGACATAGGTACTCGACCATCGCCCGCCGGGATCAGCCCCGTCACGACTGCGTAATCATGAAAGTTGAGTGAGGTGGCCTTGATATCGACCTGTATTTCACCAAAGTCCGGCGCGCGGGGTTCAATCTCGGCGGGGCGGAGCTGGTCGAGGCCGCCCGGGGCGTTGAGCTTCATGGCGTGCATATCAAGTTTTCCGTCGATGTAAGACCCTTCAGTATAAGGGCTAACCGCCCATAAACGGGATCACTCTGCTAAGCTCGCGCTAGAAAGCAAGATTTTTGTGGGCGCTGCTTTTCCGGGTCCCAAGCGAGCGGTAATTCATGAACAAGCTAGAACAGCTGCGCGCCATGACTACAGTCGTGGCAGATACGGGTGATCTCGAGGCCATCACACGGCTTAAACCCACGGACGCCACCACAAATCCTTCGCTGTTGCTCAAGGCCGCGGCGTTGCCGGAGTTCGCTGATGAAGTCGCTGCGCTGACGGCATCTCAAGATGCTGTGGCTGAGAAGATTGACCGCTTTTCGGTGTGCGTCGGGGCCAAGATCAATCAAGTCATCCCGGGCGTCATCAGCACAGAGGTCGACGCACGTCTCTCTTTCGATACTGAGGCAACAATCTCCAAAGCCGAGAAACTCATCGGGCTTTATGAGGACGCAGGCATCGGCAGCGATCGCGTACTCATAAAGGTTGCGGCGACCTGGGAGGGGATTCGGGCGGCGCAGAAGCTCGAGCAGCACGGCATCCACTGTAACGCCACGCTGATCTTCAGTTTTGAACAGGCCTGTGCTTGCGCCGACGCAGGGGTGTTTCTCATTTCGCCCTTTGTCGGCCGCATTACCGATTGGTACATCGCCAACACGAATCCCGTGATTCAAGATCCAACCGACGACCCCGGCGTCCAATCAGTTACTCGGATCTACAACCATTTCAAAGCCCACAGTTACAACACCGTCGTCATGGGAGCGAGCTTCCGCAACACTGGCCAGATTGAGGCGCTCGCTGGCTGTGATCGACTGACCATTAGCCCTGATCTGTTGAAGCATCTGGAAGCCGACGAGAGCGTCCTGCCGCGACGCTTGTCTGACAGCGGGGACAGATCCCCCCGGCCAGCAACAATCAGTCACAGCGATTTTCTATTGGCAAATAATCAGGACCCGATGGTGTCGGAAAAATTAAGCGATGGGATTCGGCGCTTTATTGCTGATCAGGAAAAACTGGAAGCGCTTTTGAGCGGTTAACGCCTCAGCCACTTCAGCCGAGAATCGCGGGTAAGTCTTTGGTCAATGCCATGCGCTCTTTGACCGCTTGGCCGGTCAGCGCAAAGCCTAACAGATCGCCCGCACCAGATCGGAATAGCGCTTTGATATCGGGCGCATCGCCCTCAAAGTGCCACTCACCCTCGGCGTTTCTAGCGGGTGGCGATACCACCACCGGGCAGGCCGGTGTTTTGATCGCCACCGGCATCGCTGGATAGCTGACATCAGTCGCCTCACCAGCGAGCGTTGCAGCCAATGCACGTGCCGCCGCCATGAGTGGCGCCACATACACCAGCACGTGGCCGGCCACTTCGGCGCAATCGCCCATGGCGAAGACGTTGGGTGCATTGGTGCGCAGTTGCCGGTCTGTAACGATCCCACGATTCACCTCAATGCCCGCATCGCTCGCTAAGCCCGTGCGCGGTCTTACACCGACAGCACACAACACCGCATCGGCCTCGATGGTTTCACCATTATTCAGAGTGACCGCGTAACCTTCGCCAGCTCGGTTCACTTCGGTGGCTAGCGGACCAAAATGGAAGGTCGCGCCCTTTTCTTCAAGGGCCGTCTGTAAGGCCCGACCCAATTGCTCCGGCAAGAGCGTCGGTAAACACCAACCCATGGGGTCGACAGCCTCGACCGTAAAACCGCCGTTCAATAGATCGTTGGTGAACTCGCAGCCGATCAACCCTGCGCCGATTATGGCAACCCTTTTAGCGCCTTTGGCAGCTAACAGATCCTGGAAGCGCCGGTAATCATCCAGATCGTTAACCCCAAGCACATCATTAGCGGCATCACCGCCAATGGGTGGTCGAATTAACTCGGCCCCTAATGCCAGCACCAACTCGCTGTAGGGCAACACCTCACCACCATCTAGATGCACAGTTTGTGTCTGGGTATCAATACTGGCGACCCGGGTACGAGTGCGGACGGTCACATTAAGCTGTTCTGCCAACTCCTTGGCGCTCTGTGCCGCCAGCTTGTCAGCGTTGAGGTCTTTGGTGTAGCCCGTCGAGATCATCGGCTTTGAATAGCCCTCGCCCCCATCAGACGTCAGAACCGTGATTGCAACGGATTCGTCCTTACGTCGCAACTCGCGGACCAGGCCATAACCGGCCAGTCCGGACCCGATCACCACGACGGATCGCGCGCTGGCATCGGCAGCGCCTTCGGCGTCTGCATCATCTGCAGGGGCGTCCTCTGCATCAGATCCTGGAATCAATTCAAAGTCTTCTTTACCCACACCACAGTCCGGGCAGGTCCAGTCGTCAGGTACGTCTCCCCACTTGGTACCAGGCGCAATGCCGTCCTCGGGCCAGCCCTCTTTCTCGTCGTAAATCAGTCCGCAGACGATGCATTCCCATTGAGCCATAAATGGCATTCCTCTCTATCTCGAGTACTTCTGTGATAACGGCGTGCAGAGTGCCAGCATGCTGCACAGGTGTCACGCAAGAACGCAGTGCGCGGGGCTTCTTTATCGAATCACAGTGCGCGTTTGCTGGGCGCAACCTCCACCGCAAGCGAGGTGCGTCGCCTGATTTATCGCCAACTTAGCGTTCATAACTTACTTTACGATCATAGCCGACTGGGAGACCGCACAATTCGGGCAGGTCAGTGGATACTTACGATAGCGCAACTCGCCTCTGTTAAACAGCGTCTCGGCTCGCTGCACTGCCACTACAGAAGCAAAACAAACACGCCCACTGTCTCCCACGTAATTCCGCGCTCGTTGCCCGAAGGCCTTAACAGCGACCAAAGTTTGCCCTGCTTGTGACTCAACTGGCGCTGCTTTCTGCCATCAAGAAAGCATCTACCCCTGGCCCCGAAATCTGGACGTAACCGTCTCGCGCCGTCCATTTCATTAAAAACATTTCCTCAGCAATGACCAGCGGGATCCGTCAGCGGCAACAATATGTATAGATTGTTAGACGCAAATAAAGTAAAAGTATTTTTACAAAGGGGCAGTATTGGCGCAAAATCGTGAACAGAACGGCACTTCTCACAGTTGGGCGATTTCCAAAGGCGCTAACGCTGGCGCGCAGCCTTCATCGCCATGGTGTCCGTGTTCTAGTGGCCGATCCACTAAAGCGCCAGCTATGCTCAGTCAGCCTTTCGGTCTCCAAAAACTTTCAGGTAACAGCGCCAAATACCGATATTCGCGCATGGGAAAGCGATATTCTCGACATCATCGATCGGGAGCAAGTGACTGACCTCATACCCGTATCAGAAGAAATCTGCCACGTGGCCAACCTCGCGCCGAAGCTACCAAAAAACGTTCGCTACGTGGGGCCCTCGGCCTCGTGGGTCACGCAATGGCATGACAAACTCGCCTTCGTGAATCACGCCATTGAACGGGGTGTGACGGCGCCGTCTGTATTTACCACTGCCGACCCGGAAGCTCGCGGCTTGGTTCGCCAAACCGAATGCGTCTTGAAGCCCCGACGGGGTTGCTCAGGCACCGACGTTTCATTCGTTCCCCCCGGCAGCACATTGCCTCCGCCCTCCAACAATCTGCTGGTGCAGCGCAAGGTCGATGGTACACATCTTTACACCATCAGTTGGGTAGTGGACGGGCGGGCAATAGCCACTGCAAGCTACCGCGGTAGCACGCACAGCGGCACTGTTGCGGTGGGATTCAAAAGTGCACCGACACCGTTCTCGGTGAAACAATGGATTGAGCAGTTTTTGGCAGACACTGGCACCACAGGATTCATAAGCTTCGATTTTATTTTGGACCGTGGCGGCATTCCATGGGGGATCGAGTGTAACCCAAGGGCCAGCAGCGGCATCCATTTTATTGACGAGGCTTGGCTGGGCGCCGCAGTCATGGGCAACGCATCGGCGGTTGCCTCGATTGCGCCTGCGGGCAAGCGGGCACAGTGGAGCTACTCGACTCTGACGGAGGCTTACAAGCACTTACTGCGCTTGCGCATACGGAAGCTTCTGAGCTGCTGGAGAGATCTGTTGGCGTCACGCGATGTGGTGTGGTCCTGGCGAGACCCACTCCCCTTTCTTCTGATGACACCACTCTGTTGGGAATTTATTTGGAAATCGATTCGCAAGCGCATGCCGATTGGCGACGCCAGCCAGTGCGACATCGCTTGGCATTGGTACGAGGCGAAACGGATGGACGCGCCTAACCTTGAGACCCTTGGGGGCGAACGTGAAGCGTGACCTGGTCCACTGGACGGGTCGTCATGCGCGCTGCGGGTCGCACAGTTTGACCCGGGGTCAATATCCAATCGAAGCGCCGCGCCAATTCAGCCAGAATCAGCACACTCTCGGTCTGCGCGAAACCGGCTCCCACACAGGTATGTGGCCCTTGCCCAAAGGGAATATAGGCACCCTGCGCCACGGTCTTTTCCTGCTCGGGCAGAAAGCGCTCAGGTTTGAAAGCATGTGGGTCCGGCCACCATTTGCTGTGACGCTGCAATGTCCAGGGCGCGATCATCACCAAGGCGCCTTTGCGCAAGCGTCGCCCCGCCACCGTAGCTTCGCGCAGTGCGACACGAGGCATGAAGGTAATCGGAGGGTAAAGCCTCAGGGTCTCTTTGAAAAAAGCCTTGATGAGTGGCAGTTGACGCGTGTGTTCAAAAGTCAGCGGGGCATCGCCAACCACCGAAGAAACCTCCGCGCGCAATCGGTCAAGCCAATGCGGCCGGTCAGCGAGCATGTAAAATGCCCAAGTCAGCGCGCTCGCCGTGGTCTCGTGGCCAGCCAGAAAAAAAACACCGAGCTGATCAATCAGCTCCTCACGCGTGAACCGCTCGCCGGTCTGCTGATCTGTAGCGGCAATCACAGTAGTCGCAATGTCATCAAAAGACGCCGGGTACTCAAGATGCGAGTCCACCAACGTGCCAAGATGACGGCGAATGCGCTCGCAAGCAGCCAGCACTTCCGGGGGCTGCGGAACATCACTCCAAGCAGGTTTGAAGATCAGGCGCAGCACGTCTACCTGCACTGCAGAGCGCTCGAACAGGTTGAAGTCCTCGAAAATGTCGACGGCCACACCGGTCTGCAGTGGTGTCGAGAAAACCGTGCGGCAAATAATATCGGCGGTCAAGTGACTCATCGCCAAATCAAGGGAAAACGTCTCGCCCGAAGCCGCCCTCTCCTGCAAAGTCGTAATATGATCATCGACTGCGGCTTTCATCGCACCAAAAGCGTGGCTGATCCGCATGTGCGAAAACGCAGGATCGATCATGGCGCGCTGACGCTTCCAGCGCTCGCCGTCCGTGACAAAGATGCTGTCACCAATCAAATGCTCCAAAGCGCTAACCATCAGGTCACTTTTCGGGAAGACGCCGTCAGCGTCGCGCATGATCTCGCGAACCGCATCAGGGTCGTTAAACAGCACGGTCGACCGCCGCGAGTAGCCCAGGTTGCCAATATCAAAGCGATAGGCAGCGGCGGGCAACAACTCGAGCAAGTTACCGTCGCCCTTCCAGAGCACCCGAGCCAATGCAACAACAGACCACAGCGAGAGTGGTTTGGGAGGAATATAGAGTTCGGCGACTGTCATATGAGCTCCCCAACAGAACGAGAGAAGTATGGGGGGGGGATGTGATACTGTCGACCCACACCCTTTTTGAGTGGTTGGTCGGACTCCACATCGTCACGGGCACGGTAGGGCTCGTCGTAGTGTGGATTCCCATTGCGGGTAAAAAAGGTAGCGCACTCCACCGGCGCGCTGGGACGATTTTTGTGCAGTCGATGATCGCAACCGGCTTTACCGCGGTCGCGATTAGCCTGACCACGCTGTCTGACCCCACTGGCACGCATCCGCATTTAGCACAGCATGACATCTTCTCGGACCCGCAGGCGATCACCAACATCTTCGGCTGGATGATGCTGTACCTCGCTACACTAACGATCAACCTGGCCTGGCAAGGCTGGTTAAGCTTGCGTAATGGTCGTAACCATCGGCTCAACCGTGCGTGGCATAACTTGCTTTCACAAGCGTTACTAACCGCGGTCTCCACCAACTGCCTCGCCAGGGGTGTTCTCGCTCTAGAGCCCATGATGATGGGCATATCGATGGTGGGCTTTGCCACCGTCGCGACCAATCTGTGGTTCATCTACAAACCGGAGCCACTGCCAACAGATCGCATAAAGGAACACATAAAATGTCTCGTCGGCGCGGGTATCTCGGTTTACACCGCCTTCTTTGCTTTCGGCGCGGTGCGACTGCTTCCTGAGCTGGCGCTGCAACCGGGGCTTTGGGCCGTCCCTCTAGTCGTGGGTCTCACGCTGATCATCTACCACCAACGGGTCATCACACGGCCCGCCCGACGCAAATTAGGCCTCGCATGACGGATCGTCACGCCATTGTAGTCGGGGCTGGAGCCGGAGGGTTGGCTACCAGCATCGATCTCGCGCGGACCGGATTCCGCGTCACGCTCCTTGAGCGCGGTCCTGCACCGGGGGGCAAGATGCACGCCCGCGAGGTCGACGATAAAGCGGTAGACGGCGGCCCTACAGTTCTGACGATGCGCTCGATCTTTGAAGGACTCTTTGCCGACGCGGGCGCTTGTCTCAGCGAGCGAATCACACTTCTAGAGAGCCCAATCATTGCGCGCCACGCTTGGACGGACGGCGGACAGCTGGACCTATACCCCGACGCAGAGCGATCTCGCAAGTCCATAGAGATGTTTGCGGGTCGTGATGACGCACAGGGATTTGAGCGCTTCTATGAGCACAGTGCGCGCATTCACGAGACTCTGTCCGATACCTTTATGAAGGCATCGAAACCAGATCCAGTAACCTTAGTAGGCCGCGTCTTGAGGCGTCATCACCCAAGCTCTTTGATGGCAGCGCGACCCGCTCCAAATCTCTGGCGCGCACTGGGGCGCTTTTTTTCAGATGAGCGTCTCAGACAGCTCTTCGCACGCTACGCCACTTACGTCGGATCATCGCCGCTAGCCACACCTGCCACACTGATGTTGATTGCCCACGTCGAGCTTGAGGGTGTTTGGCTGGTCGACGGTGGCATGCATCGATTAGCCAATGTCATGTCAGAGTTCGCGCGCGAACTCGGCGTGGACCTGCATCTCAATACGCATGTCAGCGAGATCCTCGTAAAAGGCAACAAAGCCTGCGGCGTTCGCCTCGAAGACGGCACCTCGCTTCCCTCCGACGTCGTAGTTTTCAATGGGGACACAGAGGCACTTGCCAGAGGGCAACTTGGTGCGGAAGCGATGCGCGCGGTGAAACCCCGAGCCCATCAGGACCGAGCTTTATCTGCCCTGACCTGGTGCATCAAAGGCAGTACCGCGGGCTTCCAACTGGATCATCACAACGTGTTTTTCGAGTCAGATTATCCCAGCGAATTCAGCGCCATATTTCGCGAAAGGCACGTTCCCGAAAAACCCACCGTGTACCTCTGCGCTCAGGATCGTGGCCCAAACGGCTCGTTCAACGGATCAGAACGGTTACTCATGTTGGTAAATGCACCCGCAGATGGCGATCGCCAAACCTGGTCCGGCAGTGACGTGCTGAGAACGCGGGACAACGCATTGGCCGTGCTAGACCGCTGCGGGCTTAGCGTCCAGTTTAAGGACGATGATTGCGTCAGCACCACCCCCAATGACTGGCACGGGCGTTTCCCCGGCACTGGGGGCTCACTCTATGGCGGTGCCTCACATGGACTTTGGTCCAGTTTTACGAGACCCGGCGCGAAAAGCCGTTTAAAGGGGCTCTACTTGTCCGGCGGGAGTGTTCATCCTGGCCCCGGGGTGCCTATGGCAACCTTATCAGGCCGACTCGCGGCGTGCGCCGTGCTCTCGGATTTGACCTGAGCGCATCGCACCCTGATCCGGCGGGGTCCAGAAGTCCTCCAGCGCCGCGATCGTCTCTGATGTCAACTCCCAATGCGGGAGGCCAAGACTGGGAGATAACTGTTTCGCGGCCCAGTTGCTGTGCACCTCGGTCAGCTCGGTCAGACGCTCAAAGCTGATGTTGGGATCGCGATCGTATAGCACTAGGCACGGCAACTTTAGCCGGCTATATAACCGGGATACGGCCTGCTCGGTGAAAAGACTGAAGGTTAAAAATTTGAGCGGCGCATGATGCGCATCAGGATGGCGAGTTGTCTCTTTGGCATATCGCAGCAGATGCTCAGGGGTCGCCCCCACAAATCCCTTCCCTAGGAACCAGCGGATACTAATTCTGCTGGTAAGCATATTAAACAGTGGACGACCTACCCAACTAGAGGTCAGGAGGCGATCAATTCGAGACCCATTAGGTGCAGCGGGAGGCGTACGCAGACCCATACCCGTCGGCGAAATGAGACTGAGACTTTTGACCTCGAGGCCTTGCTCAAGGATCGCTCGCGCGACAAACTCGCCTGTCAGCGACAACACTACTATGTCGGCGGGCGCGTCCAGACTGCCTATCCACTCAGCCAACCAACGCGCGTACATGTTTCTACAATAGGGGACATTGGGCCTATCAGAAATTCCAAAACCAGGTAAGTCAGGCGCCAAAACAGGCCGCTTGTCACGGTAGTATTCGAATAGGGGACGCATCTCCATCGCGCTGGGTGCGGCATTTACACTATGCAGCAGCAACAATGGCGTTCCCTCGCTGACCTCTCCCCGATAGCCTCGAAGAGTGATTCCACCATTGAGCGGAAACGAAAATTGTTCCGCGTCCAAAGCAGGCATCAGCAGCTTAGCCATGGTATAACCATCAATTACATTTGACACTTAATTAGTATAAGTTGTCTGACGCCCGGACGGGTAGCCCTGTTTCGTAAAAAACTGGGGCTCCACGGTTCAAGTAGCAAGGGTCAGACAGGGGGCCTCAATGACCATCGCTTATCCGTTTACCGCCATCGTCGGACAAGACGACATGCGCAGGGCGTTGACCATTGCTGCAGTGGACCCTGGCATAGGTGGCGTACTGGTGATGGGTGAGCGCGGCACCGGAAAATCCACAACCATTCGCGCACTCGCCGCCCTGCTACCAAAAATTGATGTAGTTCGCGACTGCGCCTACAAATGCGATCCACATGCCCCCCGATCTGAGCTTTGCGATCAATGCGCCAAAGCCAAAGACACGCTCGACTCCGCAACCGTCACCATCCCTGTTGTCGATCTACCTCTGGGGTCCACCGAGGATCGCGTCGTCGGCGCACTTGATATCGAACGCGCGCTAGTCAACGGCGAAAAAGCGTTTCAACCTGGTCTGCTGGCGCAGGCGAATCGAGGCTTCTTGTACGTTGATGAAGTCAATCTACTCGAGGACCATATTGTCGATGCGCTGCTAGACGTCGCTGCATCAGGTGTGAACGTGGTGGAACGCGAGGGACTTAGCGTCAGACACCCTGCCCGCTTTGTTCTGGTCGGCAGTGGCAACCCTGAGGAAGGCGAACTGAGGCCCCAACTTCAGGATCGATTCGGCCTCTCAGTTGATGTGCGCACGCCCACTGACGTGGCAACGCGCGTGGACATCATCCGCCTGCGGGAGGCGTTTGATCAGGATCGCGCAGCCTTCCGCAAGAAATGGTCGCGTAAAGAGCGCACGCTGCGCAAAAAAATTGAAGTCGCGCGGTCCGCGCTCGACGCCATCGATACACCTGCCGAGATACTTGAGACTGCGGCCAGTTTATGCCTCGCCCTCGGTACAGACGGACTGCGTGGAGAACTGACCCTAGTGCGCAGTGCGCGGGCCCTTGCTGCCCTCGAAGGCGCCAATTCGGCAACTCTCGCGCATCTTCGTGCGATTGCCTCGTCAGTGCTCCGACACCGGCTACGCCGTGACCCGCTTGACGATTCTAGTGCTGACATTCGCGTCGAGCGCGTCATCAATGAGCTCTTCGATGGTGCTATCGAAAATGGTTGCGACTGAAGATAACTCGTTCTGGGCAGATGCCGAGTGGTCTGCCGCACTCCTCACACTGATCGGCCATCCGCTTGGCGGGATCCACCTCCGAGCTCCGCCCGGCCCTGTCCGAGACCACTTTCTGAAGCGCCTCAATAAGCTGTCGGGCCAACCTCAGCTGCGCAAAATCCCGGCCAATATTTCGGAGGGCCGCCTTCTTGGTGGCATCGATCTGGGCGCCACATTGCAGCGCGGCAAACCCATTGCCCAGACAGGATTACTCGGTGAATGTGACGATCAACTTATTATCGCTGCCATGGCCGAGAGACTCCCTCGTAACACCGTTCATCATCTTTGCTCGGCCTTAGATAACGGGCAGATTTTAGTGGCTAGAGACGCCATCGAAGCACAGATACCTGCTCGACTGGCAGTTATTGCACAAGACGAGGGGACCGAGAGTGAGTGGCTGCACAGCGCTCTGGCAGACCGATTGGGGATCACCCTATATATGACCGAGGTCGGTATCCATGATGTCGAAGACGAGTATTTCATGCCGCACCACGTCGAGCGGGCCCGCGCTTTACTGAGCGATATTCAGCTAACCGACGAGCAATTAGCTGCATTGACATCTCTTGCTCTGTCACTGGGCGTTAACTCTCCCCGGGCCGTGCTCTCGGCGGTCAAAGTTGCACGGGGCTGTGCAGCACTTGCGGGCGAGACAAATGTTGCTGAGCACGACATCGGCCGCGCATTGCGTTTATGCCTGCTACCGCGCGCACAACAGCTACCCGAGGCTGCCGAGCCACCAACCCCCGAACCGGAGCCCGAGGAACCAGAGAGCGAGGATAGAGAGCCAACGCCTGCTACAGAACAACAACCTTTGGACGAGGAACGGATTCTGGAGGCGGCCATGGCGCAGCTACCAGAGGGCCTTTTGGAGCAGTTGCAAACCCGTGCAGTGAAAACGCGCCAGAGTAGCACCGGCAGTTCCGGCGAGCAGCATCGGCATCAGAACCGAGGGCGGCCAACGGGCGTCATGCGTGGAGACCATCGTCGCGGCGGCAGAATTAATATTCTTGCGACGTTGCGCGCCGCGGCACCCTGGCAACGGCTGCGTAAGCGAGAGACCGCTGACCGCTCGCAGTCCCGCAGCCTCGAGATCCGTCGTGACGACATTCATCTCACACGTTTTCAGCAACACAGGGATACCCTGACGCTGTTCGTGGTCGACGCGTCCGGCTCAGCCGCAATGCAAAGATTGGCGGAGGCCAAGGGAGCTGTCGAATTATTGCTCGCAGATTGTTATGTGCGGCGAGACCAGGTCGCACTAATCGCCTTTCGCGACGAGACGGCCCAACTATTGCTCCCACCCACCCGATCATTGGTGCGCGCAAAGAGGGCCCTAGCCGCTCTGCCAGGCGGTGGCGCAACACCCATGGCGGCTGCACTAGAGCTAACCCGAGACATTGCTGAGCGCGCCGCAAAGCAGGGCACAGCCACACACTATGTCATCTTGACTGACGGTGCTGCTAACGTCGCCCGGGACGGCACACGCAATCGCGAAGCGGGTACTCGAGATGCATTAGAGGCCGCGCGCAGACTTGCGCTGAGCTCCAGCAGTGGTTTGATTATCGATACAGCGCAACGACCCCAGCCTAGGGCGCGTGAACTCGCCGAGACCCTGATCGGTAAATATATCGCGCTACCGCAAGCTAACGCACAAACATTGAATAAGGCTATCCGCGCCAGCAGCCTATGAACTCAATGGAGACATGGCGCGCCGCTGCAACCTTCTGGCCGGGCGCCGATGACAGCCGGTTTATTGATGTGCCGGGTGGCCCGTTTTACGTTCGGATTTCTGGCACCGGCGAGGATGTCTTGTTGCTCCACGGCGCAGGGGCGTCTGGGCACTCTTTTGACGGCGTTGTGAGAGCCTTACGGCACAAATATCGATTTATTGTTCCAGATTTGCCCGGGCAAGGTTTCTCCGCACTGCTGGCCCCGGAGCAGGTTGGATTAGCCGAGTTTGCGGACTACTTGATATCGCTGATGACGAAGCTTGATGCCTCACCACGTTGGGTCATTGGCCATTCAGCTGGTGCGGCATTGGCCACCCAATTTGCATTGCAGGTGACTGCTCCACCCAAGGGAATCCTCGGCATTAACGCTGCGTTTAACCCCTTCGGCTCAATTGCAGCCCCAATCTTCTCAAAAGCCGCTCGCTTATTGGCCCACAATCACTGGCTACCGAAATTACTGGCGTCCCCCGTTTTACGATGGCGTGCAACACCCGCGATGCTCTCGGATACGGGCTCATCAGTCGATCCACTCATGTCGCGTTGCTATGAGACGCTCATGGGCAACCCGGACCACATCTCCGGCACGTTGCGCATGATGGCGGGCTGGGACTTGCCCCCGCTTCTCGCGCGGCTTCCGCAACTGCAAATGCCCATCTGGTTAATCGGCGCCGAGGGCGATAAAACCATTCCTCCTGAGCGGAGCTTATCTGTCGCGAAGAATCTGCAACATGGCCGATGCTTTCGGCTACCGGCCCTTGGGCATCTTGCCCATGAAGAGGACCCTGAGGCCATCGCCAAGATATTTCGAGACATGGCGGCTTAAACGCCCTGCGTGTAAGCCCACAGGCACTGCAAAAGAAGGCTGTCCACCCCCTTTTAGCACTGCTACACTGTCAATTCTATATGACAGTTTAAATGTCTATTAATTATGAATATTGCGGAATCGGCATTCCGGGCACTCGAAAGGCAGGATACTCGTCCCACGGCTTTGGTAATCGGCACGGGCTTTGGTGGCCTAGCCGCAGCCATTCGCTTGGGCACCAAGGGCTATCGGGTTCATATGCTGGAAAAGCTCGATGCACCGGGCGGCCGGGCCTATGTCTATCAACAAGACGGCTTCACCTTCGACGCGGGCCCCACGATTGTCACGGCACCCTTCCTTTTAGAGGAACTTTGGAAACTTTGCGGCAAAACCTTCGCTGATGATATTGACTTGCGACCCATGGATCCGTTTTTCCGAATTCGCTTTGACGATGGACGTGTCTTCGATTACTCCGGCGACAAGGATCGGAACATTGAACAAATAAAAAGCTACAACGCTGACGATGTCGCAGGCTACGAGCGCTACCTGAAGGCCAGTGAGGATCGCTACAAGGTCGGGTTTGAGGGGCTGGTCGACAAACCTTTTGACTCATTGCTAGCGCTGTTCAAGTTTATGCCGCAGCTAATCCGACTGCGGGCTGACCGGAGCGTATTCAAACTAGTTTCGCGCTACATACGTGACCCACAGCTTCGTATGACGATGAGCTTTCACCCACTATTAATCGGTGGCAACCCCTTCTCGGTCACCAGTGTTTACACGCTAATCTCGTTTTTAGAACAGCGTTTCGGAGTGTGGTCCGCGATGGGCGGCACCGGTAGCATCGTCAAAGGCATGGCCGGACTGATCGAGGGCCAAGGCGGCAAGATCGAGTGCAATGCTGAAGTACAAGAGATTCTGGTGAACAAAGGAAAGGTGCGAGGCGTACAACTGGCAGATGGCCGAACACTGCACGGCGATATCGTGGTCTCCAACGCAGATGCGGCGTGGACCTACCGACACCTGATCAAGCCGATGCATCGCAAGAGATGGACGGATCGCAAAATCGACCGGTCACATTTTTCAAACGGATTGTTCGTCTGGTACTTCGGCACAAAAGGACAGTACCACGATGTCCCTCACCACTCCGTGATTCTCGGGCCGCGCTATAAAGGCCTGCTAGACGACATCTTTAAGCGCAAAGTGCTGGCCGATGACTTTAGCCTCTACCTGCACAGACCCACAGAGACAGACCCCTCGCTTGCGCCTGAGGGCTGCGACACGTTTTATGCGTTGGCGCCGGTGCCACACCTAGACGCAAATGTGGATTGGCTCACCTATGCCGAGACGTTCAGAGAGCGGATGTGCCAACGATTGGAAGAGACCATGCTCCCCGGCCTGCGCGAGCGCATCGTCACATCCAGACTCCTGACCCCACAGGATTTCCACGACCGGCTGAACTCAGTCAAGGGGGCCGCCTTTGGCTATGAGCCCCGGATTACACAAAGTGCTTGGTTCAGGCCGCACAACCGCAGTGAGGATATAAAAGGCTTGTACCTCGTCGGCGCGGGTACCCACCCTGGTGCCGGCATGCCCGCAGTGATCTCTTCCGCCAAAGTGATCGACCAATTGATCCCTGCAGCCGCGACCCAACGTGCGTAACGACCACCAGATCATGACGCCTCATACCGACATGAGCGAGTGTCGTCGGTTGCTGTCCCATGGCTCCAAATCTTTTTATATCGCCTCTCATTTCTTACCAAAAGGAGTCCGAGAGTCGGCATCCGGGCTCTATGCGTTCTGCCGTATCGCTGACGATTTAGTGGATCTTGGCGATGACCCTCGCCGGGCTCTGACGTCACTTCATCGGCGACTCGATTTCATCTACGATGGCCGACCTGAAAATTACCCGATCGATCGGGTGCTGAGTCAGATCGTAATCGACCACAAATTACCGAGGGGCCTGCTCGATGCCCTGCTTGAGGGATTTGAGTGGGACACCGACGGACGGGTTTACCACACGCTGGCGGAAGTCTGTGACTACGGCGCCCGTGTCGCTGGCACCGTTGGCGTCATGATGGCGATTCTAATGGGAGTTAAAGATCATGCGACGCTAGCGCGCGCAGCCGATTTGGGCGTGGCCATGCAACTGACTAATATCTGCCGGGACGTGGGTGAGGATGCCCGCGCCGGGCGGCTTTATCTGCCGCATGACCTCCTCCATGAGGCCGGTATCGACCCTGATAGGTTCCTATGCAATCCCGCGCCTAGCGCACAACTTACACAGGTAATACAACAAATTCTTGTGGAAGCCGAGCGACGCTATGAATTGGCCGACGAGGGCATCCGCCAACTGCCCCGCGGTTGCAGGCCAGGCATTCTCGCTGCACGTCGCCTTTATGCCGAGATCGGGCACACTGTTGCACTTAACGGTTACGAGTCGATTCATCAACGCGCGATCGTATCGCTACCACGAAAGCTTGGGATCCTTCTCGGTTTAATCCGTGGGCCCGGTGCGGCACCGGAATGCATGCTGGAGCCCTGCGCTACAGAGAACCAGTTCTTGCTCGACGCTGTGCCCAAAACGGAAGAGTGGAGGAATCCAAATCAACCGCGGAACTTTTCCGCTAGGGCGTCTTGGATGCTTGAGCTATTCATGGTGATGAAAGAACGCGATGAGATGGCGGGCCGCGCTCAGGCCGGCCATCGCGACTAGAGGCACACAGGCCTCCAAGATGAATAATGAGGCGCTGGAAACCCTTATTCCGCAATACGCCATCGTCGTCAGCTTATAGCGACGACCGCTTACCCATGGATTTGGGGTTCGGAGAAGTTGTTTTATTGCGGGTTGACCCACGCT
>MDTD01079653.1_pt1 | contig 20727 bp, 18 predicted proteins | sample 811221 | NCBI WGS metagenome assembly MDTD01 (sample SAMN05326646, study PRJNA326480) | marine metagenome | isolation source: seawater | place: Pacific Ocean: South West | collected 2011
GGGATATTTTACAAAAATTGAAAAAAAGACAGTATTTTGATGCTGTATGGATTTTTTTTCCTGATCCTTGGCCTAAAAAAAAACATAATAAAAGAAGGTTATTAAACAAGTCTTTTTTTACAGAACTAACATATTTTATTAAAAATGGTGGAAATATTCAGATTGCTACAGATTCTGTTCAATACGCTCAACATATATTAAGATGCTTATATACAATGAAAGATCAATATTACTGGGAAAATCAGTTTAATTTTTATTTGAACTTTGAAGATTATCAATTACCTCAAACAAAATATTATAAAAAAGCTATTTTTTCTGGAAAACAACCATTCTTTTTTAAACTAAAAAAATATTAACTTGAGTTTTTACTATTTTCAAATATATGTGCTAAAAAACTGTAAATTTACAGGTGGGGAGACCCACCTTTTTTTTGGTATTAATATATGGCTAAACAAAAAATTAAAGTTATTAGAGAGGAAATGCTTCAAGTAGCTAATTCGGTAGCTCTAGAAAAAAATATTGATAAAGAAGCCGTTTTTTCTGCAATGGAAGAAGCTTTGGAAAAAGCTGCTAGAGTTAAATATGGATTTGAAAGAGATATTAGAGTTTCAATTGACAAGGACACTGGAGATATTAATCTTAAATCGTATATTGAAGTTGTTGCAAGTATAGAGGAAGAAAATGAGTCTAGGCAAATAACTTTAGAAGATGCAAAAAAAATTAATCCAAAAATTAATTTAGGTGAATTCATAATTAAAGATTTGCCCCCTATCGAACTAGGAAGAGTTGCCGCTCAAAACGCTAAAGGAGTAATTATTCAAAAGGTAAGAGAGGCTGATAAATCAAAACAATATGAAGAATATAAAGACAAAGTTGGAGAGATAGCTATTGGTATAGTAAAAAGAGTTGAATTTGGTAACCTCATTATTGATTTAGGTAAAAGCGAAGCGATTATAAAAAGAGAAGAGTTGATTCCTAGAGAGACTTTTAAAAATGGTGATAGAGTAAGAGCTTATATCTATGAAGTTAAAAATGATGTTAAGGGATATCAAGTATTTCTGTCAAGAACCCATCCACAATTCTTAGCTAAACTTTTTCACCAAGAAGTTCCAGAAATTTATGAAGGAGTGATATCTGTTAAAAGTGTTGCTCGTGACCCAGGATCAAGAGCTAAAATAAGCGTCTATACAGAAGACTCTACAATTGATCCAGTTGGAGCATGCGTTGGAATGAGAGGGTCAAGAGTACAAGCAGTTGTAAATGAATTACAAGGTGAAAAAATTGATATTGTTACTTGGTCAGAAAATCAAGCTACGTTTCTCGCTAATGCGCTTGCACCAGCTGAAGTTAGTAAAATTTTTCTTTTTGAAGAAAAAAATAAAGTTGAAGTTGTTATTCCAGATGATCAGTTGAGTTTAGCAATAGGTAGAAAAGGCCAGAATGTAAAACTCGCTTCAAATTTAACAGATTTAGAAATCGATATTTTGACTGAAGAGGAAGAAGGAGAGAGAAGACAACAAGAGTTTAAAGATAAAAGTATTTTAATAGCCAGTCTGTTAGATGTCGAAGATGTTATCGCTCAACTACTAGTAACTGATGGGTACACTACTTTAGAAGCAATTGCTTCAGAAACGGTTGAAAACATAGAGAAAATTGAAGGTTTTGATAACGAACTCGCAAAAGAAATTATTGATAGAGCTAAATCTGCAATAAAAGATCAGGAAGAAGAAAATATAAAAATAGTAGATGAAAATATTAAGGACGAACAACTTAAAAATCTTGAAGGTATGAATGTAAGTATCTTGGCTGTATTAGCAAAAGCTAAAATTTTAACATTAAATGATTTCGCAGATTTAGCAACATTCGAACTTATAGATAAAGATGAGGGAATTCTAAAAGATTTAGAATTAGAAGAAGATTTTGTTAATAAAATGATTATGAAAGCTAGAGAAAACTGGTTTGAAGATAAAGAATAGACACAAAAAGGTGCAAGTTGGATAAGAATAAAGATAAAAAGAAACCATTAAAATTATCATCTTCTGGCAGACTTCAGATTAGAAAAAATTTAGGTCCCTCTGGTGAAAAACTAAAAGGTGATAATAATAAAAAAACTATACAAATTGTTTTTAGAAATAAAAATAGTCAACAAAAGAGTACCTCAACGACTAAATCAAGTTTCAGAGGTTCTTCATCTTTTAGAACAAGTAGTAGTACAGCTCCTCAGAATTTCAGCCCTTTAAATAAAAATAAATCTTTTGAAAATAAGGTAAAAAAACAACAAGAAAATAAAAAAACTCAGCCAAAAAAATCTACTCTAAAGCCTTTAGATGATGATTTTAAGAAATTAGATGCAAAGAAAATTCTTGAGCAAGAAGATCAAGAGTATGATAGGTTTCCTAGTTTAGCCAAAATTAAAAGAGCAAGAGAAAAAGAGAGACTTAAAGAAAATTCTGAGACTAATGATAACAAAATATCAAGGGTTGTGTCGATACCAGATATTATAACCGTACAAGACCTTGCTAATAGAATGGCAGAAAAGACTGCTGATGTTGTTAAAGGATTAATGAAGTTGGGTGTAATGGCAAATGCAACACAATCTTTAGAAGCTGATACGGCTGAGCTTGTTGTAGAAGAATTGGGACACAAAGCAATTAGGGTTCAGGATGATGATATTTTAAAAGAAATTGAGGATTTTGATGATACTGAAGCTAATTTAATTAATAGACCACCTGTTGTAACAATAATGGGCCATGTTGATCATGGTAAAACAAGTCTATTAGATGCATTAAGAAAAACTAATGTTGTTGCCGGTGAGTCAGGAGGAATAACTCAACATATTGGCGCTTACCAAATTAAAGCCAATAATAAAAAAATAACTTTTATTGACACTCCAGGACACGAAGCTTTTGCAAATATGCGTGCAAGAGGTGCTGAAACAACAGATATTATAATACTTGTTGTTGCTGGAAATGATAGTTTAAAACCGCAGTCCATAGAATCAATTGCACATGCAAAATCTGCAAAAGTGCCAATAATTGTTGCCATAAATAAAATGGATTTGGATAGTGCGGATGCACAAAAAGTGAGAAATGATTTATTATCACATGAAATAGTAGTGGAAAAACTAAGTGGAGATGTATTAGATGTTGAAATTTCAGCATTGAAAAAAACAAATTTAGACAAATTAATTGAAGCAGTTATTTTGCAAGCTGACTTGTTAGATTTAAAAGCAAATCCTAAAAGGTCGGCAAGAGGAACTATAGTCGAGTCAAAACTAGAAAAAGGAAGAGGTTCCGTTGCTACTGTTTTAGTTCAAAAAGGAACTTTAAGAGTTGGAGATATATTTATTTCGGGATCAAATTTAGGAAAAGTTAAAGCTCTCATAAATGATAAAAATGAAAACATAAAGGAAGCACCACCTTCCATGCCGGTTGAAGTTTTAGGATTTGATGATAATCCACTGGCGGGTGATGATTTTATAGTTGTAGAAAATGAATCGATAGCAAGAAAAATTACTGAATACAGATTGAATAAACTTCAGATACAAAAGAATAAAGTTGTTAAAACTAACGTTGAAGAAATGTTTCAACAAATTAATAAAGGAGAAATTAAATCATTACCAGTTTTAATCAAAGCAGATGTGCAAGGTTCATCGGAAGCTATAGAAAATGCAATTTCAAAACTTTCTAATGAAGAAGTAAAAGTTAATGTTCTTCATAAAGGTGTTGGAGCAATTACTGAGAGTGATGTGGCGCTTACAAAATCTTCAAATGGTTTTATAGTCGGTTTCAATGTTAGAGCTCTGCCTCATGCAAGAGATTTAGCAAGAAGAGATGGAATAGATATTAAATATTATTCTATAATTTATGAATTAATAGATGATGTTAAAAACTTACTATCCGGATTGTTGAAACCAGATATTTCTGAAAATATAACAGGAAATGTTGAAATTAGAGAAGTTTTCAATATCTCAAAAGTAGGTAACATTGCTGGATGTATGGTAAAAGATGGAATGATATCAAAAAAATCTAAAATCAGACTAGTTAGGGATAATATAGTTATACATACTGGAGCTTTAAGCAGTCTGAAAAGGTTTAAAGATGAGGTAAATGAAGTCAAGTCTGGATTTGAATGTGGGGTTATTTTAGAAAATTATCCAGATATAAAAGTTGGTGATATAATTGAAACTTTTGAGGAAATAGAAAAAGCTAGATCTATATAACTGCCCTTTATATATGACCAATTTAAGACAAATAAGATATGCGGAGTTAATCAGATCAATCTTAAGCGATTGTTTGCTTAAAGAAGATTTTTATAGTCAAAATATTTCTCTTTCATCCATTACAATCTCATATGTAAAAATGTCAAAAGATTTAAAAATAGCAAATATTTATTTTATGCCATTAGGAGGTAAAAATAAAAATGAAGTGCTTAATAATTTAAAAGAAAAAAAGAATATTTTTCAAAAGTATCTTTCTACTGCTAGAATTCAATCTAAGTTTACCCCTAAATTAGTTTTTTTCTTGGACGATACTTTTGATGAAGCTGAAAAAATTGAAAAATTATTATCAAAAAAAAATGTAATTAGAGATATTAATAATGAATAATCAAGGATGGATAAACCTTTATAAGCCAAAAAATATTACTTCATTTCAAGCATTAAAAATAATAAAAAAAAAATTTTTGTTAAAAAAAGTAGGTCATGCAGGTACCTTAGATCCTACAGCGGAGGGAATATTACCAATAGCAATTGGTAAAGCCACAAAACTTATAGAATATATAAATAAAGATTTAAAAAAATATAATTTTACAATCAAATGGGGAGTACAAACAACAACTGATGACGAAACAGGAACTATTTTAAAAAGTTCTAATCTAATTCCATCTAAGAATGATATTGAAAAAAAGCTTGATGATTTTATTGGAAATATTGAACAAAAGCCACCAAAAGTTTCAGCTGTAAAAATTAATGGTGAGCGAGCTTATAAATTAGTAAGAGAGAAAATTGAATTTAAAACAAATTATAAAAAAGTCTTTGTGAAAAAACTAAAATTAAAATCAATTACTAATAATACTGCAACATTTGAAATAGAATGTGGAAAGGGTTTTTATGTTAGGAGTTTAGCTAGAGATTTAGCTATTAAACTTAGAACGTATGGGCATATTTGTAGTTTAAAAAGAACAAAAGTAGGAAATTTTGTTACTTCATCATCGATTTTACTGGATGATTTAATCAAAATAGGTAATAGGCAAGAATTAATTAATTTGATTTTACCTTCGGTTTCAGTGCTGGACGACATCTTGGCTTATGAAATCGGCAAAAAGCAGGACATTAAAAATCTTGCCTTAGGTAAATCTATTAATTTAGATAAAATAGATTGTAAGAATTCTTCTAATAAAGATCAACTAGTCTTTTTATCTAATAGTGGAGATATTATATCCATAGGCAAATTAGTAGGTAATTTGTTTAGACCAAAAAAAATTTTAATATAGGAGATCAGATGTCGATATCAAAAGATAGTAAAAAGAATTTAATTGATAGCTTTGCAAAAAATAAAAAAGATACAGGTTCTGCCTCAGTACAAATTGCAATATTAAGTGAGAGAATAAATAACTTAACTGAACATTTTAAGTCTCACAATAAAGACAAACATTCAAAAAGAGGTTTAGTTGCAATGGTTAATAAAAGAAAAAAATTATTAAGTTACTTATCAAAAAGTAATAATAATGAATATAAGGATATATTAAAAAAATTAAATTTAAGAGGCTAATATAAAGGAAATAATAATAATATGTTTAATGAAAATAAAATAGAAATAGAATGGGCAGGAAGAAATTTAAAACTAGAAACTGGAAAAATTGCTAGACAAGCTGATTCTTCAGTAATCGTAACTTATGGCTCAACAACTGTTATGGCAAATGTTGTTGCAGCTAAGGAAGCTAACCCAGATATGGATTTCTTTCCTTTAACAGTTAATTACCAAGAAAAATATTATTCAGTTGGGAAAATTCCAGGTGGTTTTTTTAAAAGAGAGGCTCGACCAACAGAAAAAGAAACTTTAGTTTCAAGATTAATTGATAGACCAGTAAGACCACTATTCCATAAAGATTTTAAAAATGAAACTCAAGTAACATGTACTGTATTATCTCATGATCAACAAAATGACTCTGATATTGTGGCAATGATTGCTGCAAGTGCAGCTTTAACTTTGTCAGGCCTACCATTTTTAGGTCCCTTGGGTGCTATTAAAATAGGTTTTATTAACGATGAATATGTAATTAATCCAACAAAAGAACAATTATCTGACTCAAAACTTGAGCTAGTCCTTGCAGGTACTAAAGAGGGAGTTTTGATGATTGAATCTGAAGCAAATGAACTTTCAGAGCAACAAATGTTAGAAGCCATTGTATTGGGTCAAGATAATTATAAATCAGTTATTGAAGCAATTATATCATTTGCAAAAAAGGCCGCAAAAGACCCTTGGTCACTTCCAGAAAAAGAAGAAGAAATTAAGAATTTACCAGTAAATATTAGTAAAGACTATAAAATCGAATTTATTAATGCTTATAAAATTACAGAGAAACAAAAAAGATCAGAAGCGCTAAGCAAATTAAGAAATGAAATTAATGAAAAATTTGAGAAAGAGACAATATCTCCAGTATTACTAGCTGATGCAGTAAAAAATGTAGAAAAGGATATTGTAAGAGGTGAACTAATAAATACAGGTAATAGGATTGATGGTCGTGATACTAAAACTGTAAGGCCCATAGTTTGTGAAACTGGTTTACTTGATAGAACACATGGATCAGCTTTATTCACAAGGGGAGAAACCCAAGCACTAGTAGTATCAACTCTAGGTACAGGACAAGATGAACAAAGAATAGATGCAATAGATGGTGAGTATACTGAAAATTTTATGCTCCATTATAATTTCCCTCCATACTCAGTAGGTGAAGTCGGAAGAGTTGGATCCACTAGTAGAAGGGAGATCGGACATGGTAAATTAGCATGGAGAGCTATTCATCCAATGTTACCTTCAAAAGAAAAATTTCCTTATACATATAGAGTTGTATCAGAGATAACAGAATCTAACGGATCAAGTTCAATGGCAACTGTTTGTGGAACGTCTATGTCCTTAATGGATGCGGGTGTTCCTTTAGAAAGACCGGTTGCAGGAATTGCAATGGGATTAATTAAAGAAAAAGATAAATATGTAATTTTATCAGATATTTTAGGTGATGAAGATCATTTAGGTGACATGGATTTTAAGGTGGCAGGTACATCAAAGGGAATAACCTCCCTTCAAATGGATATTAAAATTACCAGTATAACATCAGAAATAATGAAAGAAGCATTGGCTCAAGCTAAAGAAGGCCGTTTCCATATTCTTGATGAAATGGCAAAAGCAATAAAAAAACCAAATCAATCTATTTCACAATATGCTCCAACAATTACTAACCTACAAATAAACAAAGAAAAAATTAGGGAAGTAATTGGTAAGGGTGGAGCTGTAATTAGAGAGATTTCTGAAACCACTGGTGCTAAAATTGAAATTAATGATGAGGGCTTAGTTAGTATTGCGGCAGTTGATCAAAAATCAGGTAAAGATGCATTAGAGTGGATCAAAGGAATTGTAGAAGAGCCAGAAATTGGAAAAATTTATGAAGGTAAAGTTATTAAAATAATGGAGTTTGGTGCTTTTGTGAATTTTATGGGATCAACTGATGGTCTAGTTCATATAAGTCAGTTAAAAAATGAAAGAGTAGAGAAAGTTGAAGATGTAATTAGTGAGGGAGATTTAGTTAAAGTAAAAGTTCTAGATATCGACTCAAGAGGAAAAATTAAACTTTCTATGAAAGCAGTTGAAGCAGAAGAAAAAGCATAAGCTACCAAAATTAATTGGACATAGAGGTGTTAAGAACTTGTGTCCAGAAAACACAATTGAATCTATTACTAAAGCATTAGATGTTGGATTAACATGTGTAGAAATAGACGTCAAAATTTCAAAAGATGAGGTCCCAATTTTATTGCATGATGACACATTAGACAGAACAACTAACGGAAGTGGACTTGCAACAGATTATAAATATGAAGATATTAAAAAACTTGATGCAGGAAAGTTTTTTTATAATAAAGATACAAGAATATTTGTTCCAAAATTAAAAGATATTTTGAATTTATGCATAAGTAAATGCGGTAATTTAAATATTGAATTAAAACCTAATAAAAATTTTGAAAAGATTAATGTTTATAAAATTTATGAACTTACAAAAGATATAAAAGAAATAGATATTTTTTTTTCATCATTTGATATTATTTCTATATTAGAAATCTCTAAACTATATCCAAAATCTAATCGCAGCTTTCTATTAGATAACTTTAGAGATCATAATATTGACGATTTATTAAGTATATCAATAAATAATAATTTAGGAATTTGTGGATTAAATGTAAATCTTCTATCAACAGATATTATTAAAAAAATTAAAGATAAAAATATTTCTTTAACTGTTTACTCAGATAAAAATATAAGCATGTCTAATGCAAAAAACCTTTTTTCTTTGGGAGTAGATAGTATTTTTGTTGATAATCCAATAGATTTATAAAATTCTAAATACTATTTGGCATCCCAATAATATTATAACCACAATCTACATAATGTACTTCACCAGTTACAGCAGAAGACAAATCACTAACAAAATATAAAGCAGATTTACCAATTTCATCTAGTTGAGCATTTCTTTTCAAAGCTGAGTTCTCTTCAGTAAATTTATAGACACCCCTGGCATTATTTATCGCAGCCCCAGCAATTGTTCTCATAGGTCCTGCTGAGATTGCATTAACTCGAATTCTTTTTGTACCTAGATCAACACTCAGGTATTTTACACTTGTTTCTAAAGCTGCTTTAGCTATACCCATCAAATTGTAATTTGGTATGACTTTATTTGAACCATAAAAAGTCAGTGTTAGAATACTGCCTCCACTATTTATTATTGGTTCAAAGTTTCTAGCTAGACTTGTTAAAGAATAACAAGATATGTCTAAACAATTAATAAAATTATCTTTTGTTGTATTAACATATTTACCATTTAATTCAGATTTATTTGCAAATGCTACTGCATGAACAATAAAATCAATAGTGCCCCATTCTCTTTTAATAATTTCCACAGCTTTATTTATTGAGTCGTTATCGTTAAAATCACATTCTATTAATATTTTAGAATTAATTTCTTCAGACAATGGTTTAACTCTTTTTAATAATATTTCATTTTGATAACCAATAGCTATTTTAGCACCATGTTTAGCCAATTGTTTTGCAATTCCCCATGCTATCGAATGATTATTTGCTATACCAAAAACTAAACCCTTTTTATTTTTAAGCATGGTATTTAGAGAAAACTAAAGTTGCATTTGTACCACCAAAACCAAAACTGTTTGACATAACATTCTCAATTTCTGCATCATGCTCTGTTTCTAAAAGAATGTTACAATCCCTTGCATCATCATCAAGTTTTTCGATATTGGCTGAACCACAAATAAAATTATTTTTCATCATTAACAAACAATAAATTGCTTCATGAACCCCAGTTGCTCCTAAAGAATGACCAGTTAAGGATTTAGTAGAACTCATTTTAGGAATATTTGATCCAAACACATTTTTGATTGCTTCCAATTCTTTGACATCTCCTATAGGAGTACTAGTTCCATGAGTATTTATATAATCAATTTTGCTATTTATATTTTTAAGCGCTTTTTTCATGCATCTTTCAGCACCTTCTCCAGAGGGCTGTACCATATCATATCCATCTGAAGTAGCTCCATAGCCTGTTAGCTCTCCATATATTTTTGCACCTCTTACTTTCGCATGTTCTAATTCTTCAAGAACTAAAGTGCCACCACCTCCAGCAATTACAAAGCCATCTCTATCTGCATCATAAGCTCTAGATGATTTTTTTGGAGTAGAATTATACTTTGAAGATAGAGCACCCATTGCATCAAATAAAATTGATAGTGTCCAATGAAGCTCTTCTCCCCCACCAGCAAATACAATATTTTGTTTTCCCATTTGAATTAGTTCGTATGCATTTCCAATACAATGTGAGCTTGTAGAGCATGCTGAAGTTATAGAATAATTAACCCCTTTAATTTTAAATGGTGTTGCAAGAGTTGCAGAATTTGTACTAGACATAGCTCTTGGCACCATAAATGGACCAATTTTTTTTGAACCTGCACTCTTTCCAATTTCAGATGATTTAAATAAATTTTGAGTTGAAGGCCCACCTGAACCAACAATTATCCCAGTCATTTCATTTGATACATCATTCTCCTCTAACCCGGAGTCTTCAATTGCATCTTTCATTGCAATATAATTATAGGCCGCTCCATCTCCCATAAACCTAAGTAATCTTCTATCTATTTTTTCATTAATATTTACATTTGGCTTACCATGTACAAGGCTTCTAAAAGAATACTCTTCATATTCATTAGCAGCTGAAATACCAGAATTCAAATTCTTCAAACTTTTTACTACATCATTTTGATTATTCCCAATACAAGAAACAATACCTATTCCTGTTATAACTACCCTTTTCATTTTCTAATTTTTTTCTGGTGAAAATAAACCAACTTTCATATCTTTAGCTTCGTAAATTGTTTCTCCATCAGCTTTAAGTACTCCATCTCCAACTCCAAGTATGAGTTTTCTTAAAATTAACCTTTTTAAAGATATATGATAAGTGACTTTTTTAACAGTCTTAAGAACCTGACCAGTAAATTTAACTTCGCCAACTCCAAGAGCTCTTCCCTTTCCTGGCTGACCAAGCCAACCTAAGTAAAAACCTAAAAGTTGCCACATTGCATCCAAACCTAAGCAACCTGGCATTACAGGATCATTTTTAAAATGACATTCAAAAAACCATAAGTTTTCTTTTATATCTAATTCAGCAATTATTTCACCTTTTGAAAACAAACCACCATCTTCATTTATTGAAGTAATTCTATCAAACATTAGCATTGGAGGTAATGGTAACTGTGCATTACCTTTACCAAAAAGAACACCTTTAGCACAATCTATTAACTGATCATAATTAAAAGAATTTTGTTTCATATATTAACTTATTTTTATAAATATTAATTAATCTAAAGTGATTTTAATTTACAATTATGTTTACTTCTAACAAGAATATTTTCAATACTTAATTGTTTTACATCAGAAATTGTTAGAATATTCCTTTCTTCTCTTAAGTTTAAAGAGAAATTAATAATTTTTTGCGCTGCTATTAACCCAGCTAATCCAGCAGATACTCCAGATATTCCGACAGTTTCACACCTTGGCAAATCTATATTATCTTCGCTTGGAAATATACAATTTAAACATACATGCTCGCTATTTTTTCTATTTTCAAATAAAATAATCTGTAAATCATTTCTAATTACTGACGAATACAAAAAAGTAATAGAATTTTTAACACAGTATTTATTTAAAAGTTTTGATACTTTCCAATCATCAGTTGAATCCACTATTATTGAACATTTACTAAGTAAATTTAAATTTTCCTTATTAATATTCTTGGCAAAAATATTAATTGTACAATTAGGGTTTGTTGATTGTAATTTTTTTTTTGCCATATTTACTTTCTTTTTTCCTATATCATCATAACTAAATAAGGTTTGCCTATTTAAATTACTTTTTTCTATTTTATCTCCATCCACTATAGTTATTTTTTTGATACCAGAACTTACTAAGTATTGACTCAATGGACAACCTATTCCACCTACACCTACTATTCCAATTTCCACACTACTAAGTTTTCTTAAATTTTCTTCGGAAAATTCTTTTTGAATAAATAACCTACTAAAAATTTCATATTCAGACTCTGAATAGTTATTCATTTAACAAGCTATACTTGTAAGCATAATTAATAATTTCCTTTGCACAGTTTACTTTTGTTTTTTTATTAAAACTCTTAATTTCTTTTTTTGTAATAATAGATATTTTATTATAATCTGAGTCAAAAACTTTATTTGAATCATTAATTTTATTATAAATTATTATATCACAATTTTTTTTAATTAGCTTTTTTTTGGCAAGAGAGATCCCACCAGTTTCTGCTGCGAAACCGACTAATATCTTTGGTCTAAAACTTATATTCTTTCCAATATTTTCTAAAATATCAATATTTTTTACTAGATGTATATTTGTTGTGTCTTTTTTTTTTAATTTTTTATTAAAAACTTTATTTTTTTTATAATCAGATACAGCGGCAGCAAAAAAACCCACATCTATATTCTTTACACTCTTTATTTTTTGGAACATCTCATCTGCTGAACTAATTTTAATAAGCTTTACGTTTGTTGGTGGATCAATTCTTGTTGGACCTGATATTAGAATAACTTCTGCACCATTTTGCGCTAACTGTGAAGCTATTTCATAACCTTGCTTGCCAGAAGATTTGTTAGATAAATAACGAACAGGATCAATCATTTCAATTGTTGGTCCAGCAGTTACTAAACATCTTTTATTCTTGTAATTGTTAAGAATTTTTAAATTATTTTTAATATAATTAAGTATTTTTTCAGTGCTACTAATTCTCCCTAGCCCATATTCACCACATTTTAACTGACCAACTTCTGGTCCAATAAACTCATGACCTCTATCTTTTAATATTTTTATATTATTTTTGTTAGCCTTGTTTGACCACATATACGAATTCATAGCAGGAACAAATAATATCTTTTTATTTGAAGCAAGTAAGGTGTTTGATGCTAGATTATTAGCATATCCATTAGCGAATTTTGCTATTGAATTCGCAGTTGCTGGACAAACTAAAATAATATCGCTAACTCTTGATAAAGTTATATGAAGCATTTTATTTTTTTTTTCTGATTTATCTGTAAAAACTTGATTATGTAAAATTTTTTTCAAATTTTTTACATTTGAATATTTTTTTGCTTCCTCTGTTAAAATACAGCTAATTTTATATTTTTTTATTTTTAGCTTTCTAATAATTTCTTCACATTTTGTGGCTGCAATAGATCCAGTTATAATAAATAGTATTCTATTCATAAAACTTTGTATCCTGTATGTATGGCAACTATACCATTAAATAAATTAATTGACTTTACTCCCTCAAAACCACTAGATATCAATATATTACTTAACTCATCTTGACTTGGAAATAAATCAATACTTTCACTTAGGTATTTATATGCATTTTTATCTTTTGCTACAATCGCGCCCAGAAGTGGTAAAATTTTAGATTTATATAATTTGTAACTATTTAATATTATTGATGACTTTGGATTACTAAATTCTAAACAAAAATACTTTCCTCCTGGTTTAAGAGTTCTATAAGCCTCTTCAATAGACTTTTGGTACTTTGTAATATTTCTTAAACAAAATGATATTGTATATTTATCGAAAAAATTATTAGAAAAATCTAATTTTTCAGCATTACCAATTATAAAATTAAAATTATAATTTTTAAATCTTTTTTTACCTTGATCTAACATTTTTTTATTTAAATCTAGTAGATATAAATCTATCAAATTATTTTTTCTTATTAATTTATCTGCAATATCACCGGATCCTGATCCTACATCTAAAATAATATCTTCATTTTGAGGATCTATAATTTCTGCAAATCTACTTTTCCACAATCTGTGCATACCAAAACTCATCAAATCATTCATGGTATCATAATTTTGTGCAACACTAGAGAACACATCTTGAACTAATTTTGTCTTTTGTTTTGAGTTTACTTTTGTATAACCAAAATTATAATCCTTTTTCATTATGCCTGAGCTACCTGAAGTTGAAACTACTATACGTGGACTTAAGTACATTATTGGAAAAAAAATAGATAATCTTCAAATACATACTAAACAGCTCCGATTTAAAATTCCCAAAAATTTAAAAAAAATATTATTAAATACTAAAATATCTAATATTAGAAGAATTGCAAAATATATTATTATTGATTTAGATAATATGTATTCACTAATAATACATCTTGGTATGTCAGGAAGACTAAAATTTGGAAATAATAGTAATTATAAAATAAAGCATGACCATTTTGTGCTTTATATTTCAAATAAATATAAATTAATTTTTAATGATACTCGGAAATTTGGGTTTATTGATATCTCCAAAAGTAGTCAGCTATATAATAAGAATTATATATATAATCTTGGAATTGATGCTCTTGATTTAAATTTAAATTATAAATATTTGCATAATAAAATTTCTAAATCTAATGTTCCTATCAAACAAATTTTACTAAATCAGCGAATAATATCTGGAATCGGAAATATATATGCTTCTGAAATACTATTTGATGCAAAAATTTCACCTCTTAAAAAAGGAAAAGAGCTAAAGATAACGGATTATACCTCAATAGTTAGGTCAACACGAAAAATTTTAAAAAAAGCTATAAAATATGGAGGATCTAGTATTAGAGATTATAGGGCTACAGATGGAACATTAGGCAATTTTCAATCAAACTTCAAAGTTTATAGTATGGCAGGCAAAAAAATTGGAAATGATACTGTTATAAAGATAACCCAATATGGTAGATCAACTTTCTATTGTCCAAAAATTCAAAATAAATAATAAATTAATTAATAAATTTAATTGACTTAGTTTTTTTTAAATTTATAGGACCCCTATGGCAAATCATGTTTCTGCTGTAAAAAGGTCTCGACAAAACAAGGTTAGGAAGTCTGTAAATTCTAAGTATCATTCTCAACTTAGAACTGCTCTAAATAAATTTAATGCTTCAGTAAACTCTAATAATCCAGACGAAATTCAAAAAACCTTTAGTCTTGTCAACTCTATTTTAGCTAAAGCTCTGAAAAAAGGCATTTTTAAAAAACAAAACATATCCAGAAAGTTATCCCTGTTATCGAAACAAATTCAAAAAAATTAATTTTTTTTACTTTTCTTCTTGATAATTTTAAATAAAGAGTATTCATTAAAGTTTATAATTGGTGATTACGTTTTACGACTTTTGATTTTTTTTTCGTAAAATACTTACATAAAAAAATCTGTTCTTAGGGGGATAATGGACAACAACGATAATATATTTAATAGCGAAAATTGGTCCTCTCTAAAAAAAGATATTAAAAAAATCGTTGGTGACAGTGCATATAATAACTGGCTTAAGCATCTTAATTTTGAAGATTTAAGTAATGATACAATTACATTTTCAGTTCCAACAAAGTTCTTACGTGACTGGATAGTAAATAACTATTCTGAAAAAATAAAAACCCAAGCAAAATTACATGTTAAAAATATAGATGTGATTAAATTTGTAGTAAAACCAAATGGAGGAAGAATTGTACCTGGTACAACTAGAACAGTTAAAAGTAATGACAATCATTGGAAAACTAGCCTAGACATTAGATCGAGTCAAAATTCAGGTTATCCAAGCGAATTTGGTGCGCCTCTAGATCCAAGATTTACTTTTGACAATTTCGTTGTAGGCAAGCCTAATGAGTTAGCCTTTGCAGCTTCTCAAAGAGTATCTGAAGCTGACAAAATAACATTTAACCCACTTTTTTTATGTGGAGGCGTCGGTTTAGGCAAAACACATCTTATGCATGCAATTGGTTGGAAAATTAAAGAACAGCAACCATTAAGAAAAGTAATATACTTATCTGCAGAGAAATTTATGTACCAATTTGTTAGGGCACTCAGGTATAAAGATACTTCAGCTTTTAAAGAACAATTTAGATCTATAGATGTTTTAATGATTGATGACGTACAATTTATTAGTGGTAAGGACAATACTCAAGAAGAATTTTTTCATACTTTCAACGCATTAATTGAACAAAACAAACAAATTGTTATATCTGCTGATAAATCGCCGTCTGATTTAGATGGTGTACAAGAAAGATTAAAATCAAGACTTGGATGTGGCTTAGTTGCAGATATACATCCAACTACATATGAATTAAGATTAGGAATATTGATTGAAAAGGCACAAAAAAGAGGCGTAGAAATTCCACCAAAAGTTTTAGAATTTATATCTCATAGAATAATATCAAACGTCAGAGAGATGGAAGGAGCGCTAAATAGACTTGTAGCCCATGCTACTTTAGTAGGCACTCCTATTACTGTTGAAACAGCTCAACATGTACTTCAAGATTTATTAAAGACCTCAAATAAAAAAATTACTATTGAAGAAATTCAAAAAAAAGTAGCGGAGCACTTTAATATAAGAATTACTGATATGCATTCACCTAGAAGATCTCGTTCTGTTGCTAGACCAAGGCAAATTGCAATGTACTTAGCAAAATCAATTACTTCAAGATCTTTACCTGAAATTGGTAGAAAGTTTGGAGGCAGAGATCATACTACTGTAATGCATGCAGTAAAAAAGATTGAAGAACTAAAACTTCAAGATGTTAGCTTTAATGAGGATATTGAATTATTAAAAAGACTTATAGATTCTTAAAATTATTACTTTATATTTAACTGATGAAATTTACAGTCTCAAAACAGAGTATTTTTAAGTCATTATCACATCTACAAGGTGTAGTTGATAAAAAAAATTCTCTCCCTATTTTATCAAATATTCTTCTAGAAGTATTAGGTAACAAACTAGTTTTATCTTCTACAGATATGGATCTATCTATAATAGAAAGTATTGAGTGTGAAGTTGTAGAAGAAGGAGCCACAACAATAAATTCACAGATATTTTATGATGTTATAAGAAAATTGTCAGATGAAAGTAGTGTCGAAATTATATCAAATGATAGCAAAAGATTGACTATCAGGTCAAATAAATCTAAATTTTCTCTATCTTGTCTTCCAAAAGAAGATTTTCCAATAATAGAAAATGAGAGAAACGGAAATAAATTAACAATTAATTCAAGTACTCTTTTCAGGTTAATTGACAAAACAAAGTTTGCTATATCAAATGAAGAAACAAGATATTTTTTAAATGGTTTGTATTTTAATATAACCAATTCTAACGGAAATAACTTAGTCACTTTAGTTGGAACAGATGGTCACAGATTAGCCACCAATAGTTCTTTGTTGGATAGTAAATTTGAAGAAATACCTGGGGTAATAATACCAAGAAAGACTATAAATGAGCTCTATAAACTTCTCTCTGAAAATGATCAAACTATAGAGATTGACATAAACCAAAACAAAATAAATTTTTATTTTAAATCAATTGTTTTAAGTTCTAAATTAATAGATGGTAATTTCCCAGATTACCAGAGAGTAATTCCTAAAGAAAACAACAATCTACTAGAAATTAATAGAACAGATTTATTAAATGCTGTAGACAGAGTAGGAACTGTAGCAAATGAAAAGTCGCCAGTTGTAAAATTGAAACTTTTAGAAAATATTATTAACTTAAGTACTATAAATAATGATAACAGTACAGCAACTGAAGATATAAAATGTAATTACAGTGGTGATGAAATAGAAATAGGTTTTAACTCTAGGTACATTATGGATATTATAAACAATCTAGAAAATGATAACATACATATTAAATTTAAAGATAATTCTTCTCCAATTATTGTAGTTGAAAAAATTAATCCAGATTTAATATATGTATTAATGCCAATGCGAGTTTAACTATAATTTGATCTATTTTAGTAAAATACATCTTTCTAATTTCAGAAACTTCCTAAGCTATGAATTAAATTTGAATAAAAACTGCAATATTTTTTATGGAAAAAATGGTTCTGGAAAAACAAATATACTAGAGAGTATATCTTTGTTTGGAAGAGGCAGGGGGTTTAGAAATGATAAAATTAAAAACTTAATTAATATTAGTAGTGAAGCGTTTACTATTTCCTCTGATCTTAATATCAATAAAAATACCTATAACCTAATTGCATCTTCACATATTATTAATAATAAGTTTAAAAAAAAAATTTTAATTAATAATGATGAAGCTTTGGATACAAAAAAATATTTAGAAACACATTTATCTTTTATTTATTTTCTCCCTGAGATGGAGAGGCTTTTTGTTTCCTCGCCATCAAATAGAAGAAACTTTATTGATAAATTAATATTTTCATCAGAAAAAAATTATAATAATATTGTAAATAATTATAAAAAAAATATCTTAGAGAGATACAAAATTTTAACTTCATCTATGATAGATAATTCATGGTTAAATAAAATTGAATATAATATTGCTGATTTATCTTTACAAATTTACAAATTAAGAAATAAGCAGATACATACTTTATTTGAATACATAAAAAAAATTGAAAAGATTATAGGTGAATTTTTTAATATTACTATTGAATTAGATGACGATTTTTATTCAAATGATTTAAATCTAGATAGATATATGACAAAATTAAAGGACATTAGAAATTATGACAAAACTTATGGTGGGACAAAAATTGGGCCTCATAAATCAGATTTTAAATTTTATACAAAAAATAATTTTTTAATATCACAACTATCTACTGGACAACAAAAAACTATTGTACTTTTACTAATATTTGCTCAAATTCATTATTTAATAAAAGAAGAAAATATGCGACCTATTATTTTATTTGATGAGATTTGTTCCCACCTTGATGATCTCAATAGAGCAATTCTACAACGCATCACTTTGGAGAATGATATTCAATTTTTTATGACTGGGACGAGCAAAACTTTATTTTCTTTTCTATCAACAAATACTAACTTTTATAATATAACAGAAAAATGAATAATAACGAATATTCATCAGAATCAATAAAAGTATTAAAAGGACTAGATGCAGTAAAAAAAAGACCAGGAATGTATATTGGTGATACAGATGATGGTTCAGGGTTACATCAAATGATTTATGAAGTTGTTGATAATTCAATTGATGAGGCGCTAGCAGGATACTGTAGTGAAATAAATGTTATTTTGAACCCTGATGGAACACTTACTGTTTCTGATAACGGAAGAGGCATACCTGTTGATATTCATAAAGCTGAAGGAGTCCCTGCTGCTCAACTTATAATGACTGAACTGCACGCTGGAGGAAAGTTTGATCAGAACAGTTATAAAGTTTCAGGAGGCCTTCATGGTGTTGGTGTCTCAGTGGTTAATGCTTTATCTGAAACTCTCAAACTTGAAATAAATAGAGATGGTAATTTATACCAAATGGAATTTAGTGATGGAAAAGTTATTAAAGAACTGAGTAAATTATCATCATCAGATAAAATAGATAATAAATATTTTACTGGAACAAGCATAACTTTTTTACCATCAAAAAAAATATTCAATAACATTGAATTTAGTTATAAAGTTATAGAAAAAAGACTAAGGGAATTAGCATTCTTAAATACGAATGTATCAATTACGCTTGTTGACAAAAGATCAAAAGAGCAAAAAAATGTTACTTTTAAGTATGAAGGTGGAATTAAAGAGTATGTTAAATATATTAATAAGGGTCGAAATGTAATAAATAGTGAACCAATCTTCTTTTCATCAAATAAGAATAATATTTCTATAGAATGTTCAATTCAATGGACCGATAGCTATCATGAAAACACAATCTGTTTTACAAATAATATAAATCAAAGAGACGGAGGAACTCATCTTGCAGGTTTTAGAGGTGCTTTAACTAGAAGCATTGTAAATTATATAAATAAAAGTAATAAAAATAATAGTAACATCACTGGAGATGATGCTAGAGAAGGTCTAACCTGTATAATTTCAGTAAAATTACCAGATCCAAAATTTTCAAGTCAGACAAAAGATAAATTAGTCTCATCAGAAGTTCGTCCAGTTGTTGAGTCAATTAGTTTATACAAAATCGAACAATGGATTGAAGAAAACCCTTCTGAAATAAAAAAAGTTATAGATAAAATAATTGATGCAGCTAATGCTAGAGAAGCAGCGAGAAAAGCTAGAGAACTTACGAGAAGAAAAACTGGTTTAGAGAACTCGTCACTACCTGGTAAATTAGCTGATTGTCAGGAAAAAAATCCAGAACTTTCAGAATTATTTATAGTAGAAGGTGACTCAGCTGGAGGTTCAGCAAAACAAGGTAGAGATAGAAAAAACCAGGCAATACTGCCACTGAGAGGAAAAATTTTAAATGTTGAAAGAGCAAATAAAAAACAAATTTTAACAAGTAATGAAATAGGTATTTTAATAACTGCAATTGGGGCTGGGGTTGGGAACCCTTCTGGCAATGCTGAGCAGGATAAAATTGAGGGTAAATTCAATATTGATAAAATGAGATACCATAAAATAATAATCATGACTGATGCAGATGTAGATGGCAGTCATATCAGAACACTGCTTCTAACATTCTTTTATAGACACATGAGACCAATGATTGATAGTGGTAGATTATATATTGCGCAGCCACCTTTATTTAGAATAAAAAAAGGAAATTCTACTGTTTATAAAAAAAATGAAACAGAGATGAGTGAATATCTTGTTGAAGAGGGTTTAAGAAATATTGCATTGTTAAGACCTATAAATAAAAAAGAATTTTCTCAAGTTGCTGGTAATGAACTCAAACAAATTGTTAATATTTCAAATAAGGCGAAAAATCTCATTATACCTTTACTTAGAAGAATTGATAATAAGAGTATTATTGAACATGCGTCTATAGTGAAAGCTTTAAATTTAGAGAATATATCAATACCTAAAATTGCAACTGAAATTGCGAGATTGTTAGAATTGAGATTAAATGCCATCGCTAAAGCTTCTTCTGAAAAGTGGACAGTAAAATATGAATCTAATTCATTATTGATTA
>MDTD01106950.1_pt1 | contig 20727 bp, 16 predicted proteins | sample 811221 | NCBI WGS metagenome assembly MDTD01 (sample SAMN05326646, study PRJNA326480) | marine metagenome | isolation source: seawater | place: Pacific Ocean: South West | collected 2011
ACTACCGATATCGCTCGCATCCCCAAACCGGGATTGCGCTGATCAGAATCAAATGACCAAACGAAAGCCGATCACATGATAGCCACCCGCCAATCGCTCCCCGACACCCGCGACTCGGTCACCCACAAGTTCAGCGTCGGGGGACACGAGGGCTATCTCACTATCGGCCTCTACGCCGACGGCTCGCCCGGCGAGATCTTCATCAAGATCTCCAAAGAAGGCTCCGCCCTCAGCGGCATGTGCCAGGCATTCTGCAGAGCTTTCAGCCTCTCCATCCAGCTCGGCCTCTCCGTCAGCGAAGCCGTCACCCGATTCAAAGGCATGCGCTTCGAGCCCCACGGCATAACCAGCAACCCAGACATCCCCGCCGCCGACTCCATCGTCGACTACGTCGCCCGATACCTCGAAATTCACTTCGCCAACAAACCCGCCCACAGCAACGACCCCCTCCGACGCGCCTGATCGCCGCACTCACACCACACGGTTCGGCGGCTCACGACCCTCAAGAATCGCCTGCGCGTTCGCCTCGCACATCTGCGACATTGTCTCCCGCCAATGCCGCTCCGCGCTCCCGATGTGTGGCGTCATCACCACGTTGTCCAGCTTGGCAAGCTCCGGATGCACCACGGGCTCCTCCTCGAACACATCAAGACCCGCGCCCCAGATCCGCTTCTCACGCAAAGCATCCGCCAGTGCCGCCTCGTCGATCGTCGGCCCACGCGACGTGTTCACCACGATCGCCTCTCGCTTGAGCATCCCGATCCTTTCACGGTTCAAGAGATGCCGCGTCTCAGGCGTCAGCGGCGTGTGGATGCTCACCACATCCGCCGCGCGTAGACCCTCCTCAAGCTCCACCCGCCTCGCGCACAACGGCGCGATCTCAAAGTCGATCTTCCGGCTCCGAGACGTGTAGATCACATCCATCCCGAACGCCCGGGCCCGCAGCGCCATCGCGTACCCGATCCGTCCCGCGCCCACGATGTGGATCACCCGCCCGGTCAATTCCAGACCCAGAAAGTCCATCATGCTCAACGGGCCGTGCTCCACCCACGCGCCCGTTCTGGCAAAGCGGTCCGCCTCGATCAGACGCCTCGCGGACGCCAGAAGCAGGAGAAACCCGATGTTCGCCGTCCCCTCCGTCACCGCGTCGGGCGTGTTCGTCACGACGACCCCACGCTCCCGGCAAAGATCCAGATCGATGTTGTTGTACCCGACCGCGAAATTGCACACCCCCTTGAGCCCGGGCCCCGCTGCATCGAGCAGCTCCCGGTCCACCTTGTCCATAAACATCGAGACCACAACCGACGCGCCGCGGACCACCTCCAGCAGCTCGTCCCGCGTCGGCATCGTCTCGCCCCGCTGGCGCATCTGAGCGCCGGGAACCTGCAAATCACCGCCGGGCGTGGCCCGAGTCACCGCAACAACTGGGAGCGTGTTCGTCATGCCGCAAGAATACGCCCGACGCCCCCATCACGCCCGTTCGCAAAAACTAAGCGATTTTCCGTGCATTTTCGCGCATGTTGCGCTCATCCGACAGACCCCGAGCTCGAAACCAACCCATCACGCGACTCGCCCGAAGCGAGAAATACACTGTTTTTTTCGAGGAAAATCGCTCTCGCGGGCCGATGCCGACTTGCGAAACGATCGCACGCGGAGTACAACCACCGCAAGTTTCTCGGGCGAGGATTGCCCGTTACGGAGAATATGGATATGGCAAAGCGCACCGCAAAGAAGAAAACGACCCGCAAATCCGCAGCCCGCGGCAAGAAGGTCGCCAAGAAGACCACAACCCGCAAGACAACCGCACGCAAGACCACAACCCGCAAGGCCACCGCCTCGGCTGCCAAGAAGCCCGCCAAGATCACCGGCGCCAAGGGCAAGGCACGCACCAAGAGCGACGTCCAGGCCACCATCGCTGAGAACGTCGGCATCTCCAAGAAGGAAGTCGCCGCCGTCTTCGAGACCATGGGTCAGATGATCGCCGCCGACCTCAAGAAGGGCAACGCAGGCACCTTCAACGTCCCCGGCCTCATGAAGGTCACCGTCCAGCGCAAGCCCGCAACCAAGGCTCGCAAGGGCATCAACCCCTTCACCAAGGAGCCCACGATGTTCAAGGCCAAGCCGGCCCGCAACGTCGTCAAGGTCCGCCCCCTCAAGGCGCTCAAGGACATGGTCTGATCGACCAACGACAACTCTGATCAACCTCAACGGGCCGACCTCCACAGGTCGGCCCGTTGTCATTGCTCACTCGCCGCCCGGCCCTCGGAGTCCTTCATAGATCCCTTCGATCGCCCCCGTCAGCCCACTCTCATCCGAAGACTCCAAAGCCGCACGAACCTCGGGCAGAGGCCACGCCCCGTACCCGTTCGTCGGATCCGTCGCCACCAGCCGGTTCTTGAACCAGTCCCGACCCTCGATACCCGACGGAGCAAGCCAGCGCCGATCCGCACGTATCACATCAGCCGTTGTCAGAGTCGCCGGGTCGTGTACTGGAATCTGACCACGCAAAGCCTCGGCGAGCGCCCCAAGCACCTCCGCCTGCTCCTCGTAGGCGCCCGCAAGCGCTTTCAATTCCCTTGCGACATCAAAAGTCGCCCGGTTCACATCCATCGGCGGCACCGGCGCATTCGCCAACCTGCTCGCCACCGCGTTCGTCATCCGCGCGATCATCAGCGCCGGCTCATAGTCCTCCCCCACGACCTGCCGGTACCACGTCAGCGTGTCCCTTGCCGTGTGATACGCCGTGCCCGGGCTCCCGCCCCCGCTCAGCGCCGCCGACGCCACGCCCACGTGACACACAAAACCGATGTGGTCGCTCCCGCCGCCGAGCCACCCGATCGTCGGCTCGCCCTCTACCTCTTTATCCGGCGACCGTGCGAACCACTCCTCATACACACTCTTCTCAGGCTCCCGCGCCTGGGGCACCGACCTGGCCGCCTCCACGATGAGCCTCTTCAAGCTCGGCGAAGCCCCCGCCCCGAACCTCGGCCCCATCGAAGCCATATCCAGATTGATGTACGCCACCGCCGACTGCTCGAGCATCTCACGGTTCGCCTCGACCCACTCGACCGAACCGATGATCCCCTGCTCCTCCGCGCCCCAACCGCAAAACACAATCGACCGTGCCGGCCGCTGCCCGGCCTCTGCCATCTCCGCAAAGCTGCGCGCACTCTCCAGAAGCGAGATCATCCCGCTCGTCGCATCACTCGCCCCGTAGCCCCATGCGTCATGGTGACACCCCACAATAACCTTCTCATCAGGCCACACCTCGCCCTCGAGCGTCGCGATCACGTTCGCCGACCGCACAAGCCCCCGCTTCTGCTCGATCTTGAGGCGCACCGTGACACCCCCATCACTGGTGAGCCTGTACGCCAACGGCAAGCCGCCCTGCCAGCCGCCCGGCACGTACGCCCCCTGCATCTTCTCCATGATCGCCCGAGCCGCCGCCCAACCGATCGGCTGCACCGGGATCGTCGGCAAACCAGCCTCGCTCGGATCGACCCGCTCGGCGTCCTCGGTCGCCTCCACGAACGGCGTCAGCGGATCGCCAGGCCAGGGCGTTGTCTTGATCGACCCGCGCTGAATGCAGGTCTCCGTCTGCCACCCGCCCTCCGGGTACGAGATCCCTTTCATATACCCCGAGTCCGCGGGGTCCGTGTAAATCAGCAGCCCCGCCGCGCCTGCCTCCTCCGCGTACTTCACCTTAAAGCCCCGGTAGTTCCCGCCGTACCGCGCGATCACCACCTTCCCCGTGCAATCGACGCCCAGCTCCCGCAGCTTCTCGAAGTCCGCTTTCGTGCCCCGGTTCGCGTACACCACCTCAGCCGTGACATCCCCTGTTGCCGCGTACGCGTTGAACCCGAACTCCGGCACACCCTCGAGCACATACGGATCACCCGCAAGCGCCGTCTCCGAGATCGGAAGCGCCGCCTCCACCGGCTCGACGATCCAGAGCCCCGCGTCCACCGGCTTCGACAGATACGCCCAGAACTCGTGCCGCTCGACACTGAGCCCCATCTCCCGGAACGCCTCCTCGAGCTGCTCGATCGTCTTCCAGTCGCCCTCCGTGCCCGCGATGTGCACGTGGCCCGCGGTCATGTCGTGCCACTGGCGCAAACGCTCGGCATTCGGGATCTCCTGCAATCGGCGCTCATACTCGGCGTACGCCCCACGCTCATCCTCGGGCCACGCCCAGAGGTGCTCCGCCTCGATCACAGGCTGCGACACCGTGACACCCGCGACACACGACCCCACGAACACACACAGCTTCTTCAACATCAGACCCTCACCCTTCACACACCCGCCGGGAGCCCGCGTTCACTCCGCTGGCGCACGACCAGCGCAGCCGCCTCGATCACGATCCATACCTCAAACACAAACATCATCGCCATCACGCACGTCAAGAGCAGCTTCCCGTCCTGCTGCACAAACCCGCGCATCAGCTCCACACTCGCCCAGCCCGTCATGACGAGCATGAACACCATCGGCACCGCCGTCACCCAAGCGGCCCGCTTCTGCCGAACCAGCCACATCGTCACCACGAGCAGCGCCAGCCCCGCCAGCAGCTGGTTCGTGGCCCCGAAGATCGGCCAGAGGATCAGCCCGCCCTTGCCAGCGCCGGCGAGCCCAACCACGGTCCCGTCGGCTTGCTTCGTCAGCGCATCACCAAGCGCCAGCGCCAGAGCCGTCATCACCGCCACGCCCGAGCCTACGAACCTGTTGGTCAAGACCGGGATCCGCAGCGCCTTGGCACCGGTTTCCTTCCCGCCGCCCGCAAGCTCGGCGATGATGTACCGCTGCAAACGCGTCGAGCTGTCGAGCGTCGTCGCCGCGAACGAAGCAACAAACACCCCCATGATCGCGACCGCAAAGCCATGCGAGAGCCCGATGGACTCGATCATGTTCGCCGATCCTTCGATAAACGGCGTCAGCTTCGCGCCCAGGCCTTTGCCCCCGCCCCACGTCGCGTAGTACTGGTGCCACACTTCCGCGCCGGTCGCCGGGTTCACACCCTTGCCCGCCGACATCCCGATCCCCGCCGCGCACGCCAGGATGACAAGCGTCGCAAGAAAGCCCTCGGTCAGCATCGACCCGTACCCGATCGCCTGCGCATCGCGCTCGCTCGAGAGTTGCCGACTCGAACACCCCGAGGCCACCAGGCAGTGAAACCCGCTGCACGCCCCGCACGCGATCGTCACAAACAGGAACGGCAGGAATCCGGGCACCACCGCCCCCTCCGCCGCCGGCGCGGGCGAGAAGTTCACCGCGTCCGCGACGATCGCGGGACGGCTCACGAGCAGCCCCACAAGCACCAGCGCCATCGCGATCAGAAGCTGCACCGCATTGATAAAGTCCCGCGGCTGAAGAAGCGTCTGCACGGGCAGCACACTCGCCACGAACACGTACGCCATCAGCAGCAGCGTCCAGAACGCCACGGGCGAGATCACATTCGTCAGCCCAGCGGGCAACAACGGCACGCCCTCGCCCCACACGTTCGCCCAGTCCACGCCCGACGACCACGCGATCGTCGCGTACATCAGAACAGCGCTGACCGCCATTCCGATCATCACACTCCCGCCGCGACGCACCCACACCCCGAGCCCCACCGCGATCGGTATCTGAAGCCACACCGGCGCGATACTCGACGGGAACACCGCGAAGACCACCGCGATCACCAGCCCGAAGATCGCCAGCACAATCCACAACGCCACGAGCACGATCAAGAGAAACAGCAGCCGCACCCGCGGGTTCACCACGTCACCCGCAAGGTCCGCGATCGTGCGCCCGCGGTGCCGCATCGACACGATCAGCGAGCCGAAGTCGTGCACGGCTCCGATGAAGATCGAGCCGAACGTCACCCACAACAGCGCCGGAACCCAGCCCCACACCACCGCCACCGCGGGCCCCACGATCGGGCCCGTCCCCGCGATCGATGTGAAGTGGTGCCCGAAGACCAGGCTTCTTTTGCTCGGGACGAAATCGACGCCGTCCTCACGCTCCACCGAGGGCGGCACGCGATCCGGGTCCACCCGGAACACCCGCTGCCCCAGGTACCGCCCGTACGTGCGGTACGCCACCACGTACAGCACCATCGAACCCAGCGCGACCAGTACCGTCTCCATAGGATCCCCCGGGCTATCCCAAGGAAACGAGCCTACAGGAAGTGAGCCAATCCATGCCAGACCAGCACCGCCCGGCCCGACTCATCAACCGAGCCAAAGCGCCAGCCGTCGCGCTCGAAACCACGATCCTGGTCCACGGCCTCCCACCCGAACAGGCCCTCGCCGTCGGAGAGCAACTCGAGAACGCGGTCAAGGAATCTGGTTCGAACCCCGCGCTCATCGGCGTCGTCGACGGCTCACCTGTCGTGGGCATGACACGCGACGAACTCAAGCGCCTCACCGACGCAGGCAGCGTCCCAAAGCTCAACACATCCAACCTCGGGCACGCGCTCTTTGCCCGCTCCCACGGCGCGACCACCGTCAGCACCACCATGGAACTCGCCGAGCGCAGCGGCATCCGCGTCTTCGCCACCGGGGGCATCGGGGGCGTCCACAAGGACTACCAACTCACCCCCGACATCTCCGCCGACCTCTTCGCGCTCACCCGTCATCGCGTCGCCGTGGTCACCTCGGGCTGCAAAAACATCCTCGACATCCCCGCCACCCGCGAGATGCTCGAGACCCTGGGCGTCCCGGTTGTCGGTTACCAGACCGACGTCTTCCCCGCTTTTTACCAGCGCCGAACGGACCTCCCCGTGGACGCCACCTTCGACGATGCCTCTGAGTTGGCCGACTACCTGGCCTTCGAACTCGCCCGCCACAAGCGCGGCGTCGTGGTCGCCAACCCCATCCCCGAAGCGGACGAGATCGACCAGAATCAGTGGGATGAATGGCTTACTAAGGCGCACAGTTTGCCCAGTGTGAAGGCTGCGACCGGTCGCGACGCAACGCCCGCGCTTCTTGCCGAGGTACACCGCCTGTCGGATGGCAAGACCGTCGAGGCCAACATCGCTCTGGCTCTGTCGAACGCCCGGCTCGCGGGCAAGCTCGCCGCCGGTCTGCGATAAGACGAGCGAGACGTCCGCTGATCAATAACCGACATTCTCGGACGAACAGGTACCGGTCATAACAAAAGCTTCATCGCCAAAATATCGCACTTTGACAGCCCGACCAGACACCCCGAGCTACCATAAAGCAGAGGAGATTCGTGCCACAGCCAAGCCCGGAACCCGTTTCAGGGCAGCGGTTTGTGGGCAGTGTGCTATCGCTGCATACATCAATGAGGCGTCCAGTTTCATCAGCTCCGACTGAGGACCAGGGCGCGATCGAAACACGTTCGCACGCACACCGAGGTGCGCCGCGATGAGAGAGAGTTCGTCGAGAGAGAACCTGCGGCCAATGTCCGCAAAAATGGGGAAAAGAAAATGAAGATTGCCCGTCTGATGACCCTCGCCGCTTGCGCCGGTCTCGCGACCCCCGCGCTCGCCCAGGACAGCGTTTCCAGCACCGGTGCCGGCGACGCCCTCGATGCGTACGACACCACCACGCAGGTCGTCAAATTCAGCACCAAGCTGACGCCCTTCAGCTCGAGCCTCGGCAACAGCTACGGCATCGTGCCCCTCATCAAGGCCAGCGACTCGCTGCCCGTCGACTCGTTCTTCAGCCACCTGATCTCGGGTCAGGCCATGAGCCGCTCCATCGTCGACAACTCGCTCACCACCGGCAGCTACGCCACATGGACCATGCCCGGCCAGGGCGTTAACCCCCAGAACAACACCGCTCCCGGTTCGGTCAGCGCGCCCGCCAGCGGCCTCAAGAGCGTCGGCGTCGCCTTCGCTGAGTTCGGCAACTCCGCCAACAACATCATCACCGGCCTCGTCTCCTTCGACCCGAGCGTCCGTGACACCCTCTACGTCGACCGCATCGTCGCCGCGACCAACCAGCCCTCCGGCACCCCGAACACCAACAACGCCGCCTTCGGCATGGGCGTGATCGACGCCAACATGAATGTCCAGTTCCGCGCCGACGACTTCAACGCCTCCGGCGCCAACAGCGTCTCGGACGACAACGTCTTCCGCGTCAACGCTGAGCTCCGCTCCAACGGCAACCTCAACGTCATCGGCGGCGCCGGCGGCACCCACGCGGGCACCACCGACGCGCTGCTCGTCGGCAACGCCACCATCCACAGCCCGGGCGCTCAGATCGAGGAAGCCCTCGGCGGCCCCGTCGGCTTCGGCCCCAACTTCAACGGCCAGCTCGCTTACAACAACTACGCATCCGTCACCACAAACCACCTCTCCTCGACCTTCGCCGGCCTGCCCAACGCCATGGATCAGCGCGGCACCCCGGGCTACTCGCCCATCAACCCCCTCGGTGGTGTCGCCACCGCCATCACGCTCGCACGTGACACTGCGACCACCAAGCTCAGCGTCTTCGGCCTCAACGCCGACGCCTCGCCCGCCAGCGTCGCGGTCTTCGAAGCACCCACCATGATGTCCGACCCCATCGACGGCTACGCGGCCCCCTACGCCGAGTTCCGTCACTACCGCAGCCAGATGGCCTTCAACGGCCCCTCCGGCTCCGCCGCCGTCTCGCAGGACGCCGTCACCGGTGAAGTCCTCGCGGCTGCCGTCTACGACATCGACTGTGCCAACTGCGGCCTCGGCGGCTACGGCGCCGGCTCGGCGACCGCTCCCGTTCAGGGCATCTCCGTTGCCCGCTTCGATCCGGCAAACCCCGCCGGCGTCACCTGGAACCTCGCCGCCTGGGTCGACGGCGACACCGGCACCGGCAAGCCCGTCTTCGACAGCATGAACAACCAGATCGGTGAGCTCACCGCGATCGCCGCCTTCGGCATCGCCGGCCCCTCGATCTCCGGCGTCTCCATGGACGCGGCAGGCAACATCTACTTCATCGCACCCTTCTACGACTACGGCCCCGACATGATGATCGGCGGCGTCGATGACGACTTCGACTCCGCTCTCTTCCGCGGCATCTACGACTCCGCCACCGGCGGCTACCGCCTCGAGAAGCTCCTCCAGACCGGCGACGTCTTCACTTCCGCCAACAACGGCCTCAACTACGTCATCACCTTCCTCTCCATCGCCGACAGCAACTCCACCTCATCGGGCACCTTCTTCGGGCACAACACCTCGTTCGACGGCTACCCCGGCGCCGCTGACCCCACCAACCCCGCCAACCACAACAACCTCGGCGGACTCGTGGTCTCGGCTGACATGACCTACGACAGCAACAGCGACGGCCAGTTCGACGAAGCCACCGGCGACGAGGGTTACAACTACCTCTTTTACATCGCCCCCCTCGGCGGCACCGGCATCACCGACTGCAACAACAACGGCGTCGACGATGCCACCGACATCGCCAACGGCACCTCCGACGACCTCAACGGCGATGGCATCCCCGACGAGTGCCCGGGTCAGATGGACCGCCTCTGCGCCGACGTCAACAACGACGGCAGCGTCTCCCCCGCCGACTTCTCCGCATGGGTCTCGGCGTTCAACACCATGAACTACCGCGCCGACCAGAACTTCGACGGCCTGGTCACCCCCGCCGACTTCTCCTCATGGGTTGCGAACTTCAACCTCGGCGTCAACGGCCCGACCTGCCTGAACTGATACAGGGCAGCACGACCACCATTCACCCGCCCGTCCCGAAAGGGGCGGGCGGGCTTTCGTAAGAGCCAATCCCATTGCATCGACGGATCCGGTCGTGCATCATGGAAAGGCCAGAACCAAGCAGACCCCGGAGCCAGTCATGCCCATCCGCTTTGCCGCCATCTCGACACTCTGCATCGCACTCGCCTCTACCGCGCACGCCCAATGGGACCCCGCCAACTCACAATGGGGCAAGACGGAAGCAACGGACGTGCGTGTCATGACCTGGAACGTCGAAGACGGCATCTGCCGTACCGCCAACAAGACGCAATCCACCGGCTCGTGGGCCGCCCTGGCTCGCATCACCGCCGCCATGAAACCCGACGTCCTCATCCTCCAGGAAGCGGGCGACAACTCGGGCAACGGCACAGGCTCAGGCGCTGACTCCGTCGCCAACCTCACAACCGTCCTCGAGCTCTTCATGCACGGCGGCTCCGACCCGTTCAACGGCGGCTCGGTCACCGAATACGTCCAGCTCTACGCCCCCGGCTACGACCTCCCATACATCTTCGTCAGCTCGAACACCGACAACTTCAACCGAAATGTCATCCTCAGCCGCTGGCCCTTTGCCGACCTCAACGGCGACACACGCTCCACGTACAGCAACTTCTCCGTCGGCTCGAACGCCACACCCATCGACGGCGGAACCGGTGGCATCCGCGGATTCCAGTTCGCCGAGATCGACCTCCCCAACGAAACCTACATCGGTGACCTCGTCGTCGGCAACGGCCACCTCAAGGCCGGCGGCTCGAGCAGCGATCTGAGTCAACGACTCGACGCCGCGCAGAACATCTGGTACTACGCGAGGTACTGGTACAACGGCAACGGCACCGGCACCGTCGACCCAGAAAACGCCGTCAGCGATATCCCCGTCGCCACCGATGTCCTCGACCCATTCACACCCATCATCATGGGCGGCGACCTCAACGAGGACGAAGAAACAAACGGACGCAACGGCCCCGTCTTCTGGATGACGTACGGCCCAACCCAGGGCGACTCCACCACCGGCGTCGACGTCGACGGCTCCGACGGCATCTACGATGCCTCCACCGAATTCTTCTCAGGTGATCCCGACACACAAGGCTCGAGCAAACTCGACTCGCTCATCTGGCAGGACTCCATCGCCACGCGACGCCGGTCGTTCATCTTCCAGAGCGCCGAGGTCCCCCTCGGCAGCATGCCGCCCGAGATCGCCGACTTCGGCTTCCCGCCCGCGCAGAACGGAGCCGTCACCAGCACCTTTGCATCCGACCACTTCCCGGTGATCGCGGACTTCATCCTTCCCCTCGGCTCCGCGCCCACGCCCGGCGAGTTCAACCTCCTCTCGCCCGCCGACAACGCGACCAAGATCAAAACCTCCATCCTTGCAACGTGGGAAGCAGCCGACGACGCCGACTACTACGAGATCATCGTTGCCACAGACCCAGCCCTCACCAACGTCTTCTACACCACCAGCCCGCTGCCCGGCACTTCATCAATCATCTTCGGGCTCAACACCTGCACCAACTACTACTGGCAGGTCCGCGCCTACAACGCCAACGGCTACACCGAGTCCACACCAAGCGTCGCCATCTTCACCACCCTCGGCTACGGCGACCAGAACAACGACGGCATCGTCACCCCCGCAGACTTCTCCGCATGGGTCGCCAACTTCAATGCAGGCGACCCGCTCGCAGACGTCAATCAGGACGGCAGCGTCTCCCCCGCGGACTTCTCCGCGTGGGTCGCCGCCTTCAACAACAACTGCCCGTAATCAGTGGCCCGTAATCAACGGCCTGTCATCAACGGCCCGTCATCAACCGATGACCCACAGGTCTGCCGGATCAGGAAGCCGCGCCCTGATCCAACTCGCGCAGCCTGCGGATCGCAAGCTCAAGCCGACGACGGATCTGCTGCACGTTGATCTGAGACTTCACGCGCGCCAGGAGCTCAAGCCGCTGCACGGGCTTGGTCAGGAAATCATCCGCGCCCGCCTCGATCGCACGCTCGACATCCGAGATCTCGTTGAGAGCCGTCACCATCACGATCGGCACCGATGAGGTCGCCGGGTCCTTCTTCAGCTTCTCGCAGACCTGGAAGCCGCTCATCCGGGGCATCATCACATCCAGCACCATGACGTCCGGCACGCGCTGCTTGGCAATCTCGATCGCCTCGGCTCCGTCCCGCGCCAGATCGATCTGGCATCCCAGGTCTTCCAGGTACGCTTGGAGCAGCTCCAGATTCTGCGCGTTGTCATCGACAACCAGAATCCGGGCATCGGGCGAGACCGTCAGCGTGTCCTCAGCGTTGAAATTGCCTGACATATTCCGAATCCTCCAGCAATTTCTGCATCCAAACCCGGGGCTGTCGGTTCAAATCGGGTGCCCACTCTGCGAGAATAGCATCTCCAGAGCCATCCAAGCACACCCGAGGGAAACCATGCCCGCCTCCAGACAACCCAGCCGATCGCCTTGGGAGGACCGTTTCACCACCCCCACGACCGATCTGCTCCTCGATCAGTACGAAGGACCCGCCCAAAGCCTCGCCCGAACCGCCCTCGATCAGCTCGAAAAGATCGCAGGACAGCCCCCAAAGCTCGAATGGCTCGGCCTGAGCTGGAAATGGACCCTCGTCTACAAGGTCCCGGGCGAATCCGAACCCAGCGCCTACCTCGTCCCCACACCCGACTGGCCCTCCATCGCACTGCCAGTCCCCATCCCGATCGCTGAGGACATTCTCACCCGTCGTGGAAGCAAATACCTCCGCGAAACCCTCGTCCACGCCTGCCAGGTCGACCAGATCCGCTGGGCCCAGTGGGCCATCCAAGGCAAAGCCCAGCTCGCCGACGTTCTCAAGCTCACAACGGGTATCGTTGAGGGTCAGCCCGTCTGACCCCAGCAAACCGGCCCGCGTTTCAACCGAGACGCCCCGTTGCGCCGATCCGTCTGGGACACACCCTCGCCCGTCCGTGCAAGGAGGCCCCGCATGTCGGCGACTGTCCGTTCTCTCGCGCTCATCACGATCTCGGCCCTGCTGGCGATCCCGCTCGCCGCGACCGCACAGATCCGTTCCGAGCTCGAGTCAATCGTCCGCAACGCCGCCCTCGGTCAGAACGGCATCGCCGGCGTCAGTGTCATCGACCTCAACACAGGAACCACCCTCTACGAACACCGCGCCTCTGAGCCCCTCGCCCCAGCTTCCAACATGAAGCTTTTCACCAGCGCCGCAGCCGTCGAAATCCTCGGGCCCGACTTCACCTTCCAGACCGACCTCTCCATCACCGCCGACGGCACCGTCGTCCTCATCGGCTCGGGCGACCCGGCGCTGGCCGATCCCGAGGTCACGAAAGAGCGCTCCCCCTCCACCATGCCGAGCGATCTCTTCGGCGCGCTCGCCAGCGTCGTCCATAAGAAAACCACACGCGTCAAGGAAGTCGTCGTCGATGACCGCGTCTTTGAGCGCAAACTCATCCATCCCGACTGGCCGACCGATCAGCTCGAACGCTGGTACTGCGCCCCCGTCGCGGGCGTCAACGTCCACTCCAATGTCCTCGCCTTCTACCCGAACCCCGGCACGCCCGACACGGGCACCACCGTCGACATCTCACCCCTCGCCCCCTGGCTCGAAGTCGAGAACCTCTCGCGGCGCGTCTACGAGGGACGCAACGCCGTCTGGATCCAACGCTCGGGCACCGATGAAAAATGGTCCATCCGCGGCACCATCAACGTGCCCACCCAGGTCCCCATCGAGGTCTCCATCTACAACCCCGCTCTCTTCATGGGCAAGATTCTCGCCGACCGGCTCTCGGCGCTCGGTGTCCTCGTCGGCACGGACCGCACGCCATACACCGCCGTCCGCCTCGCGGGCGAGCACGAGTCCTTCGAGTTCGAGGGCCCGCCCCTGGCGCGTCACGTCTCCACGCTCGAAGAGATCCTCCACCGCGTCAACTACGACTCGCACAACATGTACGCCGAGGCCCTGCTCAAGCGCATGGGATACGCCGTCACGGGCGAGCCCGGCTCCTGGGACAACGGCCCGGCCGTCATCCGCATGCTCATCGCCGAAAGGCTCGGCCCCGATCACGCCTCGTCCACGATCATCCGCGACGGCTCGGGTCTCTCACGCGAGAACCGCGTCCGGGCCGACACCGTCACCGCGTGGCTCTTCGAAATGTACCACAACGACGACACCCGCACCGCGCTGCTCGCCTCGCTCCCCACCGCTGAGAACAAGCTCGGCCGGCGATTCCGCCTGGGCAGCGTCGGCAACGAGGTCTACGCCAAGACCGGCACCATCAACCACGTCCGATGCCTCTCGGGCTACATCATCAACCCCGAGACCGGACAGGGAGCCGCCTTCAGCTTCCTCCTCAACGGCCTCACCACCGGCGACTCCATCGCCAGCGCCCGCAACCTCCACCGCGACCTCGTCGAATGCCTCGACCGAAACATCAACCAGTTCCCCATCCCCGCCGAGCCCGCAAACCTCGGCGGCTGATTGACCATTCAGTGGCGGAGGCTTCCAGCCTCCGCGCCCCTCCCCCGGTGGGGGCGGCGTCCCGCCGCCCATCCCTACCAGTTCTACAAACCCAGTGCCAAAGCAGGGTGCCACGGCTTGTCCGTCCTCGGCAAGCCGTGCAAACTGATCACAACTCCCTTGCAGAACACATCTCTTCAAGAGAGGCTATGTAATCCATGAACAATAACTGGAAACTCCCCGAGCCATTCTGCGAATCTGATCTCGCACTCATGGGCGAGAATTTCATCGCCGAGATCCGAAGCGCATTCGCAGGCGTCAGCATCAAAGGCGGCGTCACACTGACCGAGGCTTACGCCATCGACGATTTCGAAATCGGGGCGACTCGAGCCGAAGCCCGAGCACAAGACACCTACACCGACTGGACCAAGATCAATATTCCAAGCCTTGATCCTGGGGATTCTGCGCTCTGCTTCGTCGACCCTATTGGCTTCCGCTTTCATCTACCCGCGTACATGTGCCATGCTATAAAGCAAAATTTGTATACGGTAACTGGCTATATCGAGACTGAACCACTAATCGATCGTTTTCAGATTGCCAATGATTACGGCAAGCGCATGACAGCCGAATTCGATCAAGCACAGTTCGCTGCCTGCGCACGATTTCTTATCTACGTCGCCGAAGAGCAATTCACTAGAGAATCCGAATACTGCGAAGACACGGAAAGACTCGCCAAGGACATGTACGACTACCAAAGCCCGCTGAGAATAATGCGTGTTGCGTGGTGGCAATTTCTTTCGGAGAAAGAACGCCTAGCACTGCTCGCTCGTTGGCCCGTGCTGAAGGAAGATCCGTACTAATCTCACCCCAACCCGTACCGCCCCCACTTCCCCTCAACAACCCCCCGCGTCACCTCATCCGTCTTCAAATACACCGGCCAATCCCGCACCGGCACACCGTCCACCTCGCCCGGCTGCTTGGGCGTCGAATCGAACCACATCGTCCGCTCGATCACCCGAGCATCGCGCAGCATGTCCGCGTTGGCGACCCAGTGGAACATCGCGAGCCCGTCATCCGTGAGGCCCACATCCTCGCTCACAATTACCACAAACGCCGGCTCCGACGCCACGACCACACGAGCCGCCAGCGACTCGATCGCCTCGCGTCCGCGTAGAGCCGTGCTCACAATGAGCCACCCGCCGAGCGTCTCGGGCATCGCAGCCGCGTGCACGCCTTCGAGGCTTCCAACGTTCTGCGCCACCTTCGCGTGATCCACGAACGTGCGCTCACGCGTGGGGCCTGCGCGCACATCCCGCTCCTCGCCCGGCCATTTAGGCGTGCAGTCGAAGCCCATCTTGCCGCCCGCGCCGAGCCACGGGGCCGCGTGATCCAGAATGTCCAGAGGCCCGCGCACCATCTCGACATCGCAGGACGGATCGCAATGCGCCGCACACGCGCGCAAGACCGCGCGCCAGTCGTGCACATCCACCGACTCGTCTACAACAAAGATCGTCTTCGTCCACGCCATCTGACCCGCGCCCCAGATCGCGTGCATCACACGCCTGGCCTGCAGCGGGTACGCCTTCTTGATTCTCACCATCGCGCAGTTGTGGAACGCGCCGAACATCGGCAGGTCGTAGTCCTCGATGTCGTGTATCAAAGTCTTGAGCATCGGCAGGAACACACGCTCCGTCGCCTTGCCGAGGAAGTAGTCCTCCTGCGGCGGGGGCCCCACCACCGTCGCCGGGAACACCGCCTTCTCGCGCATGGTGACGGCACTCACCTCGACCACCGGGTACCGATCCGGCAGCGAGTAGAACCCCGTGTGATCGCCGAACGGCCCCTCAAAGACAGCACCCGGCCCAAGTTCATCCGTCCGCGGATCGAAGCCGATCTCCCCCGCATCCGTGCGCACAAAGCCCTCGATCACGATCTCCGCATCGCTCGGCACCCAAAGGGGCACACTCACACCCCGGCACATGCGGATGCCCCTTTTGTTCAGGAATCCCGCGAGCAAGAGCTCACTGATGCCCGGCGGGAGCGGAGCCGTCGCGGCATAAGGCAACACGCTCGGCCCGCCCAGCACGATCGCGACGGGCATGGGCTCGCCGATTTTCTTCCACGAGCGCCAATGGGCTGCCCCGTCGTGGTGCACGTGCCAGTGCATCGCCACGCGGTCCTTGCCCATGAGCTGCACGCGGTACATCCCGATGTTGTGACTCGCCGGCTTCGCCTCGTGCCGATCATCCGCATGAACGGTGTGAATCCCCGCTAAGGTGATGTACCGCCCTTGCCAGTGCTTCATCCACTCGGCCGGCTCAATGGATGGATGCCCGAGCCCGGGCACTTGGTCGTTCACGCCCGCGGGGTAGCCCATCGAGGCATAGTCGCCGTCCTGCGCCCAGCATCGGAGAAAGGGAAGACGCGTCAGATCGATGTCATCACCCCGCAGCACGCGCTCCTGACACGGGCCGGGCTTCTTCGAACGCTTCGGCGCGACCTTCAAGAGCGGCGCAAACTTCCGCGTCATCCCGATCGCATCCTTCAGCGACCTCGGCGGCTCGGGTTTGAGGAGTTCCCCGATCGTGTGCCCGATCGCGTCGAACCCGCCCGGCGTATGCCCCGCATCATGGCACCCGAACGCCATCTCCGTGCGCGCATAGCTGCCGTACGCATTGATGAGCACGGGCAGGTCCGAGCCCTCGACGTTCTCAAAGAGCAGCGCGGGCCCGCCGCGGTCCCAGGACTGGGGGTCGTTGTGCTTGGCCGAGGTGCTGGGCTCGCGGGGTGCGCGCGATTTGCTCACACGATCCGCTATCGCGGCGATCTCAAGCACGGGCGAGACCTGCTCACGCACGCGTACGAGCTCGCCCATCTCTTCCAGGGCCCGGAGAAATGCCTGCACGTCGGGGAACATACGATCGAACCTTATGTCAGAAACCGATCCTCAGCACGCCACGCCCCCACCAACCTTTATCTACGGCGCCACGCGCGATTGGCCGGGCTATTTCGCCTCCGTCGCCGGCAAGCCCGCGCGGGAGACGCTCCTGTTCGCGCTCGATCGCTTCGGGAACGAGCCGCCCGCGGATGCGATCGACCTTGGCTGCGGCGAGGGCCGCGACACACAGGAATTGCTCAGCCGGGGCTGGAATGTTCTTGCCATCGACGGCTCACAGGAGGGCATCGACCTGCTCCTCAGTCGTCCGGGCCTCAAGGACCACCCGAACCTCACGACACACGTCTCGACCTTTGAAACGCTCGACGATCTGCCCAAGGTCCGGCTGCTCAACGCGAGCTTTTCGATCCCGTTCTGTCACCCGGATCATTTCGAGCGGTTCTGGGGCGTTGTCACGGGCGCGATCGAGCCGGGCGGCCGATTCGCGGGCCAACTCTTTGGCGATCGGGACTCCTGGGCCGAAATCCCCGACCGCTCCCATCAGGCCCTCGCCGAGGCCAAGCGGCTGTTCGATGGATTCGAGCTCGAGATGTTCGACGAGGAGGAACGCGACAAACAGGACTTCCAGGGCATCGAGAAGCGCTGGCACGTGTACCACGTTGTGGCGCGAAAGCGTGGATGAATCAAACCCAATAGGATGATGGCCAAAGGCGGGGGGCATCCATGAGTGACCTGGCGATCGACCTGACAGGGGTCAGCAAGAACTACACAAGGCGATTCAAAAAGCCCACGCCCGCGCTCCGCGGCGTGGACATTCGCGTCCATCGCGGTGAGGTCTTCGGGCTGCTCGGCCCCAACGGCGCGGGCAAGTCCACGCTCGTCAAGATCCTCATGACCGTGATCCGACCCACCTACTGCCAGGGCACCGTGCTCGGCCAGCGGGTCGGGCACAAGCCAACGCTCGCCAGGGTCGGCTACCTCCCCGAGCACCACTCCTTCCCAGGCTATCTGACCGGGGCGCAGGTCATCGACTTCTTCGGCGCCATGACCGGCGTGCCCAGACGCGAACGCAAGCAAAGAGCCGGCGAGCTGCTCGAACTCGTCGGCATGAGCGAGTGGGCCAAACGCAAACTCAAAAGCTACTCCAAGGGCATGCGCCAACGCATCGGCATCGCACAGGCCCTCGTCAACGATCCGGAGCTCGTCCTGCTCGACGAGCCGACCGACGGCGTGGACCCGGTCGGTCGGCGCGACATCCGCGGCGTCATCGAACGCATCAAAGACGAGGGACGCACCGTCTTCATCAACAGCCACCTCCTCAGCGAGCTCGAGGTCGTGAGCGACCGCGTCGCGATCCTCGTCAAGGGCGTCGTCGCGCAGCAAGGCACGATCGACGAACTCACGGTCGGCCAGCTCCGGTACGAGCTGGTCATCGGAGACTCCGAGAACGCGAGCGAGCTCCTTCGTAAGGCGCTCGGCGTGCCCACGCAGCAGGCTGCCCCGGGCGTTGGCGGCTACGAGGCGAAGCTGCCGACGGGCGAAGCCGCCCATGTGACGCGGAACACGCTGACGGTGGGCACGAACGACGCGGCTCAGATCCAGCCGATCATTGACCGCGTGCGGGCCGAGGGTGGCGTCATCACGAGCGTTCGGCACGTGCGTCCTTCGCTCGAAGATCTCTTCATGCAGGCGGTGACCGACCCGACGACGGGCGAGGCACTCAAGCCCGGAGCCGAGGAAGGAGGCAAGCGATGAGCGTCATCGTGCGCCAGACAACCGCGATGCTGATCGATGCCTACCGCGAACTTGCGGCGGGCAAGCTCTTCTGGGTCACCATGCTGCTCTCGTTCCTGTGCGTGGCGGTGTTCGCCATGATCGGCCTGAACGAGCGCGGCATCACGGTGCTGTGGTACACGATCCCGATCGAGGTGTTCAACAGCAACGTGATCAGCGAACCCTTGTTCTACAAGATGGTCTTCCTCAACCTCGGGATCGGGATCTGGCTCACGTGGGTCGCCACGGTGCTGGCGCTCGTCTCGACCTCGGGCATCTTCCCGACGCTCCTGACGGGCGGGCAGATCGAGACGATGCTCAGCAAGCCGATCTCACGCTGGCGACTGTTCCTGACGAAGTTCGGCACGGGGCTCCTGTTCGTGGCGCTCCAGGTCTCGGTGTTCTGCGTCGCGTCCGTGCTCGTGATCGGGCTGCGGGGCGGGGCGTGGATGCCCGAGATCCTGCTCAGCATCCCGATCGTGCTCGCGTTCTTCAGCTTCCTCTTCTCCATCATGGTGCTCCTCGGGATGCTGACGCGCTCGACGATCGCCTCGCTCCTGCTCACGATCCTCGTCTGGTTCGTGCTTTTCCTCGTCAACACGACCGACGGCATCATCGTGTCCCAGCACGAGGGCATGAAGATCCAGGCCAATAAGCTCGAAGAACGCCTCGAACTCGCCGAGGAGAACGCGCGGGTGATGTACATCGCCAAGCAGCGTCGCGAGGGCAACGAACTGCCCGAGGACTATCAGGCGACCGACGACGAGTTGTACACGGTCAACGTCTTCCTCCCCTCGCTCCGCGATCGGCTCGAGGACCGCAAGGAGATGATCCGCAGTCTGGCGCCCTGGCGGCAGGGGATATTCATCGCCAAGACGCTCCTGCCCAAGACGAGCGAGACCATCGGGCTCCTGAACCGCTACGCGATGTCACAGGAGGATCTCGACGCCCTGATGGACGTGGGCTCCGACAAGCAGCGCACCACGGTGGACGAGGAGACGGGCGAGGTGCGCGTCTCGCAGGCCGATCAGAATCGCGCTATGTCTGAAGCGATGAGCAAGCGATCTGTGGGCTGGGTGCTCGGGACGAGCTTCGCGTTCGAGGCTGTGATGCTGCTGATCGCCGGGACGTTGTTCGCCAGGCGGGATTTCTAACCCCGATCCGGGTGCCACGGGTTGTCTTGCAACCCGTGCCCGACGTGAGATCACGGCTGCCGAGGACGGACAAGCCGTGGCACCCGTTTCGCTTAATCGCGCCCCAGTTCGATGCCCCGATCGCGAGCGGCGACGATGCCCTTTGCGATCGCATCCATCACGCCGAGCTTGTCAAAGGTATCGGTCGCGGCCTGGGTCGTGCCCTTCTTGCTCGTGACGCGGCTGCGCAGCTCGGCGGCGGACAACGCGTCGGCATGCAGAAGCTCGGCTGAGCCGAAGAGAGTCTGTTCCACGATCGTGCGTGCCGTCTCGGCGTCGAAACCCACGGCTATCGCACCCTGCTGCATCGCCTCGGCGAGATAGAACAGATACGCCGGCCCCGACCCCGCAACCGCGGTAAAGGCGTCCATCATCGACTCGTCGAGCCGAACGACCACGTCCCCCACCGCGTGGAAGATGCGCTCAGCGAGCGCGGCGTCGTCTGCCGTCGCGCCGGCGGTGAGCGCGATCGCGCTGGTGCCCTTGCGGACCTGCGAGGGCGTGTTGGGCATGACGCGGACGACCCGGCACGAGCCGCCGAGTTGTTCGCGGATGCGCGCGCCGGTCATGCCCGCGAGGATCGAGATCACCACCCGCTCGCGCACGAGTTCGGAGATCTCGGTAGCGACGTCGCCCAGCATCTGCGGTTTGACGGCGAGCATGATCTGACCCGAGCCCGGCTCGGTTTCATTCGCCAGAAGCCACTCGAGGGCCTCGGCTGCGGTTGGCACGGC